>Ga0137401_10000118_pt1 | contig 25783 bp, 23 predicted proteins | sample CZOMad1_1_16fung_FD_108286 | JGI IMG/M metagenome (GOLD analysis project Ga0137401, IMG submission 108286) | Vadose zone soil fungal communities from Angelo Coast Range Reserve, California, USA - CZOMad1_1_16fungal (Illumina Assembly) | ecosystem: Environmental > Terrestrial > Soil > Vadose...
CATGAATTCGCTGACTGCCGCCACCAATTTCCACTCCGTTTAGCACGACATCGTAAGCTTCTGCTCGGACTTTGCCGAACTCTCCCCGTTCCAGCAGAGGAAGGTCCTCGGTTTTCGGTCGAGTGAACGGATGATGCATCGCGTTCCATTTGTTTTCTGCGGCATCAAACCCCATTAGTGGAAAATCGGTAACCCAAAGAAATCGCAGAGCGTCTGGGTCGGTGATGAGTCCGGTCAATTCAGCAACCCGCAACCGGATGCGTCCAAGAACGGTGCAGACGATATCCCAACTGTCTGCGCCAAACAGGATCAAGTCTCCCTCCTCGATTTCTAGCCTGTGCTGCAACTCTGATTTTTCCGCGGCCGAGAAGAACTTTACAATTGGCGACTTCCATTCGCCGTTTTCGACTTTGATGAATGCGAGTCCCTTGGCGCCGGACAATTTCGCCAGGTTAGTAAGATCTTCAATTTGCCCAGTAGTAATGCCGGCGAATCGTTTTGCGTTAATCGCTTTAACCACACCCCCTTGAGCGAGGGCGGATCGAAAAACCTTGAACTGTGTCTCCCGAAACAGATCGCTCAAGTCCACCAGTCCGGTAGCAAATCGCAGATCCGGCTTGTCGCTGCCAAACCGGTTCATTGCCTCCTGGTAGGTGAGGCGCGGAAAAGGGATCGGAATATCGACCTTTTGCGTAGCCAGGAAGATTTCCCGAAGCAGTCCTTCCACGAGTCGAAAGATATCTTCCACCTCAATGAAGGATGCCTCGATGTCGATCTGGGTAAGCTCGGTGATCCGATCGGCGCGGGGATCTTCATCCCGGAAACATTTGGCTAGTTGAAAATACTTTTCGACTCCTCCAACCATCAACAGCTGTTTGTATTGCTGCGGTGATTGGGAAAGAGCATAAAAATGATTTGGGATTAGGCGGCTCGGGACCAGAAATTCGCGTGCGCCCTCGGGAGTGCTCTTGGACAGAATGGGAGTTTCGATTTCAAGAAAACCGTTGCGGTCAAGGTATTGGCGGGTAGCCCGATTAAGCACATGTCTCGTTCTTAGTTGCTGACTCATCGCCGGACGCCGCAGATCGAGATAGCGATATCTCAGCCGCAAGTCTTCGTTGCTCAGAGCTGCGTTCAACTGGAACGGCAACGGGGCGCAACGATTCAAAATAGTCAGTTTTGCAGCGACTATTTCGATTTCGCCAGTTGCTAATTTTGGATTGACCGTACCCGCTAATCGTTTTGCTACCAAGCCAGAAACCTGAATTACCTCCTCATCGTGCAGAGCGTGCGCTTCTTTGGCGATGTCGGGGAACTCATCCGGACGAAAAACAACCTGGGTACGGCCTTCGCGATCCCGGAGATCGATGAAAATGACACCACCATGATCGCGTCGGGAAGCGACCCATCCCACCAGGGTGACCTCCTTTCCAATCTCTTCGGCGCGAAGTTCGTTACAATGATGTGTGCGATACATTCTTTAGGACTCACGATTTAAGCAAATTTACCAACGCTTCCTTCGACACCGTCGTCTCTGCACGTTGCTGCAAGTTCTTCAATTTGACCTGAGGCCACTCCTGCCCGACGACGACTGCGAATTGCGCTCCGATGGATTCAGCCATCTGAAATTGCTTCCCGACTTTAATTGGCTGAAGCGAAAAATCGGTCACGATCTGATTTTCTCGAAGCATTGCCGCCAATTGCAGCGCTTCGGGCCGACGGCTCTCATCTGCGATGATAACAAAAGCGCGACACCGGCCCATCGCCAGGGCTGCTTCCGCCATTTTTCGGGTGTGAGGGAGTTCCTGGAGAAGGTTCTGCAACACAACATCACCGATGGCAAATCCGGCCGCAGGAAGATCGACAGCACCATCACTAATGAGATGAATAAGATTGTCGTATCGGCCTCCGCCCGCCAACGCGCGGTTTTGCCGCTGACGATCGAAAACCTCGAAAACTAAACCTGTATAATAATCGAGACCCCGAACAACCGTAAGATCCAATTTTACCATTTCAGCTATTCCTCGCCAGCGCAGCTCTTGCGAGAGAGCTTCGAAGCCGGGAATAGCTTCGGCGGGAGTCTGCAGAAAAGCTTGGACCTCATCCCAGGTGATTTTGAAGTCTGCCAGTTTTCGCGCGGTAACGCCCGGTTCTTCGCGCTCTATCTTATCAATGATAGCGAGAAACTCGGTTAGTCGCTGGCCAGGAACGTTTCGTTTTTGGATGAAATCGAGCCAGAGGGAGCGATTATTTACCCGAACGTAGAAGTCTTTTTCGGTCAGGCCGAACACTTGGAACATGGCTACGGCCAGCGCGATCAACTCGGCGTCCGCAGCCGCGGACGAATCGCCGATCAAATCGCAGTTCACTTGAAAGAATTCTCTCAGTCTGCCCTTCTGCGGTTTTTCAAATCGAAAGAAAGGAGCAATGCTGAACCATTTAATCGGTTTCTTGAAATCCCGCTCACGTGCCGCGACCAGCCTCGCTAGCGTTGGGGTCATTTCCGGACGAAGGCAAATATCGCGCTCGCCCGGATCGAAAAATCGGAACAACTGGGTTTTCAGCTCCTCACCGCTTTTTTTTCGATAGAGGTCGGTCGCTTCCAAGGTTGGTCCATCGTACTCGACAAATCCAAAAGAACGGGCGCAGTTGCGCCAGCCCTCAGAAATGTAATTCCGCCAGGCGTACTCGTACGGATAAAAGTCGCGGAATCCGGGTAGCCGTTGAATTTCCATTGGAAGAACGCGAAGGACGCATGCAATTGGCCGATTTGCAACAACAGCCCGCTGGGTTAGGAATCGCGCTGCGTGGCAGATTGTCAATTTAAGTGAGGGGCGAAGGAGCGATGTCCGCGGGCCGCTAGTTTTTCGCAAGTCTTAGTAGCGCAACTTCAATAGCTCTGCCATGTTGTCGATCCCATGGAGCCGCCAAGACTCAAACTATCATTGTTGCCCGACGCGCTTGCGGTATGCCGACTTGAACAGGGACAAGAGATACCCATCTGGGCAACTGAGGGTGACTTTTCCTCCGTGTCGCGAATCAGGGAAGAGCTTTCGGTCATTTGCGCCAGCAGCTCCGTACCAGAAAACGTCAGAGCTAGCCGCGGCTGGCGGGCAATAAAGATCGTGGGCCCACTCGATCTGGACCTAGTCGGTATCCTTGTGTCGGTGGCTGTGCCGCTGGCCCATGCTGGGATCGGGATTCTGCCCGTGGGTACGTTCGACACCGATTACATTCTGGTCCGCGATCGCCAGCTAGGAGAGGCTCTCAAAGCGCTAAGAGCCACGGGATTTAATATCTCGGAATAGATTTACCGGGCAAACTTTGGTTGGGTCCCGCGGGAAGCCCCCCGGAGCGTACCGGCGTGCCCGACGTTCCCGGGCATTTGGCCGCAATTTCGCGAACACGCGGTGGCGACTGCACTTAATAGTGAGTTTCGCTTGATTCCTTGCGGCTAAGCATTCTCGACCCGGTAGACGTTTGACTTCGGTAGGATCCGACGTCGTCGTCTTCGTAAAAGCAATGCACCCCGTAAACATCAAGACTATGTCGGACAGGCTAGTCGCCGCTACCAAAGACCGTTTCGGTCTTGTGAACGTTGGAACTCTGCGCAACCGTGCGAACCATGGCACGACCGGCAAAAAGAACCAAGATCGTTGCGACAATTGGGCCGGCGAGTGAGAGCGAAGATATGCTCGCTCGCCTGATGGAGGCCGGCATGGATGTTGTCCGGCTGAATTTCTCGCATCGTTCGGCCGAGCAAGCAAAACCGCTGGTCGAGCGTGTTCGCTGCGTGGCTGATAAGTTGGGCGTTTCGGTCGGGATCCTCGGTGATTTGCGCGGCCCCCGCATCCGAGTAGGCGAGATGCAAAATGGGATGATCACTCTTAAAACCGGAAACAAGATCATTCTCTCGGCAGAACCGATAATTGGAACGGCGGAGCGCATCGCCGTCAGTTTTCGGGGACTGGCAAACGATGTCTCGCACGGAACCGTTATTTTGCTGGACGACGGCAATATCGAGCTCCAGGTAATCGGGCTACAGCCTCGGGGCGAGGTGCTCTGTGAAGTTCTCCGGGGAGGGGAACTCAAGAGCAACAAGGGTGTTAATCTGAAAAATAGGCTGGTCTCGCTCCCTTCGTTAACGACCAAAGATTATCAAGACTTGGACTTTGCCGTATCCGAGCAACTTGATTTCCTTGCTCTGTCTTTTGTGCAGTCTGCTTCCGATGTCCGTTTTCTCAAACAAGCCCTGGCAGAGCGCGGAGCAAATATTCCAGTTATCGCCAAAATCGAACGCAAGAACGCCCTGGAAGACATCGAACGCATCGTCAAGGAATGCTATGGCGTAATGGTGGCCCGTGGGGATCTCGCATTGGAAATGAGCTTTGAAGATGTTCCGATTGCGCAGAAACAGATTATTTCTGCCTGCCGGCAAGCGGGCGTGCCGGTGATCACGGCGACGCAAATGCTGGAGTCAATGACGAATTTTCATAAGCCGACGCGAGCCGAGGCAGCTGACGTAGCTAATGCTATCCTAGATGGAACCGACGCCGTCATGCTTTCCGGTGAATCGGCGGTCGGTAAGTTTCCAGTCGAAGTAGTGTCGACCATGGCGCTGATCGCCGCCCGGGCGGAGCAGGCATGGTTGAATGGAGAGCTTCCCGGCTTACCGGAACTATCGCGAAATGCCGATCTCGATGCCGCCGTGGGACAAGCAACGGCAATGATCGCAAGCACCGTTTCCGCGCGCGCAATCATTACCGCTACAACATCCGGGACTACTCCCCGGCGAGTCGCTTGTCATCGGCCCAAAATGCCGATTATCGCGTTGTGTACGTCCGAGGAGACCTGCCGTCGCATGAGTTTGACCTGGGGTGTTGAACCGGCGCTCGTTCCCATAATAACGAGCACTGCTCATCTGGTACGATTGAGTGCTGAGGCGGCAACGAAAATCCTGAAAGCGCAACCGGACGACGTTTTGGCGATCGCGGCCGGTACTCCGTACAATGTCACGGGAAAGACGAACCTAATCAAAGTCGAAGTGGTCGCCGATGGGCTGAAGGCGGAGGCTCAAGCCTTCGGAGAGTAGGCGAGTTTGCTTCAGAGCTGCTCGATCCGATAACCGCGCTGACGGAGCGTTTCGATCAGACCGTGGTTACCGACCAAATGGCCCGCGCCGACGATAACCAGGGAGTTGAAATTTTTGCGGGTTAGTCGCTCAATTTGAGGCAGCCATCGTGCGTTTCGCTTTGCGAACATCCGATAAAACATTTCTGGATCATTGCGCTCATCTTGATTCAAGAATCGATCTAAGACGTCGACTTGGCCGTTTCGCCACGCCTCCACCATTTCGGTCAATGCGATTTTGTACTCGGGCAAGCTGCCAATAGTGAAAAGTAGATGTTGCTCGCCCTTCTTTTCATTCTGCAGCAGGACGTTGGCTTGGTCGCTGACGGTCTCGAGACCGAAGATCGGCTTATTAAGGGCCTTGGCTCGCTGATAAAAGTAATTATCGACTCCAAGATCCTCTCGAAATCCAGCCAATTCAGTGTAACGGAGGGTTAAAAGTTCGGCCAACAAACTTGGTTTGAATCTCTTCGCTTTTTCATAGGAAACTCCCAATTGAGCGCAGGCCAGCTTCACGATCTGCAATGTGAGCGCAGAGACGTGGTGTGACAGATCGTCTCCTCGAGGATAAGTCCCAATTTCGCCGAACGCATGGCGGACCTGGCCCCCGGTCGCTCGGCCAATATCGACTTCAAAGGCCACCTGTTGCGAATCAGCGAAAGCACGTTCCAACGCCGGGTGAAGCGGATAAACGCTTTTCGGCAAGATGTGAACCGATCCGAGAAGGTAGACGACGTTATGCTCTCCTCGAATCCGCCAAAGGGCACTCTTGCTTTTGCTGAAGCTGCCAAGATTTGAACAACCAGCCAGAAAAACGATCAGTCCGAGAAGAGCGACGGCACATCGACGTTCAACTTGCGGACGGATCTTCATTGGGCTCTCGCACAGCTGGTGGCGGTTCGTTGCGCCTTTCTGAAACGGTTAACTTCTTTCCGACAATACCCATTACTCCGTCAAAGGCTTCTTCGGAGATTCCGTGTGACACTTTGACGCGAAAACGTTCCCAAAGAAATTCTTCCATCCGCATCCATTTACCGCGGTAGTTAACGCGCTGGGTCCAAGCGCAGACCGTGATGATGTTTTGCAGTACTTGAATACGCAGAAATAAGATACCTGCACCGACGATCAGAACGGTACTCATCAGTAACAGAGCGGTTGAAATATTTTCCCTTAGATCGAGCTTTCTCTCACCGGTCAACGTGCGTTCAGCCAGCAGTTTGTCCTCGGTTGCCCGCATCTCTAGAATTTGTCGGTGAGCGTTCACCATCAGATCCCAAGCATTGGAATTCACGAGAGCACTGGCCCCTCTTTCGTTGCCGGCGGCGCGCAATTCCACGCCTCGCGTCAGCTCCGCCAATTTGGCCTGCAGTGTTGCTTGAAGGTCGCCGGCCAGTTTCTCCTGCGCTGGATTATCCGCGACCAAGAGGCGAAGAAGGGAACTCTCAAGCAGCAGATTCGCTCGGGTAAGAACGTACATCCCCACGTATTCCGGCCGTCCGCTCAGCGCGTAGCCGCGCTCGGTGCTTTGAGCTCGATAGATCGAAGTCTCAACCGTGGAGAGTTTCTCGCGTACGAGATACGAGTGGCGAACCCAGAGAAGCGCCGTGTTTTGCTGGTTTCGGATCTGTCGCGAAATATAAAAGAATATGCCTGAAATCAGCAGCGGCACCAAGACAACAACCAGCAGCAGGTATCGCCGGTTGTGCTGGAGGAAGCTGCTTTTCATCCTACGTCTGCTCCGTTAAATCCACAATCCACAGACCATCTGGTATATTGCGGGCTGATGCATATTCTGCCGCGAATTGCGAACATTTGTACAGGCGTAATAGAAAATCATCGGTTAAAGGACGAAAAAAGTTTATACCTTGTTCGAAACAAAAATGCGGCGTGGACCGGTAAATCGCGTACCGTGAGTGGACGGTTGAGGATCATTCATGCAGACCGAAAAGATTGAGGCGAACGCGCTTGCGGTCCAGTATCGGTCGCGCTATCGCGGAAGGGCGATGCTGATCGCTGGAGCCGTGGTCCTGATATTGTTGCTGTTGTTGGCGGGTGGCTCGATCTACTATTTCGGCAAGCGGGAAATCTCGGCTACGGGTGGGTTGTATTTTTTTTCTCGGGCGGAGCTGAATGTGCCGAGATTCGCACAAGCGGACCCTCGGTGGGCGGACGACTCACTCGGCTCAACCGATTCGACAATTGGCGGTGAAGGTTGCGCCGTGAGCTCTGCCGCCATGGTCCTTGCTTATTACGGAGTTAACGTCGACCCCGGAATACTTAATACCTTTCTGACTAACAATGAAGGGTACACGCCCCAGGGCTGGCTTTATTGGGAAAAGGCAGCCGCTTTCGCTCCGGGAAAGGCCAAACACGTTTACGAAGATGCCCCTTCTTACTATCTAATCGATAGCAACCTGCTGCGAGGGAATCCGGTCATTATTCGGATTCGCCTAAGGTCCGGCATAACCCATTTTGTGGTGATCGTTGGAAAGCGAGGGTTCCATTATTTGATCCAGGATCCGGCATCAAGCGGAGACACGGGTATTTATCCTTTATACCGCCTGGTAGCAAAGATTGAGGCACTACGCTTCTATGAGAAATTAGGCGATTAGCTGAGCGGCGAATATTCTACCTGGCTCCGGAACATCGAGGACCGCTGGAAGTGTTAGAACGAGAATTTGGAAGTCGAGCCAAATCGACCAATTCGCGGGACTGGGAGGGGTGGCTCAAATCAACAGAGCAACGATCAGCATAACTGGCTGCCGGGAGTATCAATCGATACGCAGAACAGACGCTTCGTTTGATCAAAAGAGACCACGACAAGTCCGGGGTCGATCGAAACACCAGCATCGGCTGAGAACCAAAAAGATCGAAGATCGGACGCGCAATCGAAGTACGGATGAAGTCGACCTCCTCCTTAATCAAAAGGACGATCAGGCCGAACGAGATTAACACCGAACGGCTATTAACGTTGAACCTAAAGAAAACCGTACAAGCGGCGATCAACACACCAAGCCAATGTAGTGCAGGGCCGATTTGGCCGATCGATTTGAGGACGCTCTTCTGGAGTGGAAAATGATAGAATCCATTCAGATCCAAAAAGAGTGGGCCGAAAGGTATGATGATGACGATGAGCCAAGTGTGTACTTTAAACGGCTCAAGCTGCAGATCGATTTCTTGCTTGCGCCCAAGGAGGCGAGGTTGCCTATTCCTTGATTTTCCAGTCGACGGCCCAAAGTTCATGGAGACCAAATTCGAACCAATAGATGTCCTCGAACGCAAGTCCTGGATTGTAGGAGTGGTGGCATCCCGAGCAGACTGGGAGCTGGTGACGCAGTCTGATTTTTCGGAGCTCGATTTGTGCGAGCTGCGTATGGACCTCCTAATCACGGAACAAATCCAACAGGATGAGTATCTAAAGCCTTTGCCGCTGCCAAAAATTTTGACAATCCGCGATCCTCGGGAGGGCGGTAAGGAAGGTCTGAGCGAAAACGAGCGCTTGAGACTCTTTGAAGAATTTCTCCCTCATGTGGATTACATCGACATTGAATTACGGAACTTTAACCTTTATGCCGACGTGATCGCCGCTGCGCGCGCTTCAGCGAAACAGTTAATTGTCTCAGTTCACGATTTTGCAGAAACGCCGGCGCTAGAACAGATGGAACGATGGGCAAACGAAACCGAAACGCAATATCCGGGCGCGATCTTTAAAATTTCCGCAAAATTGAGCCGTTGGGACGAAATGGTTAGACTCGGTAATTTTCTTGCTAACCAATCCCGAATCAGAGTAGCAGCGATGGGGATGGGACCGTTGGGCAAAATTTCGCGGCTGCTTTTCGCCTGTCTGGGTTCGGAGCTGATCTACGCTGCTTGCAGCGAGGCGGTGGTGCCCGGTCAATGGGATTTCCGGACGTTGCGTTCGATTCTTTCGCAAATTCTCGAAGGTAATTGATTTCGATTTGCGAGCGGTCCGAAGCCGGAGCCCAATGGGTCGGACCTTCGTGCTTATTACTCCAGTAATGCGAACCTAATGCAGTTAAGACGCATGTTTTGCTCGCTCATCTCTGTCTGTGGATCGGCTCCAACGATCGCTCTTTCGCTGACCGCCCTTTTTCTTGGGATGTCGAATTTATTACGCGCTGACGAGCCGCTCGCCCCCACGATCCTGCTCCCCCTGCAGCGTGGCCCATTTGGAACATACCATTTTGTGCCGAGGGTAGCTGCTCGTGCGTTCGTGCTTTTTGGTTCAGGCGATGGAGGTTGGGGTCATTTGGAAAACCGGGTTTGTTCTATTCTGGCGAGTCAAGGCATCTACACCGTCGGGATCGACTTTAGTACCTATGCTGAAGCTGACTATGACGCGGGGACATTGGCCTTGGATTTTGCTACGGTAACTCAGAATGCATTGGCTCGGAGTAAAAATCCTGATCTTCCGGTGATTTATGGCGGTTGGTCGATGGGCGCAGTCCAGGCGGTAGCGGCCGCCGCAGGTGAAAACCGGCCGCAGAATCTGGTTGGCCTCCTGTTGCTAAGCATGGATAAGCGGGGCCGCTACGGTTTGCGCTTACCCGAAAGAGTGGGGCTTGAGCCAGAGGGAGAGGGTACCTTTGCGGTCGCAGATTTCACCGCAGCGGTGGCAAATCTTCGGGTGGTCCAGTTTGCTGCAGCTGACGATTGGATGAACAATGCGGACTGGATAAGGGGTCTCCCATCGGCGCATCGATTATTCGAGCTAGAGAATTCAAACCATGACTTCAATGGAGCTGATCAGACGTTTGAAAATGAACTGCTCGACGGCATCAATTGGATTCTAGATCCAGCGAAATCGGGCGGCGATCGAACGACGAGCGACTAGCGCCCACCGCAATCTTCATTGACGATTCGAAGTGAAACCGAGCAAGGAAGCCCAGGCAGAATTTCGTCGCACGCAACGCTGGGTCCACTTGGTTGCGTGGTTCGTAGCGACCGTTGGGTTAATCGGTATTTTCGAGGCGTTTCTTCCGAAGGAACCGAGTGTATTCGAATGGTTGGAACAATTCCTTCCGATCGATCTCTCCGAGTACGGTCGGATCGGCATGTATTTAAGTGGTTTTTGCTTGCTCGGAATCGCTCGCGGCCTTTGGCGCAGGAAACGAGCCGCTTGGTGGATTGCCGTTGTACTGCTGTCTTTGACGGCAGTACTGCAACTGGCTCGCGGACCGGATTTTCACCACGCGATTCCCACCGCATTGATCTTAGGACTTCTGATTTGGCGATGTCGAGATTACATAGCCGAATCGGATCGCGGTTCGATTCGCTGGGCATTCATCATTGGTATACCGCTGTTTATCGCGGTCTTTGCTTACGCCGTTTTTGGTCTCATCCATCTCCGGGGCCAGGTCAGCGGGCGCGGACATATCGCCGGCGCGGTGCAGACGGCCCTGGAGCTTATTTTTCTGCAATCGACTGACTCGGAAATCGCGACTACTCCGCGGGCTACGAATTTTTTCATCCAAGTTAGTGCCGGCGGAATGTTTTGTGGTCTGATCATGGTTGTGCTTTTGCTGCGGCCGGTTTTTGAGCAAAGGGCCACTTCCAGTACAAGTCTTGCTCGAGTTCGAAAGATTATCGACGATTATGGTTGCGATCCGCTCGACGAATTCGCTCTCCTGCCGGGCAAACAGTTCTTTTTCGCATCCAACGATCGCTCCTTTTTTGCGTATGTGCTCTGGCGAAATTTTGCGGTCTGCCTGGTCGGGCCGGTCGGTCCCGCGGAAGACTGGCTATCCGCGACCCGGGATTTCGTGCGGTTCTGCGCGGCCCAGGATTGGCAACCCGTATTTTATTTCGCGCGTTCAGAACTGCGACCAATTCTAAGCCAATGCGGCTTGAAAAGCTTCAAGGTGGGAGAGGATGCACGCCTAAGCGTCACTGATTTCAATCTGAAGGGAAGCAAGTTCCAGAACCTACGGACTGCCTGTAACAAGGCTCGGAAAGAAGGCAAAGAGCTCCGCTGGTATCAACCGGGGGATGGACCCTTCGACTATGGACTTGAGGCTCAACTTAAGATCATTTCAGATGAGTGGTTGCGAGCAAAACAAGGAACGGAGATGGCTTTTGATCTTGGGTTGTTCAATCTACCGCAGATCCGAAAGCGTGGCGTAGCCACAATTTTTGATGCACACTCCAAATTGGAAGCTTTTGCCACTTGGCTACCATACAAGCAAGGCACCGGACGCAGTTTGGACCTGATGCGCAGCCATTCATCAGCGAAAGGGTTAATGGATTTTTTGATTGTTGAATCGATCGATCATTTTCGAGAACACGAGGTGGAAGAGGTAAGCCTGGGGAATGCTCCCTTGGCTAATGTCGAACCGAATCGACAACTTTACGGGAGAGAAGAAAAGGCGGTAAAGTTTTTGTTCGAAAAATTCAACCGCTACTACGGCTACAAGTCTTTGTTCGAGTTCAAAAAGAAATACCAACCGATCTGGCAAGGGCGATTTCTTGGATTTCGACCGAATGTGAATCTGCTTTTGGTCGCGCTGGCGCTGGTGAGAGTTCATTTGCCGCAAGGCCTTATCCGAATATTACGATCATGATTGCACGGTACGCCCGCTGGTTTTTCGAACGATTCAATCGATCGTGTACCCGTTCTCTGTCTGGGATGGTTCTGCTCAATTTCGGCGGTTTCGGTCTTTTCCTATTCTTTTGCTATTGGTGGGTTTCTCGCGCCGGAGGCTTTCCGTTGTTCGATTCCGTTGAGCAAATTCCGGCCAATGAAGTCGCTCTCGTCCTTGGAACCGCGCCAGTGCTGGTGAGTGGACTTCCGAATCGCTACTTCGTTTCTCGAATCAATGCCGCAGCTGCGCTGTTTCATGCGGGCAAGGCTAAGGTGCTGCTCCTCAGTGGAAATTGCCGTGACGATGGGTACAATGAGCCGGCGGCAATGCGTGAAGCCCTGACGGTTCGAGGTGTCCCGAAGGAAGTCTTGCTGGAAGATCCAGCGGGCATCCGAACGTTGGATTCAGTGGCACGCGCGAAATCGGTCTTCGGGTGCGATCGATTGACTGTGATTTCACAAGAATTTCATAACCGGCGCGCCCTATTCTTTTGCAAGCATTTTCAAATCGATGGAATAGCGCTCAATGCGGATCCCCCTGTGCACCGCAGCTGGCGTTTGACTTGTCGAGAGTTTGCAGCTAGAGCGGTCGCAGTTCTGAATGTTTGCGCGAAGTCGGTTCCAAGTAGCCGAGAAAGCGATGTCGCGGGTATAGCGAGATGACAGCGCGCGTTTAGCAGATAGCATCATTATTGTGCACATTTCTCTCCTTAAATCGAAAATCCATCGCGCTACGGTGACCGGAGCCAACGTGAACTATGAAGGCAGTATCACGATTTCGGCCGATCTCGCAGACGAAGCTGGCCTGGAAGAGTATGAACGCATCTTGGCTGGTAACATCACAAATGGTGAGCGATTTGAAACCTACGTGATCTTTGGTGCCAGGCGGCGCGGTTTGGTCGAGTTAAATGGCGCAACTGCCCATCTGGGGAAACCCGGCGATGTCCTTACGATTATGAGTTTCGGCTGGTACGATGTTGAAGAAGCAGCAAGTCATCAGCCTAACGTAGTTGTGCTCGGTGCCAACAATAGTGTGATTCGTCAGAGTGCGGCGGTTTGAACGGACCGGGTATCGGTCTGTCAAATCTACGTCGAGCACGCCTGGGCCGGAATGGGCGATCAGATGTGCTGGCCAGAGCACATGCATTTTCGATTTTGGGTTTGTGCCGGACTGTACTTCCTCTCATCCGCTAGGGGAGCCGCCGGTCTGTTAGTCATTCTGAAAAAGCGCGGCAAAGGCTCCGTCCATATTATTCTGGAGCGGTCCGACTTTACGAGATTCCAAGCAGGCTAGTTGCGGAAATTGGTTGAGAATCTCCGAGACCACCTGCTCATTTTCTTCCGGTTCAATGCTGCAAGTGCTGTAGACCATCCGTCCGCCTCGGCGTAGATAGGGCACGATATTCTCGACCATGCGGAGCTGCAGATGAGACATTCTGCGGAAATCATCGGGGGTGAGCCGCCAGCGTACATCGGTGCGGCGCCGAATTACGCCGGTATTTGAGCAGGGGGCGTCTACCAATATGGCATCAAACGTGGGACTTCCGGCTGGAAGCGGGCTCCTTAGCCAATCTACCAGGATCACTTCGGTATTGGTTACTCCTAATCTGACGAGATTTTGCTGTAACCGAGAGAGGCGCAGAGGTTCGTAGTCCCCGGCAAACAGTTGCCCTCGGTTCTGCATCAATTGTGCAAGATAGCAGGCCTTCCCGCCAGGAGCGGCGCACGCATCCAGTACTCGCTCCCCCGGCTTCGGAGCGAGCAGCTCGCATGGAATCAGTGTACTCGGATCTTGCACATAAACCACGCCGGCCGAAATCCACTCGGATGGAAGATGTTCTACCTCGAGACAGTCCTCTCGATCAGGCAAAGGCTTTGCGCCCGGCACGCTATGCAGCAGCTCGCCCGGGGTCACCCGAAGCTCGTTGGCCCGGACGTAAATCTTAGCCGGCTGGTTGTTCCATGCACAAAGTTGAGTGGCTTCCGTTTCACCCCATGCTCCCTGCCATTTGAGATAAAGAAATTCCGGATGGGAATAGCGAACGTGTACTGGCGCGTTTTCGAGTTCTTCGAGGACCGCCTCTTTTTCGGCAATTGATTTCCGCAGAATAGCATTCACCAGAGTTCGTGCCGGCCCGGCAATATTTACCGTTTCGTAGACAGCCGCGTGTGCGGGAATCCGCATTTTGTAAAGTTGATACAAACCAAGCCGCAAAACTTGGCGAGTCGCAGCATCCAATTTGTTTGCCCGAAACCTACGGATGACAAAGTCCAATAGGGTACGGTTTCGGATTACTCCGTAAAAAGTCTCGGTGACAAAGGCTCGATTACTTTGCGGAAGGTCGGATTGTTCAAGCGTTCGGTGCAGGACTCCGTCGGCAAACTCCCGGCTGGATTCCCAGCGCTGCAGCGCCTTCAAACAACAGATGCGAGGATTACTGGCTGCCATAAACAACGCGCACAAAATGTTCGTTCCCCTTCCGCCGGCCCGGATGCTGAAAGTTAAGGTTCCATAAAATTTAACCGGTGCCACCGGTTTTGGGGGAACGGCTTGGGAAAGGAGAGGCTGCCGAATCCCCCAAATGGTCCGCCGATGCGCGGTTGTTTTGCCGGCGACGTGAGCTTGGTTGAAACGGCCGTTGAGGCGGACCACTGGTGTGGTTGGGGCTGCCCGATCGCCGGAGCAAGAGCGCTTAAGCCACAGCGGCCTTAGTCAATGGTCGCCCGATCGCGTAATATTGAAAGCCAAGATCTCTCATCGTTGTCGGGTCGAATAGATTCCTTCCGTCGAAAACGATTGGCGTGTGCATACGGCGGCGTACCTCGGTCAGGTCCACGTTGCCAAAATCCGGCCACTCCGTCGCTAAAACCAAAGTTTCCGCATCCTGCACCGCCTCGAGCGCGGAATTGGCCAGACGAACTCCTGGACAAAGATTAAGTTCTTGTACTCTTTCGTTGCCTTTAGGGTCGTAGGCCGTCACCTGAGCGCCTTCTTGGAGAAGATCGTTTACCAGATCGACCGCCACCGAGCTCCGCACGTCATCGGTATCGGGTTTAAAAGTAAGACCCCAAACCGCGATTCGCTTTTCCTTCAGCACCCAGAGCTTGTCACGTAACTTCTTTACGAAGCGCTCGCGCTGACGCTGGTTTATTCTCTGGACTTCCCGCAGGAGTTGGAAAGGTTCGCCGATTTGTTCACTCAGGGCGATGAACGCAGCAATATCCTTGGGGAAGCACGACCCGCCGTAACCGAGACCGGCGTTGAGAAAGCTGCGTCCGATTCTTTTGTCCGCTCCAATCCCATCGGCAACCTTTTCGATATCTGCTCCACTCGCTTCGCAAACGGCGGACAGCGCATTAATATAAGAAATTTTGAGGGCAAGAAAGGAGTTGGCGGCGTGCTTGATCAGTTCGGCGCTATTGATGTCCGTAACCATGATGGGCGCCATGAACGGTTCGTAGACCTTTTTCATGATCGCTAAAGCGCGCTCGCTGTTTGATCCGATCACAATGCGATCGGGTTCCAGGAGATCGGCAACCGCGCACCCCTCGCGCAGAAATTCCGGATTGCTTACAACGTCGAAATCGACATTCACTTTGTTGTATCGCCGAATGGTATCGGCCACTTTTTCTCCGGTCTTTACCGGGACAGTGCTCTTGTCGACGATTACCCGGTATTCCTTGAGCACTGAAGCAATTTCGCGAGCGACCCGCTCGATGTAAGTCAGATCCACGCTGCCATCGGTATGCGGGGGGGTTGGAACGGCGATGAATACAACTTCCGAGTTATCGACCCCTTCTTCGATACTGCCGCTAAAATGCAGGCGATGGGCCGAGACGTTCCGCTGAACCAGTTGTTCAAGACCAGGTTCATAGATCGGGACTTTGCCATTCCGGAGGGCCTTCACTTTGCGTTCGTCATTATCAACGCAGATCACCTCGTGGCCCACTTCCGCAAAACAAGCGCCGGTAACCAACCCAACGTAACCGGACCCGATAATTGCAATCTTCATAAGGAGTCTGAAATCAAAGCTGTTCCAATAACGCCGTTTGCCCGTATGTCCAGCGAAAGCTCTTGTCTGGATCTTATAGACCGCTGCTCGGATTCAGGTCAACCGGCAGACCGAAGCGAGGTAAATCTTTGAGTGTTAAGATCAGCTGAACACCGACGTCTTGCTTTCCGCCGCCGTTGTCGCGGGTAATTAGCCCGAGCGAGGCGACCCAACTGCTTAAATCGCGATGGATGATATACCGCTGCTCTTGGAAGCGGCCGATCGTGGCCTCGTAATTCTCGTAAATGCTGAACCCCCAGTTATCATTGAGGCGATAGTAAGTTTGCAGGTAAATTTGATGGCTGTTCGTGAAGTTGGGATTGTGGTCCAGGTAGAGGTCACCTAATGAGATATCGAGGCTTGGCGTAACCGTCCAAGAAAGATACGTGTTGATCTCCCAGAACTGCTTTTCGCTGAAAACCGGTAGCTGGGAATTTACGACCAGAGCGAGCCAAGGCACCGGGTTGAACCGGACATTGGTGACGAAGTCGGAGTAGTGGCCGGGCTGATACGGATTTTTGAAATTAATATCGAAATAGTTGTCTACCTCCAGCCAGTTCATGGTTGTGTTATCGCGCCTGGTTTGCAGGCGATTCCGAATACCGAGTCGCCAGACGGTCTCATGGTCAATCGAATCGGTCGCGACAAATTGGGGGAAATCAATCGGCGGTATCTGAGAGCTTGGAATGAAGCGATCAAAAGGGAGTATATCGTTCGGCTTGAGCGTCGGATTCGAGACCCAGGAGAAGTTAGTAAAGGGTTGAATGACGTGGCGCAATCCATCCAAGCCCAGCCATCGGATCTGAACGCCTTCGTATGGTCGGGACAACTTGAACGAAGCCTCAACGCCGGCGTTGAACACAAGCCGCGTTCCTGCCCCTTGGCTCTGAACCGTACCTTCGGCCGGAAACGTGTTATTGAATAAAGAGTCCGCCTGGACGAATTGCCCGGTAGGGTCGTAGTACGTACCTCGAATCCCGACCCGCGGGACGACCGAAAGCCATCCAAAATAAGTCTTTGGGTAGGTAAGCTGGTGGAATGTATCAAACCGAAATGCGGCGTAATTGGGATTTGGCGTGCTAGACACTCCGGGCGTAATCGGCGTGGTTGCGACAGACGGGAATGCTTCGCGCAGGTAACCGGCGCTGGTGGTCGCCTCATAAAAAATGGGTGAATTGAACAAGGGCGTGCGGGCCACTTCCCAGGAAAACTCGGGTAACCGCTCAGTGGTCTGAAAAAATGGGTTTACCTGGTAACGGACGAAACCGCTGAGCGTGTATGCTTCTCCCTTTTTAATGACCTCGACAAAATTGTCTGGCTGCGGGTTGGTCTCGAATTCAAATGGATAAAAATCCTGGAGCAAAAACGCGTCACTGAGTTTATTTACCTCGACTACTGCAGAGATATCGCTCGTGAGAAACGTCCGCGACTCGTAACTGAGCCGGTAGCGGCCGGGACTAATCGGTGGTCGTCCCAAAGATGTCTCGTTCAGGTTAGGCTCCTGGTCATTGATAAAAAAGGTCTTTAGGGTGCCGACGTTCTCGTCGTTGTCGCCAAAACTGTACTTGAGATCCAACCCAATCGAGGGACCGCGTAACGAGCTGTAGTTAAGATGCAAAGTCGCGTCGGTATAATCATTTACCGGAAACTTGATCAGGGTGAACAAGAACGCATTGTAGGTGCTGTTGTATCCAACGCTGGGTAAAACTGAGAACTCGTCATTCAGCGACTGATAGAGGTAGGGGAACCAGAAGACCGGTATGGTGCCGACATATAAAGTGGCATTGGTAAAGATGATCCGATCATTCGGGTAAATCCGCATGCCTCTGGCTTTGAGGTGGTAGTCCGGTTTGGACGAATCGCTCGTAGTCAGCGAGCCATTGTAGACTTTGTATTCGTTCTCCTGAATGGAGGAGAGATTCTCTCCGGTAAATAGGAACGGCGTCTTAGCTCCACCAAAATCCGCTGCATTCAGTTTCTTGGTTTCGAGGTTGTAGACCGCCCGGTCACAAACAAACAAATAATCGCCCCGATAGATCCGCACGCGATCTTTCAGAAGCACATCGTGCGTGTCCGGGTTGTATTCGGCGTACTCGGAGTAGATCGCTACATCGCCGTAGTGAATGACCACATGCTTCTGGGCAATGGCGACGCCGCCTTCAAATTTGGTTTCGCCGGCGGTAATCTCGACCGGGAATTCGCCGAACTTCGGGAGCTCCGTAATGTCCTGTTGGGCCCGACAGATTGCCGTAAACAAAAGCAAAAGAGAGAAGGCGATTAGCCGGCCAAACATGGGAGAGATCAGAGCATTGAAAATGAATTCCAGCGAATCGCGGCTAGGCGATAAAAGCAAGGAGAAACCTTTACTTAGACGACGAACGGTAAAGCCACGGCGGCTAGCCGAGTCTTGCGACCGTCGTTTCTAATCCGAATAGCCGTTCGGGTGCTTTGCGTGCCAGGCCCACGCGCTCTGAACAATTTCGTGGATGTCCTGATATTTCGGTGTCCATCCCAACTGCTTTTTGGCTTTTTCCGATGCAGCGACCAGCCGCGGAGGATCGCCTGGCCGCCGCGATTTTTGCAGGACCGGAATTTTGTGTCCGGTTATCTGGCGGCAAGCTTCGATGACCTCAGAAACGGAGACCCCTCCGCCGGTTCCTAAGTTGAAATAGCCGCTCTCGGCCGTCGAAAGGGCAAGGATGTGGGCCTGGGCGAGATCCCGAACATGGATGTAGTCGCGGATGCAAGTGCCATCGGGGGTGGGGTAGTCCGTACCAAATATCTCTGCATGCGTGCTATGCCCAAGAGCGACGGCGAGGATGCGCGGGATCAAATGAGTCTCTATTCGGTGATGTTCACCAAATCGCTCGGACGCTCCTGCCGCGTTGAAGTAACGAAGGGCGACATATTTGATCCCGTGAATTCGCTGGAACCAGCGGAGGATCTTTTCGAACATCAATTTTGACTCTCCGTACGGATTAATCGGATTTTGCGCGTTCTCTTCGTCGATTGGCACTCGTTCCGGGATACCGTACGTGGCGCAGGTAGATGAGAACACGAAACTTTTCGCTCCTGCCTCAACCGCCGCATGCAACAGGTTAAGGCCGCCGTAGACGTTGTTATGAAAATACTTGTATGGATTCTCCATCGACTCACCGACGAGCGCGTTTGCAGCGAAATGCAATATCGCCTCTGGTCCGGTTGAGCCGACTGCGGAAAAGACCGATTCGGGATCGCGCAGATCTCCCTCGATTAGCCGGGCACGAGGATCGACCGCCTGCCGATGCCCCTCTGAACAATTATCGAAAACAGTGACTGCGTGTCCGAGGTTGAGCAGTTCCTCAACACAGACACTACCGATGTAACCAGCCCCGCCGGTGACGAATACATTCACAGGGCGTGAGCCTAGCCGGATTTTCCGGGCTGCCTAGCGAAAAAAAGTCAGTCGCTTTTCTGATCCGGAGGCGGCCGGTTTCATGAGAGTGCAATTGCACCTGCCGGAGCCGGCTAGATTTTGGATTGAAGAATGGATACCATTCTTCGGATGTAGCCGGCGCGACATCGCGGGCGCAGAATCTTGAGACTGTCTTGGTAAGAACCAAGCTCGAGCAGCTCTATTGTTACATCTCTTGAGCCCCAGTAGCTCATTTTTGCGCGGGTGGGCACATAAAGGTCGATCGTGTTCTTGCCCACCAGGGCAGAGCCGTAGTCGTCAATGACATAAAGCTGTTTTTGGCCGAGAATCTTGAACTTGGTGCCCAGAGGGAATCTAGACCAGTCGGCGGCCGCGCTGTTGCACCCGCCAACGGCTAATCGAGTACCGACCGCATTGCTCCTACCATATCGGCGATGGCCGGACTCCGAGTGCGTATATGCGGTCGTCCTTACCTGGACGGTTTTCGGTGAGCCTTTGGTGGATGCCGCAGATTTGGTGTGAAAATCATCGAGAGCACAACTTGTAACTAAGAACGACAATCCTGCCGAGAGCAGGGGGAACAATTTCATAAAGCCCGGAAAGTTCTTGTTTCGATAGGGATGTCAATAGATATCTCCAAATTCCGCATTGTCGTGAAACTGTCAGAATTAGGGGGATGAGTCCGATTTCGCGACAAAACGTAGGCAATTTTTGTCACTCTTTGCCCGATATTATGCCAAATCGAGTTCCGTTTGGAAGGAAAAAAATGGGCGAAACGGACGAGGAGGCGACGACCGACTAAACTCTTGGTAGACTATGCCGCTTTAATCTACACCGGCGATGCTTTCTTCTTTGATATCGCTAAATCGGGCAAACGCGCAGACACCGCGTTGAGAGGATCGGATGAAATTCCAGAACTCCTGGACCGAGGCCGACCAAGTCGTTTCCGCCGCACGTTCTATGGCCTCGGTGGTTTTCAAGCCTGAATGGTACAAGAGTTCATGTGCTTTTTTTACCTCGGTTCGCAACGCCGAACCAAATCCTGCCCGGCGTAGTCCTAGGCCATTGACCCCCACAATGCTGTTCATTCCGACCGCGATCGAGAAAGGAGGGATATCTTTGCTGATTGCCGCAGAACCGGCCACCATGGATATCGTTCCGATCCGAATCTTCTGGTGAAAGACCGCGCCACCGCCGAGAAACGCCCGGTCGCCGACCTGGACATGACCTCCCAGCAACACATTGTTGGCTAGAATGACATGGTTTCCAATCTGCGCGTTATGTCCCAAATGCGCCCCCACCATCAGCATGTTGTGAGAACCGACGATGGTCGCGCTCCCGGGTTCCGTACCGCGGTGAATCGTACAATGCTCCCGGATGACATTGCCATCCCCCAGCTCCACCCGCGTCGAAGAATTGCGATCAAACGCGAGGTCCTGCGGTAGTCCTCCAATGACACTGCCATAGCCGATCAGGTTTCCGGATCCGATCCGAACTTCTCCGGTGAGGATTGCGTGGGCCTGAATCTCATTATCCGGGCCAATGACTATTGGGCCTTCAATTACCACATAGGGCCCAATCTTTGTCCCCGGCCCAATTTCGGCACGTGAATCGATAATTGCGCTCGGATGAATCATTCGGAACTAATAGAATGCTTCCCGGCGGTCTGTCGAAACATTCGAAGAAATGAACCCGTTCGATAAGGCCAAAGCCTGGTCGGACGCGTCCGCAGCAGGGACCAGCTCCTGCCGGTCCGAGGCGGGATCGAACGGACTGCCGACTAAGCCTCCGCCATTGCCGTATCGACTGGGGCGACATCACGACCTCGGCTCTTGGGAACCAGCAGCAATAGCAGCGATGCGGCAGCAAGAAGGACCAGGTTAATTAAACTTGAGGTCACGAAGCCATGTGCATAGTCCGCTGCCGTGGCATGAGAAGGAATTGCGGAGAAGACGATAGCGCCAATCACCGCAATACCGGCAGAATTAGCCACCTGTTGGGCCATTGATGCAACGCCGGCAGCGGAACCGGCGTCTCGCGCGGGTACCCCGCTAAGCACCGTATTGTAAAGCGGCGCAGTAACCAGACCGCGGCCAACTCCGTAGATGAAGCAGGTGAAGACGAAAGGCAGAGAGGCTTGGCCGTGGCTTGCGTTGGCCTGAATTGACAGGCAAACAAGCGAGATCGCCAAAACTCCTGCGCCAAGATGCAGCGAATTCCGTCCGAGGAGACCGTTGAGCTTTCCAGAAAACGAAGATCCCACCAGGAACCCGAACGAGAATGGAGCGAGCAAGAGTCCGGCGTGAAATGGATCCAGTCGCAAGCTGAGCTGCAAGAACAGGCTTAGCACCAATATCATCGAAGTGTGGCCGGCGAAGTAAATGCAAGTGACCAGAATTCCGACCATGAATCCTCTGTCCTGGAAGAGACGGGGCTCGATCAACGGGGATCCTCCGTCCAACGAGTAGCGGCACTCGAATCGATAGAATGCCAAAAAGAAAGGGATGCTGGCTGCCAGGGCTCCCCATGCCCACGGTGGCCAGCCAGCATCTGTGCCCTCCATGAAAGGCAGCGAAAACAAAAACAACGCGATCGTCAGTAATACCGTCCCAATCAAATCGACACCGGGCGGGTTCTTGGCCTTCGATTCGTCCAAGATGAGAGACGCGGCCAGAATGGTGATTAGCCCAAGAGGAAGATTAATGAGGAAAATTGGTCTCCAACCCAGGTGGAACAGATCAGCTTGGATCAGAAAACCGCCTAGGATTTGGCCGACAATCGAGCCGAACCCGATCATCGCGCCGTAAATGCTGAAGGCGAGACGCTTCGACGATCCAGTGAAATTAACCTGAATGAACGAGAGAGCCTGAGGAAACATGACTGCTGCAGCGCAGCCCTGCAGCAGACGCCAAAATACCAATGTTCCGGCATCGCCGGCCCAGCCACAGAAAGCGGACGTTGCGGCAAAGCCTGCCATTCCCAAAATGAAAACCTTTTTTCGGCCAAAGATGTCGCCTAGCCGACCTCCGGTGATTAGACAGACGGCATAGGTCAGACCGTACCCGGCGACAATCAACTCGGCTTCGCCGAAGCCCGCGTGTAAAGAGTTCTTGATCGATGGGATGCCAATATTGGCGATGAAAAAATCAATGACTCCGAGGAAAGGCCCTACTAACAAGATAAGGAGGGATATCCATTTATTTCGCTCAACCTGACCTGATTCAAGCCGGTTACCCATTTTAAGGCTGGCCGGTGGACGCCGGAGAAGCCGGAAATGGGCGTTCTTTTGGTCCTTAGGGGAAGGCGTACAGACCAAGAGACGATTCATAGGCTCGGGCAAAATAATTTGAATAGATCAATAAGTGAAATAGCTGGTTGCGCACGCTCCCATCTGAAATATAGATTGATCTGGCTGACCGACCGCGCTCCCGCGCGTCCGTTTGTGGGCCGCATTAGGGTGGTAGAGACGTGCTCCCGCGAGTCCCTTCCGAACCCGGATCGGCCGGAGCCGGTCCTTACCGAATGCGGAGCGCGCGCGCAGGAGCACATCCCTTGAAAGGCAAACCAGGACGGAGTGACGATGGAGCTACGACACCTGCGCTATTTTAAGACCGTCGCGGAAGAACTGAGTTTTACCCGAGCCTCGGCGTTGCTCCACGTAGCTCAATCCGCGGTGAGCGCGCAAATTCGGGATTTGGAAACCGAACTCGGCATCGCGTTATTCGAGCGCAACAGTCGTCAGGTTCAACTCACCGCAGCCGGTAAAATCTTCTTGAGCGGAACTGATCAAATTTTTCGCACGTTGGAAGATACCGGACGAAAACTCCGCCGGATTGGTCGAGGGGGTGCCGCGTCCCTCGCTATCGGCTTCATCGGCGCTCAGAGCCACGAGTGGATGCCGCAAGTGCTGAAGCGATTCCGAGCGGAGCACCCTGGTGTCGAAGTCACGTTAGCGGAGATGGTGCCTTCTCAGCAAATGGAGGCGCTCCTCGCCCGAAGTCTGGATATTGGTCTAGTTGGCCCAATCGACGGAAAACCGCCGCCTGGCCTTCGACTGGAATGTATCACCGAAGAAGATCCGATGGTTGGAGTTCCGAACGATCACCCCATCGCAAAGCTGGACTCGGTCTCTCTCGCGCAGCTTCGGAATGAGCCATTTATCTTTACGTCCAGCAAGAATTCTCCGAATTACCGAGCTTGGTTGTCCCGGTTGTTTAATCGGGCAGGTTTCACGCCCAGAGTTGTGCAGGAGGTAGATCGGGCGCGCACCGGTGTCCAGTATGTTGCCGCGGGATTCGGTATCTCCATTTTTGCGGAACATATCAGCCGGCTGCCTGCGCCGGGTGTCAGTTTCGTTCGGCTCAGGCCGGTTGGCCCCAAAATCCGATATGGAATTGCCTGGCGGAGAGGGCCGGTAACCGAAGTAGTTACCCGCTTTATCGAGTATTCGAAGGATCAGTATCGAAAGAAATAACGATGGTAACGCCGAGAACGCCGGGAATGGATCTGGCGCCTCGATTGTAGTGCGCTAGCAACTCTTGCCTGACTCCGTTAAGTAATACCGGCTATTGGTATTACCGATTACCGATTACCGATTACCGATAGGTGATGACCGATACCCTCCCACGCGGAAAATCCGTTGTCGGTGCTCCCGTGCATTTCTCGGCGTTCCTGTCCTCAAGCGATCACTCCGGCTTCGACAACCAGGAAAGGATGTCGTTGTTGCGCTGCCCGCAGTTTTTATTATGGCAAGCCTTAAGGAAGGCCTTTCCTCAAGACTCGCATTGAGCACCGGTCTCTATGGCCGGATTCCCGACGAGCGAGATGAGCAAGCTCCTGAACTTCTCCATAAGGTCCCGGTGCAACAGGCTCCCGTAGCTGAACCGCGACACTCCGAGCCGGGTGAGCTCGGCGAGGGAGGGCGCTAGCTTGAAGCTAAGGACATTGACCGGACCTGGAGCCTGCGCAATGAACGTTGCGAGCGCCTCCGTTTCCCAAAGAGCGATCGGGAATACGCAGTCGGCACCAGCCTCGAAGCAGGTATGGGCACGCTGCAGTGCGTCCGTCACTAGCTCCCGCTGGGTCGGTTCGTTGGATCCGGAAAGGACGCCGGACAGGAAGACGTCGATTCGGGCATTAATGACGAGCCCATAGTCCTGGCGGGAGGCAGCCTCCCGAACCTTGCGTAGCCAATCTGCGTGCTGAACTGGATCGTACAAGGTACCGGCGGCGTGGTTGGTGTCCTCAAGGTTACAGCCAGCCGCTCCAATGCTTTTCAGGGCAGCAACGAGATCCGCTGGCTCCATGCCATAGCCTGCCTCGGCGTCGATCGTCACCGGGACATCGACGCTTCTGCTGATGCGGGCCGCCGCGGCAAGCATTTCGTCAGCGGGCGCCCTCTCGTGATCGTCGTAGCCGAGCGCAGCCGCCACGCCACCGCTAGTGGTCGCGACGACGGGAAAGCCGGCCGCGACCACCGCTTTCGCCGAAGCTGCATCCCACGCATTTGGCAGTACGAGCGGAGAGCCCGGCACATGGAGCGACCGGAGGAGCTTACATCGACGCTCGAGTTCGGTTCGTTCGATCACTACAGGCTTGGCGACGTAGCTAGTCATATCGTGGTGCTTTCTGGAGATGGAAGTTTTGAAAGGTCGGTCAGCCTTGAAAAAGGGAAATTCCGATTGCGGCATTTTCTGAAGAGCTGCCGAGCCAATGCTGGTAGGCGGCAGCAACACGCGCGAAATGCTGAAGTGCATCAGGTGTTGGCGGCCGTCCAGGTTCTCCCGGAGTCACGGACTTCCCGATCTCGCGAAAGAATCTTCCGAGTTTCGGAGTGGTCGTAATTAACTGCACAACCGGTTCGCTCGACGTGTTTCGAAATGCGTGCTTCGCACCGCCGGGTATCTGGGCGAAGTCGCCCGATTTCACATCGATCCATTCGAAACGGTCCTCTCTCTGAAAGAGCACCTGAACGGTTCCGGAAAGCGTGAAAAAGCTCTCGACATCCGGATGGCTATGAAGCGGCACTGAGACGCCCGGCGGGATCGTGCCTATCATTATGCAATAGACAGCATCCGTTTCCTCCGGTGAATTCAAAAACTCCACGGTCGGTCCACAGACATCGAGAACCGTTCCTTTATTGACAACGTAAGCGGTTTGCATGGGTGCCTCCTTTCTTTCCTCTTAGGGGTTTGATCGATTTCGCTCCTTTAAAAGACATTACGAACGGGGACGGCGGTTGCCGGACATTTATTTTGAGATTCTTGTTTTGTCCTGAGCGCGAATGCGTCGGTGGCCGCCGCGTGGAATAAGGGAGACTAATGACTTTTGCGGATGCTGTGTGTGCCTGTTCTGCTTCAGTCTGCAGAGCAAATTACTGAAACCATACAATTCGAAAGCCGATCTGGGACGATTGCCTGATCGCTGGGCGCTATAGGCTTTCGGTAATGCGCTGTATTTCGCATCCGGAAGATCCGGCCGCTCCTTTCGAACGACCCCTCCGTCAAGCCTGGTCGCTTGACTCAGAATCTACATCTGGAGGAAATGGCCACATGATTCGAAACTCACCGGAAATAATCTGGATGC
>Ga0137401_10000119_pt1 | contig 25780 bp, 22 predicted proteins | sample CZOMad1_1_16fung_FD_108286 | JGI IMG/M metagenome (GOLD analysis project Ga0137401, IMG submission 108286) | Vadose zone soil fungal communities from Angelo Coast Range Reserve, California, USA - CZOMad1_1_16fungal (Illumina Assembly) | ecosystem: Environmental > Terrestrial > Soil > Vadose...
AGGCTACAACTTTCAAAGGAATCCGCTCCGATGCCGTTTCCTCGAAGACTGGCGATTGGTCTCGGCGCGTGGTTGCTTATCACCGTTTTCGGCGTCGAAGTTTGGTACCGGGTGCACGAAACGGGGGAAACGCTTCATTGGTCTTTCGAAGCGCCCACCTCTAAGGAAGATTTCGCCAATGTGTCCCTTCCGGACCCCCTCGGAGACGAAAGACGCGGGGCTTCTTGGACCGAGAGGGACGGGAGCCGCTGGACGGCGTTATTCTTCAAGTGGGCTGCTGGTCCGCCTTGCTCGCGGATTCTCGCTCGACTTCACCGCCCGGAGAATTGCCTGCCTGCGGCTGGTTTTAAACTTCAAGTGGATAGGGGCGTGATCACCGTTAAAGCCAAAGACTTGAACATGCCATTCCACGCCATGGATTTCGATTACGATGGTAAACAGGCGTATGTCTACTTCTGTGTCTGGCAGGATCGCTTAAAATCCGGGGAGCAACTCAGAATACGGGATCATTGGGACGATCGCCTCGTCGGACTCGAGTCAGTGCTTTTAGGTGAACGCAACCTCGCTCAACAGACCCTGGAGATAGTGATCTTCGGATACGCCACTTCTCAGGAAGCTGAAAGCGCGTTGCGCCACCAGATGCAGAACCTTGTTCGGCTCGAATTTCGGTAAATAGTTCATTCCAGCGACTATCTCTGACTACCACGGCAGAAGCGCGCCGCGAAGTCAGCTGTGAGAATCGAAAAACCAGCCACCAAAAATGACGCCTTCATAAGCCAAGAATCGGTATGAGCGTTAATAGACGCACCTTTCAGGTGGCGAAGCACCTAGACGATTTTGATCCTACGCTGGACCAAGTCCTAACCTCTCTCTAATCTCCGTGATCTCCTGTTCAAAATTCTGTCTTCGCGGGCCCTTGTAAGATCAACCCCTCGCAGCGGGAAGCTGCGGCTACTTTGCACCATGAGGCCAACTTCGGCTCGACAACGTTCGATTCCCGGGATTACTTCGCGGTCTGATGGATACAAGCATCGATGTTGCAAAACTGCGCAAAGAATACACGCTGCGCGGGCTTCATCGGTCGGATTTATTACCCGATCCATTCGAGCAGTTTAGTCGTTGGTTCGAAGAGTCAGTCCAATCGGCCGGAGATCGTGAACCCAACGCGATGACCTTGGCGACGGCAACCACCGATGGGCATCCATCGGCCAGGGTGGTTTTGCTAAAAGGATTCGATCACGAAGGTTTTGTCTTTTTTACGAATTACGAAAGCGGTAAAGGGGAGCAACTGGCACAAAATCCTCGCGCCGCGCTGAATTTTCACTGGCCTTGGTTGGAGCGGCAAATCCAGATCGAGGGTTCAGTCAAGAAAGTGAGTCGTGAAGAATCGCAGATTTATTTCGATAAACGACCGCTGCGAAGTCGTTTGAGTGCAATCATTTCCGCCCAGAGCAAAGCCATCGCGAGCCGCCAAGAACTGGAGGACCGCCTCAAAGAGGTCGAAAAACAGTTCGCTGATAAAAAACCTCCCGTGCCAGACTTTTGGGGCGGATACCGCGTTTTCCCAGAAAGAATGGAGTTCTGGCAGGGGCGCGAAAACAGGTTGCATGACCGATTTTTGTATGTGCGCCAAAGCGATGGGAAATGGCGCATCGATCGACTCAGCCCGTGACGTCTCTTATTTCCAAATCATCGATACCTGCGATGGGGCGCAGCAGGATTCCTGGTGCCGGAATCGATCTCGCCAAGACCCTGGAGTGCGGCCAGGTATTTCACTGGACTCGTTGTGAAGCCGGTTTTGTCGGCACCATTGGAGAAACGCCATCGTATCTGGAGCAGGTCGACGGCGATCTCATTGTGCCGGAGGGTCAGGAGACACTCGTCCACCACTATCTCGCATTGGACCATTCGATTGATCTCATTGAAGCCAGCTTTCCGAAGGATCCAACGATCAGAGCAGCAATCCGATTCAGCCGCGGTATTCGAATCATTCGCCAACCGATCTGGGAATGTCTTGCAACCTTTCTAACGTCTGCAATGAAGCAGGTGAGTCATATCCGGAGCATATCATTGGCGATACGCGAGCGCTTTGGCAAAGCGGTCAGAGTAGGCGCTTGCGAGCTCTACACATTCCCACCTCCAGACGTGATCGCCGCTGGCAATCTGAACGACTTACTGGAGTGCCGTCTCGGCTTTCGCGCGCGGAACCTCCTCGCGACCGCGCAGATGGTAACGGCGAATGAAATCCAACTCGCGGAACTCTCATATTTGCCAACCGCTGAAGCTCGCCGGACCCTTTGCCGGTTCCCGGGAGTTGGTGACAAGATCGCCAACTGCGTCTTGCTATTTGCGTATGAACGAATGGGCGCTGTACCAATCGATGTTTGGATAGGTCGAGCATTGCGACAAACGTATTTCCCTTTGGAAGCTCAAAATGTCAGAGCATCCCGCTTGTCCGAATTCTGTAACTATTTCGGGCCGTACGCCGGCTATGCACAGCAATACCTCTTTCATCATTGGCGGATGACATATCGGAAAACGAGATGATCGACGTCGTACTCTCACCCGCTGAAATCAGCCACCTAAAGGAAGCGGATCTGCAGGAGATGACCGTCGTCGTATTTGATGTCCTTCGCGCAACCTCCAGTATGATCACTGGACTCGCCCACGGAGTTGCCGGTTTTTTCCCGGTGAAAACGGTGGAAGCGGCACGGGAATGGAAGGAGCGCGTGCCAGATCGGTTGCTGGCGGGAGAAAGGTCTGGCGTACCGCCTCCCGGTTTTGATTTGGGCAATTCGCCGAGCGAGTTCAAAAATGTTCGCGACCGGCAAATCATTATAACAACGACCAACGGTACTGCCGCTCTGGAACAGGTGCGAAGTGCCAAGACGGTGCTAGTTGGCGCGCTGGTGAACATCGCGGCGCTGGCGGAATTCATTCGCTCCAGCTCTCCTCAGCACCTTTTGTTGGTCTGCGCTGGAACTGGGGATCGATTTAGCTTGGAAGACGCCGTCGGAGCAGGAGCCCTTTTAGCCAGTCTCAAACGGTCTGACTATTTCGACGCTGCCTCAATGGTGCACTCTCTGTTCAGCCAAGTTCGCGATGACCTTGAGACCTGCCTTTGCCATTCCCAGAATGGACGAGCCTTGCTGGCTCTCGGAAAAGCGAACGATGTTCGGGACTGCGGACGGCTATCAATCTACAACACGGTCGGAATTATGCGTGGTCAAGCCGTTGTTTCAGTTAAAATGACCGTTTGACCGAAGAACAAACCGCAGGATGTTTCACGCTTGAGCGATCGGGAAACTGGCTCTAGTCTACGACGATTTTGTCGATGTCGAATCGGAAAAAGGTAACGCTGGCGGTTGTTGGGTCCCTCCTGCTGCACCTTGTCCTTGCCCTCTGTGTAGTGGGATATTACGCGGTATTCCCTCCTCCGCCGAATCCGCCCGCGAAGGAGAACGAGGATAAGTTGCCGGAGTTGACCTTGGTGGACACGCCGTCGACGCAACAAAAGCGCCAGTATGTCGATACGGATGAGGATCAGAAAACCGATAAAAAACCGGACGAATCACAATTTGAATCCGATAAGGACACAGCCGCTGCTTCGGAGAAAGAAGGTAAAATCCCCAGTCCTCTTCCCGAGCAGGAAGGCAAGAATCTAGAAGATCTGATGTTCAAAAATCACGATTTCTCCCTCGATACCAAGGGCACTGATTTTAATCGTGAAAGCGCGAATGGTGGAGAAACCGCCCAAGCGACTCCGGTCCCGACGCCAAGCGCTACCGCCACTCCAGCGCCTTCTCCTAATCCGGAAGAGTTGGCCATGCTGTTCTCGACCCCAACTCCGACGCCGCCGCCTACCCCGCAGCAAAACACGGCTCAGCAAAACAAGAAACAAGGAGCTCCTCAGACCGCCTATCGCCCGCAAAAAATCGTGACCCGGATGCAGGGAAATGTTTCAAATCGCGGCCATTCTTCGGTTGGAGCAATTGGCACTCCCCAAGGCCGGTTTCAGAAGGCAGTAGAAGATGCGGTCGGATCGCGCTGGTATTATTATGTCGGTCAACGGGCAGACCTAGTTGATATTGGGACTGTCCGGATCGACTTTAAGATAACGCCTTCGGGCAGGGTGAAAGACGCCAGGATTGTCAGCAATTCGTCTAATCAGACCTTTGGCAGCGTTTCGTTGCAATCAATTCTTGATGCGAGTATACCGCCCATGCCTCCGGAACTCTCGAATCTAGTGCCCGAAAGTGGCCTCGAGTTCACGTTCTCGTTCACCCAATTGTAAGCTTGTAAATTTCCATGAATTATCTCGCACTCTTCGAAAATCCACTCGATTTCTTCGTCAAAGGCGGAGTCTTTATGTGGGTGCTGCTGGCCTGCTCCTTCGTTACCTTGACAGTGATTTTGCTCCGTCTCTTTGCGCTGCGAAAAGGAGAAATCGCCCCACGCCTCATCGAAAAAACAATCGCCGCCTATCAACCAGGCGAGCGGCTGGACCAACTTCGTCGCCTGGTCATAGGCGATGATTCGGCGCTGGCCAGGATCGTGGAAGTGGCTATTCGTCCCTATCATGCATCGCGCAGCGAGACAGTTGAGGCAGTGCAAGCTCGTGCCCGACGAGAGATGCTGGGGTTGGAAAGCGGCCTCTTTATTCTTGAGATCATCGTGGGTATTGCTCCGCTGCTCGGCCTTTTGGGCGCGGTGAGCGGGTTGGTACACGTGTTCGGCAACATCGGGTCTGGGGTAATGTCGACCAGCGATCTCAAAGGAATTGCTTCCGGTATCGGCGAGGCTCTCAGTACGACCATTGTCGGTCTGGCGATTGCCATCCTCTCGTTGATCGCCTTTCTTTCGTTTACCCGCAGAGTGGAAACGGCCGCGGTGCAAATGGAATCCATGGTCACTGATTTGGTAGACAAGCTCTACCAGAATGGTGAGACGAATGAGGAGAACGAATCGGCAGCTGAGAATGCTGCAGAGCCAGCAGACAAATCGAATGCATTCAAAGACAGATCCAAAACGACTCGGCCGGTGGAGGAAGCGGCTCGATGAGGTTTTATACCAGGCGCAAGAGAACCCCGCAGATTATCATCGTCTCGTTGATCGACATCTTCGCGATGTTGCTGATTTTCTTCATCGTCACTACGACATTCAAAACCGCTCAGTCGCAGCTTTCGATCAATCTGCCTGAATCGAAGAGCGCTTCTCAGGGGCAGAACGCGGAAGAGCCGCTGGTATTAGCAATTACTAAAGATGAGAAACTCTATCTCGGAGATAAGCCGGTGGGTAATGTGGACGAACTCGCTACGTCGCTGAAGGATTATCAGCAGAAATCGCCTAATCGACCGATTGCGATGAGCGCTTCAAAAGAGGTTTCCTTCGGTTTCCTGGTGCAGGTGTTAGACGCGTTGAAACAGGCCGGTATCAAAAATCTACCGACGTTTACTCAACCCAAGGAACAAAAATGATTCGGGAGATCGTCATTTATGGTGATCCGATCTTGCGGACGAAGGGTCGGAGGGTCACCCAAGTCAACGATGACATCCGCCAACTCGCTGCCGATATGCTTGAGACAATGCAGGACGCCGGCGGCGTTGGGCTAGCGGCACAACAGGTTGGAGAGGCGTTGCAACTTACCGTCATTGATGTCAGCCACGCGGAAAATCGACCGAGCCGGATGTGGATCAATGGAGAGGAAGTCGACCCCAACGATCACATGCCGCTGGTGTTACTCCATCCGGAGCTGAAGTTAAGTCGAGAGACGGAGATTGGCCCAGAGGGTTGCTTGAGTTTCCCAGAAGTGAGTGCTGATATCACGCGCGCGACGCGGGTCACAGTGCAGGCTACCGACCTCGAGGGAAAACCGATCGAATTTGAGGCGGAGGGATTGCTGTCTCGCGCCGCTCAACATGAGACCGATCACCTCAACGGCATTCTCTTTATCGATCGCATGAGTTCTGCGGCCAAAGTTTCTCTCGGTAGTAAGCTTAAGCGTTTGGCAGCAGGAGAAGTCTAGGGAATCTTTCGTCCCAAAGGGACAAGAGGACTCAGCTCGGGGTTTTAACCCCGGGAATAGAGTCCGATCGAGCCGCCCCGAAGAGGCGCAAGATTAAGGATTGAAAGCAACATTAAGGCATTGTGTAATGATTAAATGCCTCAGTCGCTCGCCCCCTTTGGTGCACATCATCTTCTCGACCAGGAAACCGAGCCGCGTTCCTACAAGCGCCCGATCTCCGATCGGAAGGTGCACGCCTAGTTAACGGGAACGCTAGATGACATTCCGGGAAGAGTTTCGAGCAATTCTAGAAAAACGCGGTATTGCTTTCGACGAACACTATGTCTGGGACTGATCCTTATGAACCTTCCTTATGAGGGCGGCTCGCTGGACGAACGGGTTTCCCGGGGTTAAAACCCCGAGCTGAGTCCTCCTGTCCCTTTAGGACAAAAGCTCTTTCACTGGCATGCCGCACCGATTGCGCTAAACTCCGCGCGTGGTGCGCTCAGGAAACGGGATTAGCAAATCAAAATGGCGAGCCCTAGCCGGTGAAGACAGGAAGGAGCCATCTAAGAATCTGATGTATCTGGCGCTAAGATCAGATCCATACGATGCACTAGATTCAGCCTCTTTTAGCAATTCCATGGTATTCCGCTTCCTTTTATTGCTTTCCCTCTTCGTTGCTCATCTAGCTCGGTCGGAGCAAGCGACCGAATCTGACCAATACTTGCAACGGCTAACCGAAACCCGAAACTTTTCCCTTGGACGGCCGACGCATGTTGAACCGACGGCTGACGGAAAATCCGTAATTTTTCTGCGCGCGATTTCGGCTCAAGATCGTACCAACGCGCTCTACGAATTTAATACGGTCACCCGGGAGACCAGCGTTTTGGTGACGCCGGACGAGTTATTACAAGGAGCGACCGAGCATTTATCTATAGAAGAACGGGCCCGACGCGAGCGAAGCCGGACGACTGCCGGCGGCATCACCTCGTTCAACCTTGCGCGCGATAGTTCGCAGATAGTCTTTGGCCTCAATGGAAAAATCATCGTGTTGAATCGCGGAGATGGAAGAGCGGCCCAGCTGGAAACCGGTGATGGGCCAGTGATCGATCCAACCCTTTCGCCAGATGGGCAACATGTCGCCTATGTCCGCAATAATAATCTTTTTGTATATGATCTACACTCCAGGCAGGAACAAGCCATCACGACCGATGGCACCGACCTGAAGTCGTACGGCACCGCGGAGTTTGTTGCTCAAGAGGAGATGGGACGAACCAGTGGCTATTGGTGGCTGCCCGACAGCCAGACCATTGTCTACCAGGTCAACGACAATTCGCGGGTTGAAGTTTGGAATGTCGCGGATCCAGCGTATCCGGAAAATCCGCCAACTCCATCTCGCTATCCGCGCCCGGGGAAGCCTAACGTGTCGGTGCGCCTCGCGATCGGATCTATCGAGCAGCCCGAATCAGCTCGTTCGATTGAATGGGATCATGATAAGTACCCATATTTGGTTCGGGTCACGCCTTCGGAGGACGGCCCTCTGACGATTACGGTGGAGAGCCGAGAACAACACGACCTCGCTCTCCTGTCGGTTGACCCAGCTACCGGTCAGACGCGGACGCTAATCGAGGAGCATGATCCAGCCTGGGTAAATATCGACCAGCAAATGCCGTACTGGTTACCGGGAGGAAAATTTCTGTGGACCTCAGAGCGTCAAGGAGCTTGGGAGCTACAATTGCATCGCCCGGATGGGCAACTTGAAAAAGTCTTGCTGCCACCCGACGCGCACTATCAACGCCTGGGCGGGGTTACCGCCAATGAGATCTTCTTCCTGGCTGGTGAAGATCCAGGAAAACACGAACTCTGGCGCGTCGCTTTGGATGGTACGGGAGCAAAAATGGTCGCAGACGGGGTACATACGATCGAGTTCGGAGAACATCAGGATTCGATCTACATCGATACGGTGGAGACACCCAAATCCATGGCCAAGTCTTTCGTGCGAAGGATCGACGGAACTACGATCGGTGAGTTACCAAGTATCGCGGAAGAGCCGCCCTACTATCCACGGCTTGAATTTACTATCACGAATGACAATCCCGTCTTTCACGCGGCGATCGTGCGTCCACGCGACTTCGCACCTAATAAAAAATATCCGGTGATCATAGACGTCTATGGCGGACCTGGCTTTAACAAGATAACGCAGGCGGCCAGAGGCTATCTCACCGACCAATGGCTCGCGGACCAGGGCTTTATAGTGGTTTCGATTGATGGGCGAGGGACGCCTGGTCGGGGCCGGGATTGGGAGCGCGCAATTTATTTGAAGTTAGGAGAGATTCCGCTCGCAGATCAGGTCACCGGATTACGTGCGCTCGGTTTGGTTTACCCAGAGCTCGACTTAGACCGAGTCGGAATTACCGGCTGGTCTTTTGGGGGATACATGTCGGCGCTCGCGCTGCTTCGGCAGCCCGGCGTGTTCAAAGCCGCCGTCGCCGGAGCACCCGTGACCGATTGGCTCGACTATGATAGCCATTACACCGAGCGATATCTGGGTTTGCCAGGACAGGAGATTTATGTAGCGGCGTCCCTGCTGGAAAGCGCCTCCCGCCTTGAACGCCCCCTGCTGCTGATTCACGGAACCGCCGACGACAACGTGTACTTGCGGCACACTCTTAAATTCATCGACCAACTCGAACGGGCTGGGCGTTCGTTTGAATTTCTGCCGTTGCGTGGTTCAACCCATATGGTGCTCGATCCGAGCTTGCGGCAACAAGTCGAGAGGCGAACCGCGAAATTCTTCCGTGAACATTTGTAATTAGTTGAGCACACCAAGCCCTGCAAACGGGGTATCTTTCCGATCCCAACGACTACCGTATGAAAAATTCCAGAGAACGTTCCTTTACGGATTTTCTCGTTGAACTGGTTATCTACGGCGTCTTTGTCGTACTCTACCTCTACTTCGTCTTTTATTTTCTGAGTGACTGGCTCAAATCGATGTTCAGTGAAAATCGAATCGAATACGCGGTAGTCGCGTTCGTCTTGATGTTCGTTCAATCTGTCGGATTGGAGCGCATAACCACCGGCCTTCTTTTCCTCATTCGCCGACACAAGAGATAGAGAATGTATTTTCCGATTTCTGGCACTCATCTCGATCCCATTGTTCTGGTCCTGCTCGGATTTGTCGTTGGCGTTCTCGGCGGCTTCTTCGGTGTAGGCGGAAGTTTTTTGGCAGGACCAGCGCTTTTTGCAATGGGCGTTCCGTTCAATTTTGTAGTCGGCACGGACCTCCTCCACATTGTGGGAAAATCATTGGTTGCAGCCCGAGAACATCACCTACTCGGGCACATCGATCTAAAATTGGCTGCTGTCATGGTGATTGGAACAATCGCTGGTTCAGAGACCGGCGTCCAGGCGATCGAATATCTAAAGCAAGGCGCGCATGTAAACCTTGTGGTCGGGATCGTTTCCATTGTTGTATTTACCCTCATTGGCATTTTTGCGGGAATCGAGGGGTGGACCGTTCTGCGGTTGCATCGGAGCGGAGCGCAAGAAAGCGGCCGGGAAAAAGATCGCCTGGCATTTGGTTTCTTTGCTCGTGCAATGGAGGGTATCCAATTGCCGCCTCACGTCCGATTGGAGCAATCCGGAATCGAGTCGATTTCTATCTGGTCCATTGTCTTGGTTTCGATAATCGGTGGCTTATTTAGCGGTTTTTTGGGCGGTGGCGCCGGTTACATCCGAATGCCTTGTCTGGTTTATCTGCTTGGCATTCCGACGCACGTGGCTGTCGGGACTGATCTATTCGAAATTGTCATTTCCGCTGGTTACGGCGCGGTGAGGCACGCAATGAACGGCAACGTGGATATCCTGATCGCTCTGGTGATGCAAACTGGCGCAGCTATCGGCGCCCAAACCGGAGCTAACCTCACTCAATACTTTAGCGGTCCACGGATTCGACTAGCGTTCGCTCCGCTGCCGATGCTGGGGGCCATTCTTGTCGCGCAAAAATTGCTGAGCGGAGGTCATTAATACACGGCAAAGCCCGGGAATCTCGTCGCTTCGAGCATTTCGCGCCGACTTGATCCATTCTACGTGGCTGCTGATCCTGAATCCTAACTTCCAGATTCTAGTTTTGCGGCGGTTCTGACCCTCGGGCCCTATGATGCAATCGCCGGTGCCAACGGCGCTGATGGCGATCCGTCGGACTATCCGAATCAGTCGCCTCAGGCGAAACGGTACTAGTTGGCGCGACAGACGGCTGTTGTTCAGCGGAAGAGGAAGCAGGCGTGGCCGGGGGCTGGATTGGAGAAGGACCAGGCGTGGCCACCGACTGAGTCGGAGAAGGAGTAGGTGGGGTCAATATCGGGGTTTCCAGTTGCGCGGATGGAGTGGTTTGCGCGCTTGGCGTCGCGGCTGGAGTGCTGGAATACGTCGGTGGATGCCTCGCCGTAAGAAAAGTTCGACTAATCGGGTTAATCGACAGAAAAATCAAGAAACAGCCACCGACCACCGCTCCCAATAGCGCGATTGCCGGAAGGATTTTTCTCCGCTGAGTCTCTGCTGAACCAGCCGATGTCGGCATCGAGGCCAAAGGGGGTGATGATGAATCGCTCGTTTTACCAATTTGAGTTTCATTCCCTGGGCGGCCGACGTCCGGAACTTCCGGCTTATCGACGGAGCTTCGCTGATCTTCTGCCAGGGCGCCTTCCCGAACAGCGTCCTTTCGACGGTTTGTCATCGGATGAATACTGGGCAAGAAACAAAAGCGGAGTCGCCGCAGCGGTTCCGGCGCTTCCGCCATTGGGATTTCCCAGTAAACAGGCCGGACAAATACCTCACGCTGGAGAGAGATTGCGTGCCGCCATTCTTTTTCAACCTGAGCGGACTGCGCTGCGTTGCGTGACCAAAAAAGCTGAAAGACATCGGCATCCGCAATCGTCGCCGGCAACCCCTGATGCCACTGCTGATCGCTTCGGATTTTAACAACCTTACGCAAGTACTCGCTTCCGATCGTTTGAAGTTGTTCCATCGCCTCGACTACCTCCACATCATGATCGGAATAGGAGGTGAAGACCTTTCGGAACCGCTGGTCGACCCCTTTTGCCCAACCTTCCTCCTTAGGCGCTGAGTCTTTCGCCACGCGCAGGTCTAAGGCTATCTCGGCCAAAAGCAGTTGTTTGAAAAAAACCGATATCCGGCCCCGTACGGATTGGTCGGTTAGGGAAAATGGAGCATAAATGAAGAAGCTCTCTGCGTGGATCCGCAAACCGGTGGCCCAAGAAAAGCTCCGGCGCGGCGGATTAAACCGGATACCAGAGACTTCCGGTATTAACGTGATTTCGTCCTCCTGTGCAATCGGGAACCGACTATCCACTACAGGGCGATACTCGTCGGATTCGCCGATGATAACTGAGCCATACGAATCGGCACTAAGAACCTGCCGAGCCCGGGTCTCAATCTCTGTCAACGTTAAAGCCTCATCCAAATGCATGAAAACCATCATCCGGCGCCACTTCCCCGGAACCAGAATCGCCGGACGATAGGCTGTGAACTTTACGTTATCGTCAATCAGCGAAGATCCGGCTGGCGGCGCTACTGCTGGCGTCACTGTCCGGGTCGGGGAGTGCTCTTTGATCTGACCGATTGCTTCGTCCGGATAAGCCGCGACGATAAGATCGCCGGCGGCTTCGGACGTCCACCCAACGCGCATTTCATCCTGCCGGGCTGAACCAACATATTTCAGATAGTTTAAGAGTCCGTTCACGGAAACATGTCTGTCGCCTTTTTCGTCGGCCGCCCGACTACGCAAACCATGGACGATTGACTCTGCGAGCGGCGGCTGAGCCGACCGAACTGCGACGTAATGCTCACCAGCCAGGCAGAACGAAAGATAGTCACTGGCGGCGAGGATAGCTTGATGACGACTAGGTACGCAAAAATTCAATCTCACGTTCAAAGGCGAGTCTCGATGAAGCGGCGTTTCCGTGCTGACCACGCTGCCAAGCAAACTGTCCAAAATAATGATCTGCCTTTTGGCCGCGGTTTCCTTCAATTGCTGCTGCACAAAAGCAGCCGGGATCGCTGTATTTTCCAAATCCAATCGAGTCGTTTCCCGCAACGCCAAAAAAAGATTGTCACCAGTTTGCCGTATGCAATGACCGAGCACGTACAGGAGCACAAGATCGTCGGGCTGCCGGCCCGCCAAAATGCCGGTTATGGCCGAGCGTGCGGTCTCTAGGGTCGGATCTATCAAGACCGTCAGAGAGAATCCGCCAATTTTGGGGGATCGAAGCACATCGGCCAGATCGCTGATATGGGTTGATCCGCCCGGCACGGCTGGAAGTTGAGAGTCAGCGTAGCCAGTTGTCGCAATCAAAAGCCCCAAGCGCTTGCTCATCATATATATGAGTCGTTTTTGCCCACAACCCATGCTTCACCAAATTTCGCGACGCACCAGCTTCGATACACCCGTTTTGCAAAAAAGGATCTGGTGCCACTCCATTTACTCAATGGGTCTAGAATCTTGATCGGAACTATAAACGGAAACCGCAGCGAAAGCACTCTTCGTCGACCTTGGTATGTCAATTCTATAATTGCTCTACGGGCGTAATACGTCCCGCGAACGGGCGAACCATAGCCACGGACGGGATGTATGCCATAGGGGTGGGATTTGCGGGTTCCGCAGGGACTCGATGAAAGCATCCCAGTCTTAGCTACGGCGCACCCACAAGATGAAAATGCCGCGCCATAGCGTATCGATGGCAAAACGACGAAGGAACCCGGCGACGGGAAGCTGCTTGCTTGCGTGACCCCGCATGGGGGAGCAAAAGCCGAGCGTTCCTATCGTCCTCGAGCAGACCGATTGGTCTTTAGTTCTATCACTTCCCAGCAGCCTTTTCTGACAACTCTGGACCGGGTCCTCGGCGCGAGGCCAGAGTTGTCAACAATTCATCTCGAGAGCCAGCAGCTCAATCGTAGCGCCAGTGATGATATGCCCAATATCGGTGGCGCCAATACGGACGTCGATAGTACGCGTAACCGTAGGGGCCCCAATAGTACCCGGGAGGATAATAGTAGCCCGGACCGACATAATAATGTGGTCCATAGAATATCGGAACTGGAATCGGGAATCCGATGAAAAATCCCGCTTTCGACGGTTGAGGAGTTAGCGTCCCAAGTGCGAGTACTGCACCTAGGATCAGAAACCACTTTTTCATATTAAGAGTATCAAACAGTGACCTTGGACGTAGTTTCAGACGCGGATATTTAATCTTTGTTACATCTTTTCCTAAGCTCTCCGCTATGACGGCACTGCCCCACCTGAAGAGACTCACTGCTTGACGCAGAATTCCAGCGAACCTAGCTTTCCCCGACATTCGCCCCTTCTGCGCGGCCGTTCATCGGCTAGTTCTGGTTAACTGCTTTGACTTTTCCAACTTGATCATCTCCCAACCTAATGAGTGCTATCCAAAAAAACCTCGACGGTATCGAAGTCACCGGAACACTTCCCGAAAACTTCCGCGAAATTCTGGTACCCGACGCGCTTAAGCTGGTCGCGAAGCTCCATCGCACCTTCAACGGACGACGCAAAGAGCTACTGGAGCGGCGCAATCGTTGGCAGGCGGATCTTGACAACGGTAAGACTCCCGACTTTTTGCCTGAGACCGCACAGATCCGCGCCGATGATTGGAAAGTTGCGCCCATCCCGAAAGACATTACCGATCGCCGCGTCGAGATCACTGGACCGACCGATCGAAAAATGGTGATCAACGCGCTGAACTCCGGCGCGAAGATATTCATGGCCGATTTCGAAGACGCCAACGCTCCGACTTGGCACAACATGGTCGATGGCCACATCAATCTGCGCGACGCGGTTCGGCGAAGAATCGAATTTCAAAGCCCGGAAGGCAAAGCCTATCGGCTGAAAGATCAGGTCGCGGTACTGTTCGTTCGGCCTCGTGGCTGGCACCTCGTCGAAAAGCATTTGCTGGTTGACGGCGAACCAGTGGCCGGGGGGCTTTTCGATTTCGGCCTGTATCTGTTTCACAATGCGAAGGAATTACTCTCCCGAGGTAGCGGTCCCTATTTTTACCTGCCTAAGATGGAGAGCCATCTTGAGGCGCGGCTTTGGAATGATGTCTTCAACCTTGCCCAGGATGAAATCAGGATTCCACGCGGGAGCATCCGGGCAACAGTCTTGATCGAGACCATTCTCGCAGCGTTCGAAATGGATGAGATCCTTTACGAACTGCGCGATCACTCGGCCGGTCTAAACTGCGGTCGTTGGGATTATATCTTTAGCTGCATCAAACGATTCCGAAATAAGCCAGATTTCATTCTGGCTGATCGCGCGCTGGTCACGATGACTACGCATTTCATGCACTCGTACTCGCTCCTATGTATCAAAACCTGCCATCGCCGTGGTATTCATGCGATGGGCGGAATGGCAGCTCAAATTCCGATCAAAAATGACGAAAAGGCGAACGCAGAAGCGTTTGCCAAAGTCAAGGCTGACAAGGAGCGGGAAGCCAGCGACGGTCACGACGGTACCTGGGTCGCGCATCCCGGGCTTGTCCCCGTTGCATTAGAGGCATTCGATGCGGTGATGAAGAGTCCAAACCAGATTGACCGCAGACGCGAAGATGTGCGCGTGACCGCTCAGGATCTATTACAGTTCGGGCCGGAGAAGCCAATCACGGAAAAGGGCCTGCGGACCAACATCAGTGTCGGTGTACAATATCTCGAGGCATGGCTGCGTGGCTCGGGAGCAGTGCCGATTTTTAACTTGATGGAGGATGCTGCTACCGCCGAAATCTCGCGTGCCCAGGTTTGGCAATGGATCCGAAGTCCGAAGGGAGAATTAGATGATGGGAGAAAAGTAACGGCGAATCTTTTTCGCGAAATCCTGGCGGAAGAGCTGCAGAAGATAAGGACGAGCGTCGGCGAAGAACGATTCGCTAAGGGTCGTTATAGCGAAGCAGCCAAGCTATTTTCCGATCTAACGACAAGCGATCCTTACGTCGATTTCCTCACCCTGCCCGGCTATGAGCTACTGGGCTGAGGGTACAGTTTTCCCTACATGCTTATTGACTTATCCGATCGAGCAAAGCTTCGGGTTACCGGCCCGGATCGAATCCGTTTCTTGAACGGGCAACTCACCAACGACATAGCTAACCTGAAACCGGGTATTTCCGTCTATGCCTGTGCCCTCTCAGCCAAAGGGAAGCTTTCCGGCGATCTATTCGTGACACCGCTGAAGGATGCTCTCCTGCTGGACTACGAACCGGCACTACGCGACTCAATCCCGGCACGCCTGGAGAAGTATCTCATCGCCGATGAAGTTGAACTCGAAGACGTAACCGAGCAATTCGCGCTTTTCCACCTTTCCGGCGTGGGACTGCCGGAAGCAATTCCCCCGGAAGGTACCGTCACGATAAGTAACCGCTTTGCAATTGATGGCCAGGATCTATTGCTACCGGCCACGCTGAAAAATGTGGCGCCCAAGCTGGTAAACGACACTCCAGTCACTGATTCCAAATTAGAGGAATTCCGCATCGAGCAAGGGATCCCGTGTTGGGGTACCGAGCTCTCCGAGGACGTAATTCCGAACGAAGCGGGTTTGGATGAACGAGCGGTCAGTTACACCAAAGGATGTTATCTGGGACAAGAGATAATCAGTCGGATAAAGAGTCTCGGCCGTGTAAACCGGCATCTGCGCGGCATCCGTCTCAACAGTGGTTCAGATTTGCAACCGGGAGACAAGCTCGCACCTGAAGATGGCAAGCCAATCGGTACCGTCACAAGCGCTTGTAAAAGTGACCGGGTCGGCGGCTGGATCGGACTCGCCTATCTTAGACGTGGCTTCGATCAACCTGGAACGATCTATCCAGTTTCACGTTCTACTACTTCGAGCTTGATTGGTAGCGTCGAAGTCCGCAGCCTTCCGTTCGTTTAATCATGAAACGACTTATCATCCTTCTGGTTACAATCTTTGTAGCCGGTTCCGTCGTGCGCGCTGATGAAGTGGCGGTTTTTGAGCTGCAATGGGGAAAAGGGAAACAGCGGCAGGTTCGCAGTTTCGCCCTCGATTTTGATGAAAAGGCTGCGCCCGATACTGCGTCCAATTTCAAAAAACTGGTGCGGGACAAATTCTATGTCAAAACCGCGATTCATCGAGTTATTCCGGACTACCTCGTCCAGGGCGGAGATCCGCTCAGTAAGAGGAAAGATCGCAACGTGATCGGTACCGGCGGCCCAGGTTACACATTGCCAGCAGAGATCCAGCTAAAACATGTGCGCGGCGCGGTGGCAATGGGCCGCCTTCCCGACAACGTAAATCCAAAACGGCTTTCTAACGGCAGCCAGTTTTATATCTGTCTCCGGCCAATTCCGACGCAAGACGGTAAAGATACTGTCTTTGGCCACGTTGTTTCCGGACTTGAAGTACTGGATCAGATCAGTCATGCAGTAGCAGACAGTAACGCCAATCCGGCCGACAAGATTGAAGTAAAGCGGGCCTACATTATTGATCGGTCCCAGCTCGGTCAACCGGTGAAAGGCCGCTAATTCGAGTTTCCGGAGGCTTCTCTCTTTTGAGTGCGCCCTGATACCTGAAACAGGGTATTTCCTGACTATTCCTTCATTGGCTGACCGTGTTATCATGCGAGATCGATGGAAAAAGAAATGAGGAATTGTCCATCATTTCAGCGAAGCCTCGCGTTCAACTAGTGGAACCAACAGGCTTCGATCATCATGGACCTGACCACTCCGACTCTTCGTCACGGGCGGCGTTGCCTTTCGCGCATATGAGCACCGAAGAAGTTTTGAGGGCGTTGGAGCGCTACACGGAGGAGTCACCTGAGAGTAATCGTCAGACGGCGACAAAACTGGGTGTCAACCGAGCGACGTTGACCGCTTGGCTGGTCGGTAGGGATCGACCTCAACGGTGTATACTGGCGAGGTTAGCAGGTTTTTTGCGACGCGTTGGCTATCTGTAGGATAGGGAGATGGAAACCGCGACTTGCTCCGTACCATCGTAGGATCTCTGCTGAGGGTCGAACCGGAGGGAGTGGGCAGGAGTGGATTCGAACCACTGAAGGCGTAAAGCCAGCAGATTTACAGTCTGCCCCGTTTGGCCACTTCGGTACCTACCCAGAGCGATCGTTCGCAGTTCACGGTTGCCTGTTCTCGGTTCACCGTTGGAAAAGGCTCCGACGACGCCGTGAATCACGCGGAGCAGTGTATATAGGACTCTGGATCAAGGCGCGCAAGCGGATTTTGGAGAACAATCCAACGAGAATACGGGCATTCTTTTAGGAGACAAAAATAGGAAAACATCGTGGTTGGATCCAGGATGCAATTGCGATGTATGAAGGACCGGGCGAGAATCCCCCATGGGATTGCGCTTGAGCAGACGACCCGGACTACTCTACGCGGAGTATTCATCCAGACGGCGCTCCGGCTGCGGATGCTGCGGTTGCCTAACCGCACCCTTCCTGGCTCTGCTGCTAGTAGTCCTCCTGCTGATAGAACGATTCGTTCGAAAGCTGTTGGCTCGTGTCTGAAGAACTAATTTAGGGCAAATCGAATCATCCTTTTGGGCTAAACAATCGGTGGGCTCGATTGACTATTGGATCTCTTGCCAACTTGGCAACGACGCTAGGTAAGGTGTATAACCAAGCCACCGAGACAGCCGAAATTTGCTGCCGGCGTTTAAGCTGCCGGTGGAGTCGTCAGCTTCAGAAAATAAGCGGTCGCGTCGTCCAGTCTTTCGAAAACAGAAATTTGTTCCGCATTGATCGGCCAAACGAGCCGTTGAAATCCATGAAAGTCGATTGCGTCCGCGATGACGACCAAATAACGCACGGAGAGGTCACTCAGTCGAAGCAGAAAAACCGGCTCGCTCTCTCGCTTCACCGAATAGACCTTACCGTCGACGACGACATTGCGTCGCGTCATCTCCACACGCTCCACCATGCCGATAGTGTCGCTCGATTTTACAAAAAGATCACCCAATTCCTTGGTTGCATTCCCGGACGTCAGGATAAAACCAACTTCTGCGAAAGCACCGTGAGTCGTTGCTGCATCGGTTTATCGTAAGCTTGAGCATTGGCTTTGGCCAGACTGAGCCCATCAAAATATTCGCCGGTCACATTTTCTAAAGCTGGATCAACCACCAGTCTCAGCGTCGCCTTTAATCCCTCCTCTACCGAGCTCATTGTTTGCCACCCGGCTTCCAGCACCATTTTCGTGGGCATCAAAGAGGCGGGGTGAAGTGCATTCACCGTAACTCCCGTTCCGGCCAGACGCTCAGCTAAATCAAAGGTCCAAGCAATCATCGCCAATTTACTTCGCCGGTAGGCATTCACGCCGGAGTAGCCGCGGGTGAACATGATATTATCGAAATCCAAAGGTGCTTGCCCGACCGAAGCAACATTTACGATGCGAGCCGGACTTGACGCTTCGAGAAGTGGAATCAGTCGCTCCGTCAGGAGATAGGGAGCAAGGTAGTTTACCGCAAATCGAAGTTCGTGTCCGTCTTGACTCACCTCTCGTTTGGAGGCGTCTTTGCCGAAGCCGATACCCGCATTGTTCACGAGCACATCAAGCCGAGTGACGCCGGAGATGACTTGTCTGGCTAGCTCCTGAACTTCAGCGAGCGAAGAAAGATCGGCGCGATAAAACTGAATTCTCTGGTTGCCCGTCGTCTCTCTAATCTCGCGCACAGTTTCCCGGCCGCGTTCCGCGTCGCGCCCGTGGAGGAGAAGGGTTGCACCTTGCTTGGCCAAAGCTTGAGCCAGCTCCCGGCCCAATCCGCTGGTAGCACCAGTGATCAAAATTGTCTGCTCTTCGATCGGTCTCATATCCTAAAATTGCGGAATGCGAATTGTGAACCATGAATCCAAAATTCCGAAATTCGCAATCCGATATCCGGAACCCCCTCTGGGGAATGATCTTGATTAATCGGCAACTAGACTGAATTCTGCTTGGCATGGAGTGTTCGCATGACGTTGTAGTCATCGGCGGGGCTATTGCCGGCGCGTCCACTGCATTCTTGCTCAAACGCAAGGATCCATCGCTGCGTATACTGATTATCGAAAAAGCGGAAGAATTCGACCGCAAAGTCGGAGAATCCACCAGCGAAGTGGGTGCCTGTTTTCTGATGCGCGTTCTGAATCTCAGTAACCACTTAGGACACGAGCAGATTATCAAGTCCGGGCTGCGAATGTGGTTTTATCGAGATAGCAATGACTGCTACACGCGTTGTGCGGAAGTCGGCCCGAAACACCAGACCCGTCTTCCGGCCTTTCAGCTTGACCGGGCAAAACTGGACGAAGCGGTTTTGCAGAAGGCGGTCAAAGCAGGGTGCGATGTATGGCGGCCGGCCAAAGTGCAGGATCTCGAATTGGGTGGAGAAGGCAAAAACGAAATCAGTGTGCGAATCGGTGAAGAAATTCGCAATGTAACTGCGCGCTGGGTGATCGATGCGAGTGGATGGACGGCAGTGATTCCGCGGAAGTTGAAAATCTATCGTCCGTTGGAAACCCATCCAATCAACGCCGTATGGGCGCGATTTCGAAACACAACCGATCTGGACGGTCCTGAGATCTGGGAAAGCGCTCCCCATTTTACTGAACCGTGCTGGGCGATGCGGCAATGGGCAACCAACCATTTGATGGGAAACGGTTGGTGGGGTTGGCTTATCCCTTTAAAAGGCGGCGACTGCAGCGTCGGTTTGGTTTACGACAGCCGTATTTTCCAATTACCGCCCGGACCGCACCTGGGGGAGAGGCTGAAGCGACATCTGATGACTCATCCGTTGGGAAAAAAAGCGCTTTGCGATGCCGAATATATCGAGAAGGATGTCCATGCCCGTTCCAATCTCGCGTACTACAGCGAGCAATCGATCGGCGACGGGTGGGCCTTAGTTGGTGACGCCTCCGGCTTTCTCGATCCGCTATACAGCCAAGGATTCGATTTTGTTTCGTATACTTGCTTTGGCGTGTTTGAAATTCTTTCGGACGCCTTGGCGGGCAAAGACATTACCCGAGCCAGAGATCGCTATAATTGCCTTTTTCAGAAGCAATTTCATACCTGGTTCGAGAGCATCTATAAGGACAAATATTATTATCTCGGCGATCTGGAATTGATGATCATTTCCTTTTACCTGGATATTGGAGCTTATTTTATTGGCCCGGTCGGACAAGCGTACAGCAACCATCCCCATCGCTACTCCGAACTGCCTTATGGCGGACCGATTGGCCAGGTGTTCGGTCGTTTGATGCGCTTTTACAATCGGCGATTGGCAGTTATCGCCAAACGACGAATCGCCGCTGGGATCTTTGGTCCTAAGAATTTGGATACACGACTGTTCCTGCCTGGATTCAGCCCCGGTCCGAGTTCCCTGCGATTCATGTTGCGCGGTCTTCGGAAATGGTTGGTCCTGGAATGTAAAAGCCTTTTCCTGCGACCGCCGCCCGATTCGCGGCCCGGTGTGGGACAAGTAGAGTCCGTTCTTCACCGATAGAAGATTCGACTCAGCTCAACCGATTCGTCCACCAAGGCCTGATCTGCTCCTCGTTAGGAGGCGGTAAAGTAACCGCAGCTTCCAGCTGCGAGGGCTACCCCCCGTTCCGCACCTGGAAGGTGCATCTACTGAAGCCGCGAGATAGACATCGGCGACCGGGTGTTGATTGGAAGCTTGTCCAAGATGTCAATCATAACTGCTATTCTGGTTATGGGCTGACTCTTACGATGCGCGCTCGACGAGATTGAACACAACCGGGCGGGTGTTCAATTCGTCGAGCTGCGTGCAGATAGCCCGCGACTACTCTATTTTTTGTTCGCGTAAGTAATTATCGCAATGGCTGCGCCCTGCGGGTCTTGCAGCACGGCGAACCGTCCCACCTCGGGGATATCCCGGGGACCGACCATAACTTTTCCACCGAGCTTTTCCGCCTGCTTCGCCGAGGCATCGACATCATCCACCGTCACATAGCTTATCCAAGCCGGGGGCATTCCCTGGGCATGGGGTGGTATCGGCATGATACCGCCCTGTCCCATATCCGCGCCGCCGATTCTTACAATCGTGTAGGTGAAGTCAGGTGTCGGCCATTCTTGAGTAGTCCAGCCAAACAGCTGCGTATAAAACTTCGTCGCTGCGGCCGGATCGGTGGTCACTAGTTCGTTCCAGCTAAACTGGCCATGTTTGGTTTCTGTGGGGTCCATATTTGTGGTTCTTAGTTTTCTTGGTCTTTGCTTCGTTGTTTGTGAACGGAGAGAGACTTGGTGTACTAACTCACTAGATACTTTTCCAGCTTATCGAAAGTGCCGCTCCAGCCGTGGCCATGATCATCGCGCGCCTCAATACTTGGCAGTTGCTCGTGCGTCAGCCGGATCTCGGTTGAGACACCAGCTGGGATAAATTCTACGCTCACCAGACTTGATCCGGTGGCTAGTTCTGGGTTGCCCTCCCACTGCCAGGTGTATACTAATTTGTCTGGTGGCGTGACTTCCTGGTATCGCCCGCTTACCTTGATCTCGCCTAGCTGCTCGGTCGATAACTGAAAACAATATTCGCCACCAACACGCAAATCGACTTGGGCATCAAGCACGCGACAACTTTCAGGTCCAAACCAGACTTTGATTGCCTCCGCTGTTGTCCAAGCGGCGAAAACTCGTTCGCGCGGTGCGGCAATGACACGGTTCAATTGCAGAACCGGCTTTTCTTCGGCTGCCTCACTCATGATCATCTGCCTTTCTTTTGTTGCTTCTCCAGGTAATCCGCCAATGCATCGAACTGCCCCTCCCAGAATCCTCGATAACGCTCGATCCAGGCGGCCGCATCGCGCATTGGCTTCGCCTCGAGTCTCAGGCGATGCACACGTCCATCGCGCTCTCGCTTGATCAGACCGGCTTTCTCCAAAACACGGAGATGCTTGGAAATCGCCGGCAGCGAAATCGAGAAAGGCTTGGCCAAATCGGTCACACAGAGTTCTGCTCGAGCAAGGAGATCAAGGATGCGACGACGGGTCGGGTCAGATAGAGCGGCAAAGATTTCGTCCAGAGATGCGGCCGGCAAATATTTAACCATCTGGTTTAGTGTTGGACTGACTGGCCCATTCTCGCAAGCAAAATCTTGGTCCAGCAGATATCAACCCCAATTTCTAAGCCGCCAGCCATTCATCGGTATACCATAATGGACGCAGATTCTTCCCAGAATTATTGCCTCTATTGGGTTCGCTGAATTTACTCGTTTTCCAGATCGGCAACTGAGAGCATAGCGACTCCAGATCTGATCCCTCTATGTTTCAAAATGTTCGACTGTTCTTTGGAACGCTAATCGCCTGCGCCATCATTTCGGAAGCTCTGGCCGCGGATAAAGATGTTGAGTTGTTGACTGACGCGGAGTTTCTGCAGCCAACCAGTACGCTGGAATTTCGGTTCGCTAACGCGGTTGCCGCAAAAGATGATGTTGGCACCGTTCCAACCGTCGCACCGATCGAGATTAAACCCGCTCTAGCTGGCACTTTCACTTGGTTAAGCCAGCGAAGCGGCGTTTTTGTCCCGAGCAGTGCGCCCCGGCTCGGAACTGAATTCGTTGTCACCATTCGACCCGGCTTTCAAGATCTGAGCGGACACCCAGTCGGCCAGGACTTCCGCGCCGCGGTAAACACACCGGTTTACGCAGTGACTCGCGCTGTCATATCAGAAAACGAAGAGGGTTCGCCCAAGCCTGAGGTTCGTCTTGCTCTCAATCTCGAAACGCAGCTGGATCCTCAGCTGTTCCGTTTCAGTAGCCAAACCGGTGATTTCGTGTCGGCTGAAGTTCGTTACGCAAAGGCTGGCGATTACTTTCAGATTGCGCCGGAATTGCTCGATTGGAATCGACGCTGGCAAGACCGGAATCGTGCCGAAACAAATCAGGAAAACGTTGAAGAGGATCAGGAGAAACGACAACCAGATCGCCTCATGGTGACACCCAAAGAACCGCTCGATCCAGGGAAGCAGTGGCGGCTGGAAATTGCTCCCGGTCTAAAGTCGATCTCTGGAAATGAAACGATTACCAAACCAGGAGTGGTTCCCTTGGGAGCAGTCACACCTTTTACGGTTAAGAATATATTCACTACCAATTACATTCATTCGGGCAAGACGGTAACGATAGAGTTCTCGCGCGCGTTAGCCCCGGACATCACCGCAGAATCCGCCAATCGCTTTTTTCAGATCGAACCCGCCGTCAGCCATCTGAGTTATGAAAACGAAAACGACCAGATCAGGGTTTCTGGAGCATTCGTGTTAGCCCAGACTTATCAGGTAAAATTCAGTTCGGAGTTGGCCGACAAATTTGGCGTATCGATGGAAGGCGAACATTTGCGATCCTTCCAGTTCAACCCGGTGAAGCCCAGAGTCTATCTTCCGGTCACTTCCGGTGACCAGTTTAGGAATGGGAATCGTCAATTTGAGGTGCTTTCGGTCAATGTGCAGCGTTTGCGAGTGCGCGCTTTATTGGTCGATTCGATAAATGGACCAGCAGCGAAAAAAGCATTCGCAGCTTACGACCACGACGAAGAAAGTAGCCGAGACGCGGACGAACCAAACCGGCGAGTCCGAGACGACAAGATCCGGGGAAAAGTGATTTACGATCGCCCGGTCGAGCTCGCCGGAGCGCAGATAGATGCACAGCTGAAGACCCAGCTCGACTGGAGCGAAATAGCCGGTGCTAATCGAGGGGGAATGATTTTTTTGACGGTCGAAGGAGACCCTATCTCCGGAACCGGCGACCGGCAGGTTGGTGCGCAGGCGCTCATTCAGTTGACCGATATCGGGGTATTTTGGACCCGCGAATCGGATAAACTGCGTTTCTCGCTATTCTCACTGCGTTCGGGTGCGCCGTTAGGGGCGGCAGAGCTGCTTTTGCTCAATGAAAACCGGGTCCAAATCAGTCGAGCTATTAGCGACGGAACGGGCTCTGCCAACGTGCCATTCTCGCCCGAAATCGAATGGTTGGTCGTTAAGCGACCGGATGACGCTTATGCCCTCCAGTTGGGCAAAGAGGCCAATGTACTTCCAGCTGCCGGATTCAATTTCCAGATCTATTATCCACCATGGGAAGCGCAGGCGATTCCCGAGAATACCCGCTCCTTCCTTTTCACCGATCGACCCCTTTATCGACCAGGAGAAACCGTGCACGTGCGAGGGTTGGTCCGTACCTTGAAGCGCTCCGGACTGGAAGCGGCCAAAGCACTGAACGGTCAGCTGACCGTGCTCGGTCCTCAAGGAGAAACGACCTTCTCCGGCGAAATTGTGACCAACGCACAAGGCGCATTCCAAACTGACATTCCGCTGAAGTCGACGGCGATCGGACGTCAATCGCTGCGCATCACGTTCGGAGACCAAGAGTCGGAAGAAAGCGCTGGATCGGCTTTCGTCAATTTTACAGTGGCGGATTATGAGCCGAACGCTTTCGAGCTTGACGTCAAAATGCCGGAGCGGCTCACCCCAACCATGCCGACACGTGCCGAGGTATCGGGAAAGTACCTTTTCGGCGCCCCGCTGACACGAGCGCAGGTGCGTTGGACGCTGCAGTCGACACCAACCGTTTTTGCGCCCGCTGGATTCGAGAATTTCCAATTCGCGGCCGAAGATCCACAACCAAAGACCACAACGATCACCGGCTCGGGCAGCTATGACGGGACTCAGCTCTTATTGATCGAGCCAGAACTGCCAAACGCCGATGGGAGAGTGCTGCAGGGCGTATTGACCGTCGATATGACTGATGTGAATCAGCAGACGGTAACCGAGTCGCGCGTTTTCCAAAAGGATCCCGCTTCCTTCTATCTCGGTATCGCCCGACCGGAGAACTCCGTCATCCGTGCCGGTGCACCGGTGGCGATCCAATGCATCGCGGTCACTCCCGAAGGCAAGCCTCTCGATCACTTGATCGACGTCCAGATTGAGGTCATCCAGAAGCGCCACCAGACGGTACGAGTGAAAGGCGCGGGTAAAAGTGTGTCGTTTCGCACCACCGATATCGATGAGACGATCGGCCAAACTCATGGCCAAACTGTAATGCCTACTCTGACTGCTTCTCTGTGGTCAATACCGGAAGGCAAGACCGGGGAGATCACCCTCCCTGCGGCCGGAGAATATGTTGTGCGGGCTAACGCGCACGATTCAGAGGAAAGACCCGTGACAACGGAATTCACTCTGTACGTTGAGGGCGAGAACGAAGTTGCCTGGGATTTTCGCAACGCTACCCAGATCGACCTTGTTGCCGACAAACCAGAGTATCGCCCGGGCGAAACAGCGCACATTCTGGTGAAGAGTCCGTATTCCGGCGAGGCCATCGTGAACGTCGCACGTGGCACCGAGATCCTTCGCTCTCAACGGCTGACTCTCAATGGTAACACCCCAACCATCGAGGTCCCCGTACTCACGACGGACGCTCCAAATGTCTATGTCTCGGTTATCCTCATTCGCGGTTCCACGGCGAGCACCCGAAAAATCAAGGTTCCGGAATTCCGATACGGAATAGCGAACCTCACCGTGGTCGATCCGGCCACGAAACTCAGCATTGCGATCGCTCCGGCAAAGCCGGCGTTCGAACCGGGAGAGCCAATTGATGTCGAGCTAAATGTGAGGGATGGATCTGACCATCCGGTACCGAATAGCGAGGTCACATTCTTTGCCGTCGACGATGGTGTCCTGGCACTGACCGGCTATCAGAGACCCGATCCCCACGCTACGTTTTTCAAAGTGTTTCCGCTCAATGTCGGG
>Ga0137401_10000120_pt1 | contig 25613 bp, 19 predicted proteins | sample CZOMad1_1_16fung_FD_108286 | JGI IMG/M metagenome (GOLD analysis project Ga0137401, IMG submission 108286) | Vadose zone soil fungal communities from Angelo Coast Range Reserve, California, USA - CZOMad1_1_16fungal (Illumina Assembly) | ecosystem: Environmental > Terrestrial > Soil > Vadose...
CCGGCGCTGCGAGCGCCGCCGCGCAGGCGCAGAGCCTTAGCGAGGGCTCCATAAGTTAGAACCCTTCCGCGAGGAATTCGTTGTACGAAGCGAAAGACAGAATCCCAAGACATTTTTGAAAACAGGCTCCAAGGAGAGCTGAAAGAAAACTCGCACGACATCGTAGGTGGCGGCAGCAGCGGGAACAAGAGAAAAATCCCGGTCCCGGGTTTAATGGAATAGCCGTTGCTCCGCATCAGTCTCTAGTAGCTGAAGGGAAGAACAAGCATCTAAATAGCAGCGGCCAACGAGCCGGAAGCGGCGCGCGATGAAACCGGGATGCGAATCTTCGATGAAACACAGCAAAAAAAGTGATAAGCATTTGCGCAGTGTTTCCACTACGTTGGACGCATTACTGATTGGATGCAACTTTTTGCGAAAACACGTGTCTAATATTGTAGAGTGTAGTGGAAGGGAAGTACACTACACCGCGTGATCAAAGTTTTGAGGTGATGTCGTGGCTTTTGTCCGCCGCAAAGGGAACTCGCTCTACCTGGTGCACAATGTGCGCCGCGGCGGAAAAGTGCGCCAACTGCATCTGGCCCGGCTCGGAACCCACGCGCGAATCACCGATCACCTGGTTCGCGAAGTTTCCAAAAAGCATCCTTTTGTGGAGCTGAACTGGAAGGCGCTGCGCGAACAATTGAACGGCCAAGTGGACCTGGCAAATCCCAACTCGCCTGCGGTCCATAAACTTGTTTCCTCTCTTCGAGCTCTCAATCTCGAACTGGCGGACCTGTTTCCGCCGCTTCTCCGGATTTCTGAATCACCCGTGGTGGCGCGTGAGTTGCTTGTACAGTTGCGGCTCCTGCAGTCCACCCTTCAGGTCAAGCTCGAACAGTTTGGCCGTGGACGCGTGCGATTCGGCAACGCGAACTCTGTTTCGCGGGCTCGCTAGGAGGCGGTCATGAACGAAACCATCCTGCCACTCGACCCCAGCAAACGCAGCACGGACACGATCGATTTCCAGACCGCGCTGCAGGGGAAAATTGTTGGACAGGAAGAGGGTGTCCAGGCGCTGGTGGACCTATACCAGGTCTTTCGCGCCGGATTGAACTCGCCAGGCCGCCCAGTGGGAAATCTGTTGTTTCTCGGACCGACCGGCTCGGGGAAGACCCGCATCGTGGAAGCGGCCGCCGAGATTCTCTTTGGCGACGCTCGCTCGATCATCAAGATCGATTGCGCGGAATTTCAGCACTCTCATGAAATTGCCAAACTGATCGGCTCGCCGCCAGGGTATCTGGGGCACCGCGAAACACATCCACTGATCACTCAGGAAGCCTTGGCGCAGTATCACAAGGATGAATTGAAACTGAGCTTCCTGCTTTTCGATGAAATTGAAAAGGCCAGCGATGCCCTGTGGCAGTTGCTGTTGGGAATGCTGGACAAGGCCACGCTGACCCTGGGCGACAACCGAAAGGTGGATCTCTCGCAAACGGTGATCTTTCTGACTTCCAACCTGGGCGGCGGTGAGATTGCCGAGCTTATGCAAGGCGGCATGGGTTTCGTGCAGCCGACGGACAAGCCCGTCAGTGGACTGGACGAGAAGGTGGAACGCACGGCGGTGGAAGCGGCGCGCCGGAAATTCTCGCCGGAATTCATGAACCGCCTCGACAAGGTAGTGGTCTTCCACCCGCTGCAGCGAGAGCAGCTCCAGGAAGTCCTGGACATCGAACTGGGACAGGTGCAGCAGCGGGTTCTGGACACTGCCAAAGGGCAGTTTCTCTTTCGCGTAACCGAGGCTGGACGCGACTTCTTGCTGCAGGAGGGCACCGACCAGCGCTACGGCGCCCGGCACTTGAAGCGCGCGATCGAACGGCACGTTGTTTACCCGCTGGCGAACCTGCTGGCAACGGATCAGGTCACCTTGGGCGACCTGGTACGAATTGATTGGGACGAGAGCCACAAGCAGCTCACGTTCGTGCGAGAGGGCGAAGGAGCGCTGGTGCAGGCCGCCACGCAGGGCGCAGCCGCCAAGGCTGCCGCCGTGGAGGCGAAGGACGGGAAGTCCGTGGATGCGCCGACAGAGGCCGTGGCGGAGGAGAGGAAGTCTCGGGCGGCACAACCTGGCGGGGGCCCAGCCGCACCCGCGCAAGGGCGGAAGAAGCAAGATCGCTGAAGTACTTAAAGCAGGACTTTAGTTTTGACCGAGGAACCCGTCAAAAACTGGCCTCTTTTTGTCGTCTAGCGGCTGACACAAACTGTTTCAGGGCTCTCAATTTGCACAGGGATGAAACAGTGTCTCAATGAGTGAGACACTCCTAATACTTTCAAATACTGTATGTTGTTGAGTTTGTGCTGCTTCTCGACCCCCTAAACTGTGGAAAAGATTGGCATCCCCCATGCTACATCTCAAGGAGGCGCAGAGTCTGAGACGCGCCACGCGTTTGGGGGAGCTAGACGCGAGAAGGGTTGATGAAATGAAAGCTGCCGTCCGCCATCAACTGGATCCAACCATCCGCAGCACGGACACTTGTGATTTTCACTCTTCCTTGCGCGCCAAGATTGTGGGGCAGGAAGAGGGTGTGCAGTCCCTCGTGGACATGTTTCAGGTGTTTTGCGCCGGATTGAATTCGCCCGGCCGTCCGGTGGGGAACCTGCTTTTCCTGGGTCCGACCGGGTCAGGAAAGACGCGCATCGTGGAAGCGGCCGCGGAGATCCTTTTTGGGGACGCTCGCGCGGTGATCAAGGTTGATTGCGCGGAGTTCCAGCACTCGCACGAAATTGCCAAGCTGATCGGCTCGCCTCCAGGGTACTTGGGCCACCGTGAAACCCATCCCTTAATCACCCAGGAAGCCTTGGCGGCAAGCCATACTGAAAAACTGAAGCTCAGCTTCCTGCTTTTTGACGAGATCGAAAAGGCCAGCGATGCCCTGTGGCAGTTGCTGCTGGGAATGCTGGACAAGGCTACACTCACGCTGGGCGACAACCGCCGCGTGGACCTCTCACAAACGGTCATCTTTCTGACGTCGAACCTCGGCGGCGGAGAAATTACCGAGCTTATGCAGGGGGGGATGGGCTTTGTCCGGCCGACGGATAAGCCTGCTGCCGGCTTTGATGAAAAGATCGAACGTACCGCCGTGGAAGCGGCACGCCGCAAGTTCTCGCCGGAATTCATGAATCGCCTCGACAAAGTGGTGGTATTCCATCCGCTGAGGCGCGAGCAGCTTGAGAAGGTGCTGGAAATCGAACTTGGGCAGGTGCAACAGCGCGTCCTGGAAACCGCCAAGGGGCAGTTCCTGTTCCGCGTGACCGACACCGGCCGCGAGTTTCTTCTGCAGGAAGGCACCGACCAGCGCTATGGCGCCAGGCACCTCAAGCGTGCTATCGAGCGCCATGTGGTGTATCCATTGGCGAATTTGCTGGCCACCGAGCAGGTTCACCTCGGTGACCTTATTTGCATCGATTGGAATAAGGATCAGGACCGCCTGACCTTTGTCCGCGAGGGTGAAAACCTGGCAATCCCCGCACGCAAGGCGGAGCCCGTTGTTCCCGTGCGCACAGGTCCCGCGAAGAGCGGCAAATCTGCGGATGCGCCCGGCGTGACGCTTTCTCCGGAACCTACGCCGCGCATGGCGCGCTAAATTCCAAATTTTTCTGTTCATTTTGGCCCGGGTGGATTGCTGCCCGGGCTTTTTCTTTTCCTTCCTGTCAGATGCTAGAGTAACCTTGAAAAGAAGATAGCCATCCTACCTCACACGGCTTTCGGAGGTTGTCTTGGGCATCCGTGGGTCAAAACTGAAAACTCTGAACGGGACCGCCTGGCGAGTGCTGTTCGCGCGGAATGCCCACAGGGGGTTGCCGGCCGGCTTCTTCCTGGCTGTTTGCTTGCTCTTGGTTCCGGGCGCGTCGGCGCAGCGAACTCAACTCAAACCGGGCTGGAACAAGTTTTCACCGCAAGACGACATATCCCTCGGCAAGCGGGCAGCCACCGATGCTGGAAAACAATTGGCGCTTTGCAACGCGCCAAAAGTCGATGCTTACCTGACACAGCTGGGCACGCGTCTGGTGCAAAAGCTTCCTACGGGCGGAGTGCAATACCCGTTCGAATTTCATTGTGTGAATGACAAAGCCATCAACGCTTTTGCTCTGCCTGGCGGATACGTGTTCATAAACCGAGGCGCCATCGAGGCCGCGGACAATGAAGCGCAGCTCGCCGGAGTGATGGCGCACGAGTTATCACATGTCGCTCTCCGTCATGGCACGAACCAAGCAACCAAGGCGATGCTGGCCCAGACAGGACTGGGGATCTTCGGCGCCGTTTTCGGAGACACCACGGGCGGCGCGCTGCTGACGGAACTCGGGAGTTTCACGGCCGGCGGCGTGCTCCTGCGCTATTCGCGGACGGCTGAATCGCAAGCCGATGTCATGGGTACGCAGGTCCTCTACGACGCGGGGTACGATCCGCGGGCCATGGCGCAGTTTTTCGAAAAGCTCGAGGCGGAGACGAAAGGGAAGAACCCTCCGGAGTTTTTCTCCGACCACCCGAATCCGGAGCACCGCGTCGAGCGCGTCGATGAAGAAGTCGAGAAGCTTGGCGGCGCTCCACCAGGCGCCAAGCGGGACTCCGCTGAATTCGAAGCCATCAAGCGCGAGGTTCTGGCCTTACCGGTGGTGAAAAAGCCGACGCCCGGAGTTGCCGGCCCCGTCGCTGCCCCGCCGCCACCATCGCGCAACTTCTGGGAATATCAGGCGAATTCGTACACGCTCAAGTATCCAGACAACTGGAAAAAGTATCCCGACACTGAAGGTGGCGGCGTCTCGTTTGCCCCGCAAGGCGGGTTCATCGATGACGGCAGCGGCCATAGCAGCCTCGCCTACGGGCTGATTATTGGTGTGGCGGAGGCCAAGGGTAATTCCAACGATGGAAATGCTTTGAACGGCGCGACAAGCCGGGTGATTCAGGATCTTCAAAAGTCGAATCCGAGCATGAAAATCACGCGGCAAGGCGAGCACCTGCGCGTGAACGGTCAGCCGGGCCTTTCCACCTATCTAAGCAATATATCTCCTGCCGGCGGCCAGGAAACGGATTGGGTCATCACCGTATTGCGTCCTGAGGGTTTGGTTTACTTCGTGTGCGTTGCCCCGCAATCTGCCTACGACAATTACGACAAGACGTTTTCGTCCATTCTGGATTCGGTCCGGTTCATAAAATAGAAAGAAGTTTCAGCGCGGAGAGACAGAGAAAGCAGAGCAGAAAAGCACGAAAAGAGTTCTGAAATAAGAAAAGGGCGACCCAGTTGGGACGCCCTCTCGCTTTGACTCGCGCTTGCGAAGTTAGCTAGTTTCCGTCGCCGCCGGAGAGGAAGGGCAGGACGGTTGTGCCTTCTTTGCGTACAGAGAGGAGTTCGTTCGGGTCGATCCCCAGCGCCTTCAGGATCGACGGCGCAACTTGAGATGTGGCCACAGGACTCTTCACCACTTTGGCGCTCAGGCTTGGGTTAGAGACGATGAGACCAACATGCGTGTCGCCGAAGCTGAAACCACCGTGTTCGGCATTTTTCTTGGAAGAGCCTGTGTAGGTCGTGCCGTAGATCGGCTGCACCAGGACATCGGGCGTGGCGTTGTCGGTCAGCGGGTCGTTGAACTTGAGTTTGATCTCATTGCCAGCCAGTACTTCATCGATGAAGAGCGCGGGGGCGTTGGCATTCAGATAGGCCGCAACCGCATCCGTCTGGCTCTGGTCCTGCAGCCAAATCAGTGCGATATCGTCGTCCTGAACGAACCCGCATGGGCCGGTGCTGCAGTTATTGGCGTTGGCGATGGCGACAACCCCTGGATCGCCGGTAGCACCCTGCTTAACTGCGAGAGCTGCAACGAGGTCGGCAAAGTGGCCCGGCTTGTTGACCTTCGCCGGATTGATAGGCGACTGCCCGTGCTTCGCGCTGACGATGAACAGAGTAGAATCGTAGATGTGCTGGGCCTTGAGTGCGTTGATCATACTGCGGAGCGCGTCATCCGTTTTCTGCAGCGCGTAAGCTAGGACAGCGGTCGGAGTTCCCGCGCCGTCTGTGTATCCTCCCGGCTTCCCGTTAAAGAGGGTATCCGCCACGCAACTGCCGTCGGAGTTGTCCTTTGCCAGTTTCTGCCCCACGCTGACGGCCTGGAAATTCATCCCGAAGACCGCCGGGACACCTGGTCCGGGCGTGCCATCGTGTTTCAGCCCCTTGATTTCGTTGAGGATTCCTTGAACCTTAAGCGCGTCATTGTGTACGGAGCAGACGACGCTCACGGTGTTATCGAGTCCGCCGACGTTGGTGATTTCCGGAGTGTAGAGATCATCGACGCCTTTGCCGGAAGGGCCGTTCACGAGGTCATAGGCGGGGTGCTTGTCGGCCCATGCTGTGTGTCCTCCATTAGCCTTAATCACTTCGAAGACGGTGTTGCTCTTCATCGCGGCGTGCGGAAAAAGCCGGACACACTTGCCGTTCTCGTCCAAATGATTAGGCAGTGTCGTGGGATCAATAACGTCCAGCGAGACGGGAGGGTTGCCCGCGTACCTGTCGATGCTTTCATCGAAAACCTGCATGTTGCCGGGCTGTCCCGAGCAGGTCGTGTTGGCGGGGTCGAAAATGCCGCGATTGTAGCTGACGTCATAGAATAGCCCGTGGCTGATAGGTGATCCACCCGTCACCAAAGCCAGAAGACCGGGGAAGGAATCTGAGTTTGCCGGTGTCCGCGCGTTGGAATAGGTAATGCCATGGCCAGCCAGCTCCGCTAGGGCGGAGTTGTGGTGCGCGGAAACATAGTTCGCCACATCAAGCGCGTGCAAACCGTCAACGCTGATGAGAAGGACATGCTTAATCTTGTGCCCCTCGCCGAGTTCGTCGGCGGATGCCGGAGCCGGAATCGTGGCGCCGATGAGCCCGATTGACAGAGCTACTGCTAGCAATCTTTGTTTCAAGTGAATCTCCTTTGTTGGGGACAGAGGAATCGAAACGGTATCCCGGCGTAGAGACTAGGCTTGTTGTGTTACAGGTTGGAGAATGCTTCGTGTCGGCTCAATGAATCTGGCAAAATCGGCGAGAATCGAAAGGAATTTCAGGCGAGAGTAAGACGGTACTACCGTTCCTAACATGACCCAGAAGCAAGGCTCGAGTCTCTCACGTGCTCGGAGTCAGCTCGCCGGCAGGCTTGTCCGCGTGGTGCCGGCGATAGACTTCTGCGGCACGCTGCAGGGCTTCCGTGATGCTCCCGCAGATATTTTCCGCGCCAACGTGGCGTTCAAACTCGGCCTGCTTCATGAGTTGCGAAGGTTGTTCCCGCGCGCCGCAGAGAAGCAACGAGCGCCCCGAATCGTGCAGCGTGTCCGCGAGGTCGCGGATGGCGCCCAGGCCGGTGGCGTCAATCGCGGTCATGTTTCGCAGACGAAGGATGACGATGGGCGGCAGTTTATCTAGGCTATGGAGAAGGTCCGCGAATTTGTCGGTAGCGCCAAAAAGGAACGGGCCGTGAATGCGGTAAACGATCGCGTAGTCCGGGATATCCTTGCCTTGCAAAACATGCACTCGGCTGTCTTCCACATAATCTTTCGTGACAGGGCTCACTGTGGTGGTTCGCGAGACTTTGCGAATAAAAGTGAGCGCGGCCAACACCATGCCGACTTCCACCGCGAACGTGAGATCGGTCAGGACGGTCAACGTCAGAGTTAGTAACCACACCGCGATGTCCGCCCGGCTGAGTTTTAGAATTTCAGGAATCTCTTCCCAATCGCCCATGTTGTACGCCACGATCATCAAGATGGCGGCCAGAGCAGACAACGGCACGTTCTTCACCAATGGCGCGGCAAACAGAACGATCGCCAGCAGCGTCAAGGCGTGAATCATCCCGGCAATCGGCGTCTTCGCGCCAGAGCGCACGTTCGTGGCGGTACGCGCGATGGCTCCGGTAGCGGGGAGTCCGCCGAACAACGGTGAAACGATGTTGGCAACGCCTTGCCCGATCAATTCGACGTTGGGATTGTGCTTGTCATTGCTCATGCGGTCAGAGACGACCGCGGACATCAGGGACTCGATGGCGCCGAGCATAGCTACCGTGAAAGCCGCGGACAAGAGCTGCCGTAAGACGTCATAGTGGAAATGCGGAACAGCCAATCGCGGCAGGCCGCTAGGGATTCCTCCGAATCGCGTCCCGATGGTTTCGACGGGCAGGTGCAGAAAGAATACGGCCGCGGTCGCGCCAAACGTGACCAGGATCGCACCGGGGATTTTTCGGGCGTACTTCAAGCAATAAACCATCACGGCAATCGAAAGGATGGACACGGCGGTTGCGGGGACTGAAAAGGTATTCCAGGCCTGCCCAAAGGCCATCATGCGATGAAAGAAATCACCGGGGACGCGATCCATCTTCAGGCCAAAAAAATCGCGAATCTGCGTGCTGGCGATAAGGATCGCGATACCGTTGGTGAAGCCGACGACGACCGGCCGTGGAAAATATTTCACCATGGTGCCCATGCCGGTCACGCCCAGCAGGACGAGGAGAACGCCCGCCATCATCGTGCACATGAACAGGCCGTCGATCCCGTGCTTGGCGATGATTCCCGCAACCACTACGACGAATGCGCCCGTGGGGCCGCCGATCTGTGTTTTCGAGCCGCCCAGCGCTGAGATCAGGAAGCCCGTGACGATGGCGCAGTACAGACCCGCTTGCGGCGACACTCCGGAAGCGATGGCAAACGCCATCGCCAGCGGCAGCGCGACGAGTCCAACGGTCACGCCGGCGATCAGATCGGAAAGGAATTTGTGGCGATCATAGCCGCGCAGCAGGAGTATTGATTTCGGTAGCCAGGCTTCGAGCGCGGATGTCATGCGGCGTTCTGTCCAGGGAAAAATATCTACGAAGATTCTAACAAGAAGCAAGCGAGGATGGTCGTGTGGCGAGGCACATGTGTGTCTTGAAGGAGATCTTGAGCTAATCGTGCCTGTTCGCGTTCAGTCCGCAGCCTCGCTCCGTGGAACGGCTGGCTTCCACCGCAAAACCGGTTTGCGAGCGGCGCCGACTTCATCGAGACGGCGAACCCTCGTCGTGTGCGGCGCAGTCTTTACAATTTCCGGCTTCGTCGCGGCCTCCTCGGCGATGGACTTCATCGCGTCGATAAATAAATCGCATTCTTCCTTAGACTCGGATTCTGTCGGCTCGATCATCATCGCTCCCGCCACAATCAGCGGAAACGCCGTGGTGTACGGATGAAAGCCATAGTCAATCAGCCGCTTTGCGATGTCCATGGTACTTACGCCGTTTTTCTTCTGAATGGCGTCGCTGAACACCACTTCGTGCATCGAGGGCAGGGAATAGGGCAGCTCGAAAACGCCTTCAAGCTGCTTTCGAATGTAATTCGCGTTCAGCACCGCATCTTCCGTGGCCTGCCGCACTCCCGGGCCATAGGCGAGGATGTACGCCAGAGCGCGAACCAGCACCCCGAAATTTCCGCTGAAGGCTTTTACCCTGCCGATTGAATCCGGCCGCACTGGTTCGAGTGCCAGCCGGCCGCCTTCCTTTTCCACCAAGATGGGCACAGGCCGGAAGGGCTCAAGAATTTTTTTCATCGCCACTGGACCTGCACCCGGACCGCCGCCGCCGTGTGGCGTCGAAAACGTTTTGTGCAGGTTCAGGTGCATGACGTCGACGCCAAGGTCTCCCGGACGCGTCACGCCCGTCAGCGCGTTCATGTTCGCCCCGTCCATATAAAGCAGCGCGCCCTTGGCGTGCAGGATTTGCGCGATCTCCGGAATACGTTGCTCAAAAATTCCTAGCGTCGAGGGATTGGTGATCATCAGCGCCGCGACATCTCCGGTCACCAGGTCGCGCAGCTTATCGACATCAATCTGCCCGTGCGATTCGGACTTGATGTTTTCAACTTCGTATCCCGCGATCACCGCCGTTGCCGGATTCGTCCCGTGCGCGGAATCCGGAATCAAAACTTTTTTGCGCGGATTCCCCTGCTTTTCCAGGTAGGCGCGAATCAGCAGCAGCCCGGTCATTTCGCCGTGTGCTCCCGCGGCGGGCTGCAGCGTGATGGCATCCATGCCGGTTATTTCCAGGAGGCATTGTTCCAGCAGCCGCATGATTTTCAGGCACCCTTGCGATAGCTCCTGGGGCTGACAAGGATGCTCTGTGGCGATGCCGTCGAGCCGGGCAACGAATTCATTGACGCGCGGGTTGTACTTCATCGTGCAGGAGCCGAGCGGATACATGCCCAGATCGATAGCGTAGTTCCAGGTCGAAAGACGCGTGAAGTGGCGAAGCACTTCAATCTCGCTGACTTCGGGAAACCCTTCGATGCCGGCGCGGCGGTGATTTGTGCCGAGCGCCTTGGCGGGATCGGCGGCGGGCACATCGAGCGGCGGCAATTCGAACGCGCGCTTTCCGGGCGAAGACTTCTCGAAGATCAGCCCTTCGCTTTGGCTGGTGTGGCGCGATGCTTTTCTTATTTTTGTGTTCATTTTCCTTTTTTGTCTGCGGCGGCATCTGTCGAGGCGCCGCCTCGGCCAGAATGGGTTTCTTTAAATCGGCCGCTCGAGCGCGCGCTTCAACGCGCCTGCGAATCGCTCAATTTCGGCGCGCGTTGTCGTCTCCGTGACGCACACCAGGGCGTGCTTGGTCAATTCCGGATACGGCGTCCCCAGCGCGAGCGGTCCAATAATCTTTTCGCGCAAAAGCTGCGAGTTCAGGATTTTCACGGAGCGCGGCATCTCCACCGTGAACTCGTTGAAGAACGGTGCATCGAACGTGCGCCGGACGCCAGGAATCTTCAGCAACTCCGAAAGCGCGAACTGCGCCTTGGACAAGTTTTGCTCCGCCATCTCCCGCAGGCCTTCCTTGCCGAGCAGCGTCAGGTGCACCGTGGCGGCCAGCGCGCAAAGCGCCTGGTTCGTGCAAATGTTCGAGGTGGCTTTCTCGCGACGAATGTGCTGCTCGCGCGTCGCGAGCGTAAGCACGAATCCACGCTGTCCTTCGGAATCCGTCGTTTGTCCCGCGAGCCGTCCGGGCATTTGCCGGACAAACTTGTCGCGCGAAGCGATCACTCCCGCGAACGGTCCGCCGTAACTCGGCGGCAGCCCGAAACTCTGGCCTTCCATGGCGACGATGTCCGCTTCCGCAGGAGGCTTGACGAGGCCAAGGGAGACGCCTTCCGCAATCGCGACCACAAACATCGCGCCAGTCGCGTGCGTGGCGTCGGCGAGCGGCGCGTGCGATTCGATCGCTCCGAAAAAATTCGGAGACTGCACAACTACCGCGGCGACGTCGTCCTTCAACACAGCTTGCAGCGCTTTGCCATCCACAGTACCCCTTGCCGTGAATGGAATCTCTTCCACGCGCAATCCTGAATTCTTTGCGTAGGTTTTCAGCACCTCGCGGTATTCCGGATGCAAGGAGCGCGCCACCAGCACGCGCTGGCGCCCGGTCAGGCGCTCCGCCATCAGAACGGCCTCGGTCGTCGCTGTCGATCCGTCATACATCGACGCGTTTGCCACTTCCTGCCCGGTGAGCTGGCACATCAGCGTTTGAAACTCAAAGATCGCTTGCAGCGTGCCTTGCGTGATTTCCGCCTGATACGGCGTGTAGGAGGTGAGGAATTCTCCGCGCTGGATAATCGCGTCGGTCACGACGGAGCGCAGATGGTTATAGACGCCCGCTCCAAGAAAACTGGTGTACCCATTCGAATTCTCCGCCGCGCGCTCTTTGAAATACTGAATGACCTCGGCTTCGGAAAGCGGGCCGGGGATCTTTAGTGCTTCGCGAAGCCGAAAGCGTTCGGGAATGCCGGAAAACAATTCGTCGATGGATTTTACGCCGATGGCGGCGAGCATCTCTTGCCGCTCGGCGGGGCTCTTCGGGAGGTAGCGCATTAGGCCGAAGCTTCCGTGCTCTTGGCCGCAATGTATGCTTCGTAGGCAGGCGCATCCATCAGGCCGCTGAGTTCGGAAGCATTCGTCAAGCGCACTTTGATGAGCCATGCGGCGCCGTGCGGATCGGTATTGATTTTCTCCGGCGTGTTGTGAAGCTCGCCATTGGCTTCAATCACTTCGCCTGCCGCGGGCGCATAAATCTCGCTGACGGCCTTCACGGACTCCACAGTTCCAAAGGACTTTCCGGCCTCGATTTTCGTTCCCGGCTTGGGCAATTCGACGAAGACCACGTCGCCCAGTTCATGTTGCGCGTAGTCGGTGATGCCTATGGTTGCAAGCCCGTTTTCCAGGTTGACCCATTCGTGTTCTTTCGTGTAGCGGTAATTTTTCGGATATGCCATCAGACCACTCCTTAGGTTCTTTTCCAGCCCTCACGATACTTGCTGAGTGGCGGTTTTCTTCTGCCGCTTATAAAACGGTGTCGGAACCACGTGCGCCTTGCACTTTTGCCCGCGTATCTCGACGTACACAATCGTCCCCACCGCCGAATGCGCCGGCGGCACATACGCCAGCGCAATGTTTTTTCCCAGCGTTGGTGATGGCGAGCCGCTCGTCACCACGCCGATGGCTTCGCCCTTTTCGTTGCAGCAGCAGTACCCGTCGCGCGCGATGCCGCGATCAATCATCTCAATGCCAACGAGCGTGCGCTTCAATCCCGCTGTCCTCACTTTTTCCAGTGCGGCGCGTCCCACGAAATCGCCCTTTTCCATCTTGCAGTAGCGGTCCAATCCCGCTTCCCACACATTGATCTTGTCGCTGATCTCGTGTTCGTATAGAGCCATTTTTGATTCCAACCGCAGCGTATTCCGGCATCCCAGCCCGCAAGGAATGATCCCGAATCCGCGCCCCGATTGCATCACCTGATTCCAGATTCTCTCGCTCGTCGGCACATCGGAGGGCACGTAGATCTCAAATCCATCCTCGCCGGTGTATCCCGTGCGCGCGATCAGCGTGTTCTTCAGGCCGCAGATTGTTCCATGCGTGAACCAGTAATTCTTGACGCCGTCCAAGTTCGCGTCTGTCAGTTTCTTCATCACATCAATGGCGCGCGGCCCTTGAATTGCCAGTTGCGTATAAGCGTCGCTCAGATCCTCGACCACACAATCGAAGTTCTTCGTATTCTCGCGCACCCAGTGGATGTCCTTCTCGCGCGTCCCTGCATTGATCACCAGCAGGTAGTCGTCTTCCCCCAGGCGGTGCACGATTACGTCGTCGACAAACGTGCCTTCCGGATAGAGCATCGCCGAATACTGCGCCTGGCCGATGGCCAGCTTCGACGCATCGTTCATGCTGATGTGCTGCACCGCCGCCAGCGCACCGCCAGGCTTTGCGCCGCTGGGAATTCGAATGTCCCCCATGTGGCTGACGTCGAAAACGCCAACGCTGCCGCGCACTGCTTTGTGTTCAGCAATCAGCCCGCCGCTCGAAGGATATTCGACAGGCATATCCCAGCCGCCGAAATTGACCATCTTGGCGCCCAGGCGGCGGTGCAACGCGTTCAGCGGCGTCTTACGAAGCTCGCTTTTGTGAGGAGTTGCGGCGGATTCCATTCCAGTGGCTCAAGCAGAAATCGATACTAGCACGCGCTCTCCAACGGGTCAAAGAAGCCCGCCGGAGGGATTGGTTCAATCTTCGCGTCTTCCAGAAAAGCTGCGGCGGCTGAAGGAAATTCGCCAGATCGAGCTACACCTCCGAAGGTCGCAGCCGCATCAAACCATTGGTTCGACCCCCAGACAAAGCCAGCGCGTGGACGAGAGGATCTTAGTCACATGCATTCCCTACGGAATCTCTTACAGGAAACGCAACAAGGTGGCGCGGCGATCGGCCACTTTAACATTTCGGACTTGGTTCTATTGAAGGCAGTGTTCGCCGCTGCCCGCGAACTAAACGTGCCCGTTTTGGTTGGTTTGTCAGAGGGCGAGCGCGAGTTTGTGGGAGTTCGTCAGATTGCGGCTCTTGTGCGAAGTTTGCGCGAGGAATTCGACTTTCCCATTTTTCTTAACGCGGATCATACGCACTCCCTCGCGAAAGGGGTGGAAGCGGCAAAAGCCGGGTTTGACTCCATTGTCTTTGATCTGTCGGCCTTGCCCTTCGAGGAAAATGTGCGTCAAACCAAGCAGGCTGTCGAAGCCCTCAAAGCGATCAATTCATCCATGCTAGTAGAGGGAGAAATCGGCGACATCGGAACGGGCTCCGAAATTCACGACGCGTCCCCCGACCTGTCGAAAGCGCTTTCGACCCCCGAAGAAGCGAAACAGTTTGTAGAGAGCACGGGCGTGGACATCCTGGCTCCCGCGGTGGGCAATATGCACGGCATGCTCCGAAGTATGGTGCAGGGAGAAACGAAGAAGCGCCTGGATATCGAGAGAATCGCTGGCATCAAGCGAGCGGCCCGCGTCTTCCTAACCCTCCACGGCGGCTCAGGAACCGATGATGAAGATTTGCGCAAAGCAATCGGAGCGGGAATCAACATTGTCCACATCAATACAGAACTTCGCGTTGCGTGGAGAGAAGGTTTGGAACGCGGTCTGGCCAAGCAGCCAGACGAAGTCGTGCCATACAAGATTCTGCCGTTCGCCGTGGAATCTGTAAAAAAGGTAGTGGCCTCGCGCCTGAGGCTGTTTAACGGTCAACGGCACGCCGCTCAAGGAATGTAGCGTTAGTTCGCAGCCGCACTCACGCGGATGAGTGTGTTGCTCAGGCATCTGGATTTCTTCCAGGTAGTTCGTGACTCGAAAGTTGATCCGCCGGCCCTGCTACAATCGTTTCGTGGACCATCACGCTGTCGCCGCGATCAGCATCTCAGGTACATGTCTTGACGTGCTTGGGAGCCTCTATCTTGCCTATGATCTGCTGGGTGGTCAGCACGGCCCGCTGCGACTGCTTACCAGGGCAGTGACATACTCGATTCTCTTCGGAATAAGATACGGCATTGGCCTTGGTCTCTTCTTTGGACTTGCCTCCGGTATCGCGACCGGCCTCACTATCTCGATTGAACTCAATCGGGCAGCTCGCGGCTTAAACCACTTTTCCTTGCCTTGGGAAGCTTTGTTCAGCGCCATCCGCGGGGTTGGTTTCGGCGCTGGACTCTCTAGGATTTTGGGTCTCGAATACGGAATCGCATTTGGCATTCTCATCACGATCGGTCAAGTGATCGCCTACTCTCGCGGCATGCGTCCTTCTATCGATTATGAAGCGTCTCTCCGTGCCCGGATTACGCGTCGTCAGTTTTGGGGAGCTGTCGTCCGGACAGTCGGCTACGTTGCCAGCGCACTTGTCTGCAGCGCTCTCATACATCGTGTTGACCATGCGTGGTCTTTTGCGATCCGGGTGGGGCTGGTCACCGGCCTTGTCACCGGCGCCGGAGGCACGTTGTATCCCTTCATCGAATATTACGCCGACAACCTTCCGGAGCGACGGCTCGGAGCCCTCGGCATCGGACTCATGCTTTGCGGCTTTGCTCTGCAATCCGTTCAGTATTGGCTGGCACTATTTGATGTGCACCTAACATAGGTAGCTTGGCGTCAAGCTCTATTGCCTTGCGTGCTCTGCCGGGCGACCCCCGATAGTTGTTGGTCGTCCATCAATTACCGTCAGACTATTTTTGCCCATATTGGACACGTATGCCTTATTGGCCGCCGTATCCACCGCGATGGCATAGGGGCCGTTTCCGGCCTCCATCGTTGCGATCACCGAATTGTTTGTGCCGTCGATGATCGTTACGCTGTTGCTGTGTGTGTTCGCCACGTAGATCGTGTGAGTCACTGAGTTGACTCCAATTGCCTGAGGACGCGCTCCCACGCCTACCGTTGCAATCACAGAATTATTTGCTCCGTCGATCACTGTCACGCTGTCGCTCGCATAGTTCACTGCGTATACCCGGTTTGTCACTGAATCCACGGCAATCGCACAAGGAATATCTCCCGTCTTCACAACCGAGGTGCCGTTGCTCGCGCCATCAATCACCGTCAGATTGGAGGAACCTGCGTTCGCAGCATAGATCTTGTTTGTCACCGGATTCACCGCGATAGCCCAGAGATGTATTCCCACTACCACAGATGCCATGTCATTGGTCGTGCCATCCATCACCGTTACATTTTGGCTTTCGTAGTTGGTCAAATAGAGTTTGTTCGTTACCGGGTTTACCGCAATGGTGTCCGCTTGAATTCCTGCTTTGAGATAACTGGTGCTGTTGGTTGCGCCGTCTATCACCGTCATCGTGTTGCTGAAGGTTTTCGAGACATAGATCTTGTTGGTAGCCGGATTTGCCGCGATTACATAGGGAAGAGCTCCTACCTTCACTGTCGCGGTCACCGCGTCAGTTGCCCCATCGATGACAGATACCGTGCCGCTCCCCGTGTTTCCCACGTAGATTTTGTTGGTCACCGGATTTACGGTGATCGCCACAGGTTGCGATCCAACTCTCACCGTCATGCCGGAATTGGCCAATGCATCCAAGACCGTCACAGTGCCGTCGCTGGAATTCACGGCGTACACTTGGTTTGTTTTCGGGTTCACCACGACGGCGAGAGGACTGATTAGCGTGCCTGTCGCAGGAGGCATTTCCGCCTGAGTCGAAATCGTGCCGAGCCACTGTGTCGCATCCTCGATCAGCCTGTTCTGAATAGGACTCGCGAATATCTTGCCGCCATGCCCCATGTTCATATAGAGCATTTTGTATTTCGTGTTTGTCCAGACCACCGGCAGATCTCCACTCGTGAGGACATCCTTAAATCCAATCGGATAATTGGAAGGATCCAAAGTGACCAGGACTCGTACACTTTTATTCAGGCGAGGACTTGGTTTCCAGATATACCATTCGTTGTCGGGCGATAGGAAACTGCTGGGAAGGTGCATTGTTGCCGGATGTGAACGGTCATCGACGATGAGCTTCGCGGGCAATGGAGGCCAGCTGTTGGTGTGAAATACGCCGCCACCGAGGAAATCCACGAACCACGGCCAGTTTGAATCCTTATCATTGTACGCGGCCACATGAAAGCCCAGCCAGGCACCTCCGTTTTCAATGTATTGTTGAAAGGCACGCCTTTGCCCGGCATTTGAAGGCTCATCATTGAGCCAGACGACCACCTGGTATTTTCCAAGATTCAAGTCATTCACGTCGTCCCAGTTGCTCGTCGAATCAAACGTAAAGTTGTTCTTTGCCGCGATGCCGGAAAAAAACTTCAGTGCACCCTCAGCAAACAGAACATGGTCTGGTTCCACTTTCGTGGAGTAAAACGCCAGGACTTTGAAAGACGTTTGCTGGCCAAATGCGTCCGTCGACGGGCGCATCGGGACCAAAGACAGCAAAATCGCGAGGAAGCATCTTTTCATTGGAGAGCCATCCAAAAGATGGAATTCGCGAAGAGGGTTGTGATCATCCTAGAACTTAGGCGATTAATTCCGGTTTGGCGACGCGCGATGACTAACGCTCCACACATACGCTGCGAGCGCTGATATCTGGTCGGGCGTAAGTTGCGCCCCACCCATCGCCGGCATGGGGCTGCGATATTGTTTTGGTTGCGACACACCTTCGGTGATCGTTTTCGCGATTCCGGCATAGCTACCATCGCTCCACAGCCATTTCTTGCCTGTTAGGTCCGGCCCCAAAGGCGTGCCCTGGCCGCTCTCACCATGGCAGCCCGTACACGCCGCTCCGCCTACTTGGCCGCGGTAGATGCGCTCACCGAGCGCAACCATCTCTCGTGTGGCGCCTTCAGGAACCGGAAGATTGTTCGCGGCCGCACCGGCGTCTGGATAGGTGCCCTCTGGCGGTTTCGCGGCCTCTTCAACGGGATTGCCTGCCGGAGCTGTTGCGGTCGGACATGCCGTAATGTTCGCGGCGCCACCTTCTGAGCCGCCTTGGTAGACAATCCGGTAGATCCGTCCGCGTATATCGTCGGAAACGTAGAGCGAGCCGTCCGGTCCCACCGCCAAGCCAGAAGGACGATGTTCGGCTTTGGCCGGAGACTTCACCGCTCCCGCGAAACCGTCCGCAAATACTTCGCACTGGCCGGATGCGCGGTCCCCGGCGAGCGCCTGAAAAACCACGTTGTAGCCACCTTGCGGATATGGCGCCCGATTCCATGACCCGTGGAAAGCAATGAAGACACCTTCACGGTAGCGCGCCGGAAATTGTTTCTGGTCGTAACGCACCATTGCATTAGGCGCCCAATGGGCGGGAAATACCGCAGCCGGAGCAATCTTGTTCGCGCATACGCCAATCGTTTTGCCGTCGCCGCCGTATTCCGGCGCCAGAACGAGCTTTTCCACGAACGCATCGTAGTAGCATTCGGGCCAGCCGTAGTCCCCCTTTGCTTTCAAAAGCAACAGCTCTTCCGCCGGCAGTGTGGCCTCCAGGTCGGGTTTGTAGAAGTCGGGCCAATTCGCGTGCAACTGGTCGCGTCCGTGTTGGGTCACAAACACTCGCCCACCGGAGTCGATGGCAAAACCTTCCCCGTTGCGGATTCCCGTCGCGTAGCGGCCAGCCGTTGAAAACGTTTGGTTCGTTTTATTGGCGTCATAGCGCCAGATGCCGCCACGGGTCTCAAGTTCCGTGCAGGGGTTCGCGCCGGGCGACTTGAGTGTCCGATTTTTCAGTTGGCAGGAATTGGTCGCGCTGGCGACATCGACGTACATTGAGCCTTCGGCATTGATGATGAATGGATGCATTGGATGGTCGCCGCCCAGAGGCAATCCGGAGACGATGGTGTCGGCAGAGCCGCTCGGAACGATAGAGCCGCCGGGCAACAGATACCGAACGATCCGATCATTGATCTCGGCGTAGATCGATCCTTTATACATGTCGATGCCCGTACCGCCTGCCCCGCCACTTTGCACAGTTTCGCCAAAGCGCTCAATCACATCGGCCCTTCCCGTACCGCTTTTGTCTTGCAGGGCTACGAGGAAACCGCCTGCATGCGGCGTGTCGTTGCCGTAGTACCTGCCCGACCAGGTGTTGACGTAAAGAACCCTGCTTGGCGCAACTACCATGTGGCGGGCGTGACCAATGTCGTCAGCGAAGACCGTTGCGCAAAAGCCGGTGGGCAATTGCAACCCGCTGTCATCGTTCGGGCATGCCTTGCTCTTGGCTTCTGCAGCCGGATTGGATTTGTTTTGAGCCGGCGCCAATGAACTGCCCATGTACATCGCGGCCAGCGCGACGAGGGCAGACAACAGAGTTTTGAACGCGTTGGATAATCTCATTTAGGACTCCGAAGATCGACGACCGGAAACAACGGTCTGACTCGCGAAAATATCCCGAAAAATATACCACAGTTGATGCAAGGCATCTGGCAGGTGAACAGCCCCCGACAGGAGGAATTCCCGACAGTCACCTGTTGTTGTGTCACGTCCCAAAGAGGAGGTAAGCAACTCGGCGTACCCATCTGACCTTCGCCTTGCCGCATCCTCCTATGCTCAGGTAAAGTTTTCTAGAGAGGCCCTATGCAAGGTCAGACCCTTTGCGCGCAATGTGACTTGCCGGAAGACCGCTGCGCCTGTGAAAAGTACTGCACCATCTGCAAGGGACAGGTAAACGTTCGCCTTTGCTCCGATGGTCTCTACTATTGTCCCGATTGCCGGGAAGCCTGTGACGTCTCTCTGGCCAGCAGCCGTGGCCACTGAACCCAAGACATTTCGCCTGCTACTGGATGCCGACGCCCGCCTTGCGGCCGCCGCTGGAGGCGTGGCCCGCTACCTTGCCGACGCCGCGGGCTTCCAGAGTGATGCCGTCGCTCGATTACAATCCGCCGTCATTGCAGCCTGTTTGGAAGCTTTCGAACACCTCGGCGGGGCTCATCCTCAGCTGGAAGTCACATTCACGCGCTTTTCCGACCGCATGGAAGTTGCTCTGTCCCATCTGGGCGAGGACTCTCCGGCGATTGGGCTTAATACTATCGCCGGGTTTGCTTCGCATATTGGCGCTACGGGATCTATGCGGGCTGTTTTCGCCGGGTTCGATCGCGTTCAGTACGAAACGCACGACGGAGAAGGCGTCACTCGCTTGACGAAATATATTGGCCACGTCACTCCCGGCATTTGAACGTCGCTCGAAACAAGAAGGGCCGGACAGCGTGGCTGTCCGGCCCTTCTATGGCGCGACACCGTTCTTATAAATCTACATCTTTAGCGCGAAGGTGTTTTTTCGAATGAGCGATGCCATTTGGTCGTCGCTCAGCGACATCCGCAGCGTCACTCGATCGCCCGCTGGTGTCACGCGCGCCTGATCGAGCAACTGCGCCAGGTCCGGATTGTCTTTCTGCGCTTGATACCGCTTATACAGGAATCCCGCCTGCAGCAACTGGCCCAGCGTGTTCGCATCCTCGGTCGATCCGCATACCGCCTGGAACTTTCCGTCGATGCCGCTGCTCGCTTCCACGTTGATAATCATGTTTTGCATGCGGGCGACGAGTTTCGCCGCTTCGGGGAACTGTTGCACTTCCGGCGCCAGTTGCTGCATCGCCAGTCGCGTGTAAGCCGGATTCAACACCGCCCACACCACGCCGCTGCCATTCGCTTCGTTGATCAGAGGGAAAAGTCTGTCGTTGCGCAACAGTCCTTCCTCGCTCCCAAACCGCACCTCGATCATCTTTTCCAGTACCGCGCGATGACCAAACGCCGCGGTATTCGAATCGATAAAAAAGAAGAACAGATCGTTCGCCCCTGAACCGGTCCCGAAGGCATACAGCGTGTAACCACGCGATTTAAAGGTGGAAAGCTTTTGCTGCTTGAAGAACGCTTCCGTCGAGTTCGGATTGTATGTCCCGAGGGCCACACCGACGATTTCTTCCCCGGTGGGTACGTCCGTCGAGCCCACGCCTTCGGTCTTCGCTGTCATTCCTTCCGCGACTAGGCCCCAGGCGAGTTCTTCGACTTGCGAATTCGGATCAACTCCCGCGGAAGCCAGGAATTTCTCGAATTGCCGGAAGCGGTCAGGGAGCATTTGTTCCTGCAATTGCGGAAACCATTTTAGCGTGCGCGCCTTTTTCAGGTCGGCGTACGCAAATTCTCCAATCTCCTTGGGGAATAGCGCGATGATGTCCGTGCCAAGACGGCCAGCCCGTGCAGGCTTCGGCATTGCCAGAGTCATCGCCACCAGAATGCTCGCGGCCACGAGTCTGCAAATCGTGCGTCCCCACCAGGCTGGGGTCACACCTGAATTCGTGGTCAGTTTCATGTCGTGCTCCTTTCGAATGGGGCAGGGGGAAGTTCTAGTCTACGCTCTTGTCGCGCGGGCTGCATCGCCCACTTGCTCTCGCAGTGCCGCAATCTTCGTGCGCATGGACGCGACATACGCTATGTCTGTCAGTCCATCAAGGTTGATCTCCACGTTGGCCAGCGCTCCGCGAGCGCCCGCTTCAGCCATCAAACGCGCCACTTGCAAGTCTGACCGCATGGATGCGGCGGCGATAGCGTCCAGTTGTCCGAGACGTTCGAAAAGCTCAACAGCGCGCTCCGCAACCTGCAGAGGCACTTCCGCCGCGCCCTTCGTCGCCTTTTGCATGGCTTCCTCGCCCTCGCGCGTTTCCTGCGCATTCCCTTGTGATAACTTGAACGCCGCCATCACCGCGTCGTAGGACGCCGCGTCGCGGTCAATGGCTTCGGCGAGTTCATCCGCAATTCTTCGCATTTCGTCCAGCGCCGCCGAGAGCTGATCCACAAATCCGGCTTGCGATTTCTTTTTTCTCGAAAGCCCCGCAACCATTTGTCCCAAGGCGGCTGCCAAGGCTCCCGCAAACGCCGAGACGCTCCCTCCCCCCGGCGTTGCCGCGGGAGACGCCACCGCCTCCAGAAACGGGCGCGCCAATCCCGCCAGTTTTCCATCTTTTGCCACAGCCGCCGGCGCACCACTCAGCGCATCCGCAAGCCTGTTTTCAAACACCTGCGCCGGCGAGAAATTCTCTAGTTGTAGGAAAAAGTCCGCCGCCATCTCTATCGCTTTTTTCGGCACGAGCCCAACGATTTCGCTGCCCACTGGCATCACGCCGTAGCGCTCTGCTTCGCGCTTCACCATCGCGTACACGCGGTGCATCGGCGTCTGTTCGAAATCCGTCAGGTTGATGGACACTTGTGCCAGATTGCGCGCCTTCAATTCCACGCCCATCGATTTCACATACCGCAGCCCGCCCGATGAAAACCGGATCGCCTTGGCGATTTTGTTCGCGATGCCGACGTCGGATGTGTTGAGATTCACGTTGTACGCGATCAGGAATTTCCGCGCGCCAACCACCGTCACTCCCGCCGTGGGATGCACCTTTGGTTCCCCAACATCCGGCTGGCGCTCGAGATTCTTCCTCAGGTCTTCGCGCAGCCCTTCGAACTGCCCTCGTCGCACGTTTTCAAGATTTATCCGGTCCGGCCGCGTCGCCGCCGCTTCGTAAAAAAAAACCGGTATTCGATGGCGTTTCCAGATTTCGTTGCCCACGCGCCGCGCCAGCGCCACGCAATCCTCAATGGTGACGCCATCGATGGGAATAAATGGCAGCACATCCGTCGCGCCGACCCGTGGATGCGCGCCCGTGTGTTTCGTCAGGTCGATCAACTCCATGGCCTTGCCGGTTCCCAGAAGCGCCGCCTCCGCCACCGCGTCCGGCTCACCCGCCAGCGTGACCACCGAGCGGTTATGGTCCGCGTCCATCTCGCGATCCAGCACGTATACGCCTGGCACACTGCTCATCGCCGCCGCAATCGCATCCACCTTCGCAGCGTCGCGTCCTTCGGAAAAATTGGGCACGCACTCGATCAGTCGTCTCATCGTTTTGGTTTTTTATCCGGTTTACCTGTCCAGTTGGCTGGGAATTTCGGCTTCCGGTCCGGCAATGTGGGCCGTTCGTACACAAACGCCCGCTTGTTTGAATTGCCGGGTGCCGCCGGGGCCCCTTGGACTTCGCCAGCCGGCGTCGGCGTTTGCGCCGGCGTTTGCACAGGTTTCATCGGCTCCCTTGCCGGTCTGATCGACCTTTGTATCGGCCTCGGCGCACCTGGCAAGGTTTTCATTGGCCACTGCGGCCCGATCATCGGTTTCATGTTCGGATGCAGCGAATTCTTCATCATTTCCGGGGACGCCTGCGCCGCTTGCATGGTCCTCTTAATCGAGCCGCTAATCCCTTGCGCCTTTCTGTAATTCCTCAATTGCCAGCCGAACCACAGGATGCCCCCCACCCACAGTCCCGTTACAATGGCGTCGTAGCCGCTCAGTCCTCCTGCTTTTCCCAGGATCATGACGATCAAACTGATCATCACTGCGATGCCGTAGAAATATTCTTCGAACAGGCTCTTAGTCTTCCGCGGCCCGATCTTGAGAAGGCGCACCCTTCTCACCGGCTTCTTGGAATAGTTAGATTGCGGCTTGTTCGGCGGCATGGATTACGCGACCACGCTTCACGGTCATCCAGCAATGGTTCACACCAAAATAATAAGGAATTTCTCTGTAGTCGGCCACCTCGAATACGGCTAAGTCCGCCTGTTTGCCAACCTCCAGCGATCCGATGGATTCGCCCCGCCGCAGCGCATAAGCGCCATTGATTGTCGCCGCCCCAATCGCCTCTGCCGGAGTCATGCGCAATTGCGTGCACGCCAGCGACAGAATCATCGGCATGCTCAGTGTCGGACTCGTTCCCGGGTTGTAATCCGTCGCCAGCGACACGATCGCTCCCGCATCAATCAGCGCCCGCGCTGGCGCATATTGCTCCAGCCCCAGGTGAAAATCGCATCCCGGCAGCAGCGTCGCCACCGTTTCCGATTTTCCTAGCGCCTGAATGTCGCTCTTGTTTACGTACTCTAAATGATCGCAGCTCGCCGCTCTCAGCAGAATCGCCAATCGCGCCGCGCCAGTGCGCGAAAGCTGCTCCGCATGCAACCGCGGAACCAGTCCCCATTGACGGCCCGCCTGCAGCACGCGCTTCGACTGTTCCACCGAAAACGCGCCGCAATCGCAAAACACGTCGCAAAATTCCGCCAGCCGGCTTTCACCGATTTCCGGCAGCATGTTTTGCTCCATCAACTGAATGTACCGTTCCGCTCCGCCCCCTTTTCCCCGAAACTCCGCCGGAACCACGTGCGCGCCAAGAAACGTGGACACAATCTCCACCAATTGGTCGGCCGCCAGCTCTTTGTGCAGCCGCAAGATTTTCAATTCACTCGCAACGTCCAGCCCATACCCGCTCTTCGCCTCAATCGTAGTCGTCCCGTGCGCCGCGAACTGTTTTAGCGCCGCAAGCGCGCGTCTCTTCAAAGTCGCGCTCGTCGCCGCGCGCAGTTTCTTCACCGAATTGAGAATCCCGCCGCCTTTACGCGCAATCTCTTCGTAACTCGCCCCGGCAATCCTCAATTCATATTCTTCCGCCCGGCCCACCGCATGAATCAGATGCGTGTGCGAGTCCACAAATCCCGGCAGCGCCACGCGTCCGCCAAGATCCAGTTTCTCCGCCGCCCACGCCTCCGGCAGCTTTTCCACCTCCGCCCGTGTCCCCACCGCCGCAATCAAGCCATCGCGTACCAGCACCGCGCCATCCTCAATCAATCCCAGCTTGGAAAGGGAATCGCCGCGCCGCGGACCGCTTCCGCGCAGCGTCAATAGTTGCGATGCTCCAGTAATAAGCAGGGAATTCGCCAAGGCTTCCGTATTATGCCCCGCGAACCGTTCGTTGTCTCTACTGCATCGGCACTTTAATGCCCATCTTCTTCGCGAACGCAATTGCTTCGGGATACCCCGCGTCCACGTGCCGCACCACTCCCATCCCCGGATCATTTGTCAGCACGCGTTCGATGCGCTTTGCCATTTCCTTTGTTCCGTCCGCCACGGTTACTTGCCCCGAATGTTGCGAATAGCCAATCCCAACGCCACCGCCATTGTGAATGGACACCCACGACGCCCCGCTCGCCGTATTGACCAACGCATTCAGCAGCGGCCAATCCGCGATCGCGTCCGAACCATCCCGCATCGCTTCCGTTTCCCGATACGGCGACGCTACCGACCCGCAGTCCAGATGATCGCGCCCCATCACGACGGGAGCCTTTATTTCGCCCTTCGCCACCAATTCATTCAACGCCAGTCCAAACTTGTCTCGCTCTCCATACCCCAGCCAGCAAATTCGCGACGGCAGCCCCTGAAATTTCACGCGTTTCTGCGCCAGCTTGATCCAGCGCTGCAAATGCTCGTCCTGCGGAAACATTTCCAGCACCAGCTGATCCGTCCGCGCAATGTCCGAAGCCTCTCCCGAAAGCGCCGCCCACCGGAACGGCCCTTTTCCCTGACAAAACAACGGCCGGATGTACGCCGGCACAAATCCCGGAAAATCGTAAGCGTTCTTCACGCCCTGTTCGAATGCCATCGTTCGAATGTTGTTCCCGTAATCAAACGTCACCGCCCCCAGCTTCTGCAAGTCCAGCATTCCCCGGACGTGTGCCGCCATCGCCGCCATCGAATGTTTTTTGTATTCCTCGGTACTCTTCTTCCGCAGCTCCAACGCCGCTTCCAGCGTCATTCCATTCGGCACGTATCCGCCGATGGGGTCGTGCGCGCTCGTCTGGTCCGTCAGTAAATCCGGCACCACACCGCGTCTCGCCAGTTCCGGAATCAAGTCCGCGCAGTTGCCTACCAATCCAACCGAAGTTGCCTCGCCCTTGCGCACCGCATTCTTCAAAATCCGCAGCGCCTCATCC
>Ga0137401_10000123_pt1 | contig 25297 bp, 37 predicted proteins | sample CZOMad1_1_16fung_FD_108286 | JGI IMG/M metagenome (GOLD analysis project Ga0137401, IMG submission 108286) | Vadose zone soil fungal communities from Angelo Coast Range Reserve, California, USA - CZOMad1_1_16fungal (Illumina Assembly) | ecosystem: Environmental > Terrestrial > Soil > Vadose...
AGAAGATATTCGCCGGACTCTGCGCGATTTAAGCATTGATGAATTCATAGTGTTGCATGAGAAAGCGACCAGTCTGGTTGCGAAACAAATGAAAATTGTTGATGCTGTAATCTACGGATTAGCTTCTCGCCGAGCCGCTGCATTGGCAAAAGAAATGGAAGATAAACTAAATGCGAATGACTGAACCACCAGACGAACGAGAAGGGTTACCAAGTGCATCGAACTGGCGGCGCTATGAGCTTTGCGCGGGTTCCTGGCAGCTCGAGGGCGAGGCTAAGCAGCTTGGCCAGTCGGCGCATGAGACCAGTCCAGCAGCTAGGCGTGGCGAGCTTATCCATAGCTATCTTGCGGGCGAGGTCGATGAGGACGGCACCGAGATCAAGCTCGATGATTCCGAGCAACAGACCGCCGATTTTCTCCAGGAGCGTGCAACCGACCAGGTGCACCGGATCTTTGGCGATGAGGCGACTTTAGAATTGGCCGAGAAACGGTTATGGCTCACCGTCAACGGCCAGAGGCTGGCCAGCGGCCGGTTTGATCGCTGTGTTTATACGCCGAGTGTCGCGTTGGTGCAGGATTTCAAGACCGGTTGGGCGGAGCCTGATCCGGCCGAGCAGAATAGCCAAATGAAGGTCTTGGCGGTGCTGGTGGCGTTGCACTTACCTCGCACCATGCGCAAGGTGGTCATCCAGGTCATTAGCGGGCCGTTCGGGGTGAGCGAGGCAATCTATGACTACCCGGCGCTGGCCAAGGCCTACGATGACGTCCTGGCGACGCTGCGGGCGCTCCAGGACCCGATGGCACCGCTCTCTCCAAGCCCGGAGGCATGCCGGTATTGTCCGGCGATCAATGTGTGCCAAGCGGTCAAGAGTCTTGCCCCAGCGATGAGGGAAGTTGAGGCATTGCCTGACGGTGAGCTCGGTGCCGAATTACTTGATTCCGTGGAAATACTTCAGAAACGGCTGGATTCAATCCGAGAGCATTACGCTAGGCGATTGACGGCTGATCCGGCTTACGATTTGCCGGGTTACGCAATGGTGCCCGGCGCAATTCGCCGAGAAATTAAATCAGAGCATTGGGAGGCGGTTCGTCAGCGCTTGGCCGAGTGGCTGGACCTGTCAGAGATCGAGGCGGCCTCCAATTATCGGCTGATGGATCTGGAGCGCGCGCTGGGCAAGAAGCTCAAGATTCGTGGGAAAGAACTTAAGGAACGGATGAATGCGATCTTGCAGGGGCTCGTGGAAGAGAAGCCGAATGCAGCCTCGCTCAAAAGAATTTCAAAACCGAAACTGGTCACGCTCGAGTTGCCGTGAGGCGTGGCACTGAGTGATAGGCATGGCAGGCAAGACAGGATGGCAGGGACAGATGGGGTATGGCGAAGAGGCGAGGCAGGTATGACTAGGAGCGGAGGGGACGGGAGCGTTATGACCTGGCACGGCCTGTTTTGAACAGGTAAGGCAGGCAAGTCCAGGCGCGGCAAGTAAAGATAAGGCGGGGCGCTGGCGTGGTGAGACTTGGGTTGATGTGGCAAAGACTGGTGCGCTATGGCAGACAAGGTGAGTCTGGGTAAGTCCCGGCACGGTTCGGATTGGTGTGACGAGGAGCGGCAGGCACGGTCAGGACGCAATGGGAAGGGCGTGTTGCGGATGCGATGGGTCAGGCAAGGCAGGGAGGGGTGTTCTGGTGGGATAAGATTACGTTTGGTGCGGTTCGGTGCGACCTACTTAGGACAGGCAGGCAGGGTATGGACGGACCTGAAGCGTTCTTGGGCGGGACATGAGCTGGCTTGTCCAGGCACGGCCGGGAAGCGATAAGGCAAGGCAGGCCAGCTTAGGTTTGGCGAGCTCTGGCGTGGTGAGCTTTGATCTGGTGAGATCGGGTCAGGCAAGGCAGGGCGGCTCGGAGCGGCTCGGACAGATGCGGCATGGTCTGGCAAGGTCGGTATGGTTGGACCAGGCAGAACGCGGCTCGATGGGGCTGGGCAGGACGGTGCGGCGGGGATTGGCGGGACCTATCCTGGCGAGGAGTGGTCAGGACCGGACAGGCACGGCAGGCATGTTAAGGCGCGACCAGGACCGGCACGGGCAGGCTCGGACAAGCAGTGGTTTGATCGGGTGAGGCCAGGCAAGGATAAGGACGGGCAAGGCAGGCAGGTTAAGGCGAGACTAGGAAGGACTGGGTATGTCCAGATGTGGCATGGACCGAACAGGTAAGGTATGGCGGCAGATAGAAAAAACCGCTCGGAAAATCAGAATCTCCGAGCGGTTATTTAAAACAAAAAACAAAGCAATGAAACCAAAAGCGAAACAAGAAAAACAGGTAATTGATATTGTAAAAATTGCAATGGGGCGGCTTAATTTTTGTGTTCTAGGCACAAGCCCGCTTGTGATCAACCGGCTTGCCGAAAAAGCGCGGCAAGAGTTGCTTTTCCCGGCTCGAAAAAAGAATTCAGCCGAAAGAGCGGTTACCTTAAAGCACAATCCACCGGAAGAGTATCGGTCTTCTATTTATCAAACCTTGGATGACGCAGCACCGACGCGAATTATTTTTCCGGGTAGTGCGTTTGCCAGCGTGATCGCTGATACCGCAGTCGATATCCCTGGATCGAGCAGGGCGCAAATGGAGCGGCTTACTCGGGTAGCTGATCTCAACGTCGCGATTTTTGGTGTACCGCGGCTTTATATGGCGGTTGTGAGAACGCTTGGGATGAATAAAACGCCTGATATTCGTACTCGGGCGCTACTTCCGGAATGGGCGTGCCAAGTCCAGGTTACCTATGTCAAAGGGTTAGTTACGGAACGTTCCGTGACGAATCTTTTTGCAGCCGGCGGTACGATCGGCGGCATTGGTGACGGGCGCGGTAAAATGGGGTTTGGCCAATTCCGGTTGGTTCAAGCGACCGACAAGGATTTCCAGCGCATCATCAGAACACAGGGCCGAAAAGCTCAAGATGAGGCGATCGAAAATCCGGTGCCATACGATCATGAAACTGAGGATTTGTACAGCTGGTTCCAGGAGGAACTGGTTATTCGGGAAAAATTAGGAGAGGACGAATCGGCTCCTTTGGTCCGCAGCGGCAACAATGAACCGGTGGAGGAATTAGTTTGATTACGCAAACGGAAAAACAGGAAGCGATTGGTGCAATTGCCCAAGCTAACGATGGCATAGTAACACCTGATGCGGTTGTCGAGGCGGCCAAAAATCCGAAACATATTTTGCACGAATGTTTCGATTGGGACGACACAAGTGCTGCATTTAAATATCGGCTGGATACGGCGCGGCACTTAATTGCTTCGATCGAGGTCCTGGTTGAATATGAGGATCGCACTGTTACGGCGATCTCTTACGTCCACGACGTGCGCCAGGGCAGGCGAGGGCAAGGCTACGTAGGTGTTAATAGCTTAGTGAAACGGCGTGAAGATGCGCAGCAGACGCTATTAGTTGAGATTGAGAGGATCACGGCCAGTGTTTCCAGGGCTCGCTCAATTGCGTTGGGATTAGCTTTGGAAACCTATTTTGAAGCGATTTTAACTAATGCGCTTACAGCGAAAATGAGAATCAAGGCAAAACAGGTAAAGAAAGTTGCGTAAGGGCGGGCCAAGACACGACCGGTTGAGGCAGGCAGGGCAGGACCTGCACCGGACCGCTGTGGTTAGTTTAGTCCCGATGCGACCTGGGAATGGTATGGCAGGCTCGTTAAGGATCGATTGGTTTGGGTGTGGATAGGCAGCGCTGCGGCTGGGCGAAGTTGGCTCGGTTCGGTCGGCTTGGGCCCGGCGTGGCAGGTATGGTATGACCGGTACCGGTCCGGTTCGTCCTGGCAGGGTACGATTTGGAAAAGCATGGCAGGCCCGACATGGCAGGAAGCGGCGAGATCCGGCGGGACGCGGTACGACGAGGCAGGCAGGGCGGGGCGTAGTTTGGTAAGATGCGGTACGATCCGGCCAGGATGGCTAAGACATGACATGGCAGGCAAATAGAGGTGCGCCAGGAGTTAGAATAGCTTCTGGCGTTTCCTAATAAATTTATGACTGATAAACAGAATGAACCCGAACAACTAATCGAGCTGATCGCCGCGCAAACCAGTAGCCTGCTCCGGGATCACTGGGCCGACATAACCGAATCACCACTCTGGAATTAAAGAAATGACTACCCCCACCGAATCCGGAGCGGCTCCAGAGTCGCTGGACCAAGACCGCATCGAACGCCTGGCTGGCGAAATCCTAATGGCGATTCGCAAGAACTACGTCCAAGGCCCCATTAGCCGGGACCGGGTTTATGAGGCGCTCAACGCGCTGGCCTTCAGCGCCGCTTGGATTATCCGTGGCGCGGGCGATCCCGAAGCGTTGGAGTTCTTTTCAAAAGCACTCAACATGAATCTAACCGAATGCAAAACCCCACCGAAACCGAACAACTAATCGAGCTGATCGCCGCGCAAACCAGTAACCTCTTGCGGGATCACTGGAGGGATATTGATTCCTATCGCGATGGCGATGACGAAATCAAACTGGCGTTTAGCCATACGCTTTCCTATGAAGGCAGTCAGCGGACCGTTAAAACAACAATCTCTTTCAGCCACCGGATCAAGGACGAGGTCGAGAAATCAATTAATACCGCGCAGGCGGACTTGCCGCTCAAGGTGACGATGGAGAAACGAGGGGCACCCAAGTGAAAGAGAATTTCCGGCCGACCGATAAACCCAAGAAACGCAAACACACAAGCTACGAGCCGACGAGTCAGGCAGCTTTGCGCGCAGCGATTCGTAAAGCCCATAGCCGGATCGTCGGGGATACACCGCTACGACAGAAATGACAATTAGTATTCAACGTTCGCCCTACGGGAGCGGCAGATATTATCTCGATCGCAACGACAGAATACGCCGGATAATCAGGGTTAAAATCCGGTTCTCCCAAAGGTATTTAATGATAATTTTTTGAACGCCATGGGAATCGATCCGGCCAGTTTCACGAACGATCAACGCAAACTCATGAGGCCCGCGGATCGTCAGGTCCTGGCGGCATCGATCGGGCATCCGAACGCGGCTCTAACTAGCGAAGAAGCGTTAGGCAAATATCTGGTCCGGCTCGAGCGCACCGAGCAAAAGACACTGGTCAGTTGGCTTATGCTGCAGGAGGAAGCCGGGATTCTTGTCTATGACTGGAGCCGGACCGATCGCAAGACGACGAATAGAAAAGGTCTCTGTGATTTCAGAATCTACCGGGAAGGCCGCGCCCTGCTGGGCGAGATGAAAATGGACGGCGCCAAGCTGTCGCCGGACCAAATCGAGATGCGGGAAAAATTCGTGCGGTGCGGCTTCGAGGTGCAACTCTGGAGCTCGGCTGAGGTCGGTATCCGGGCAATCAAAAATTGGCTTTGGACCTATTGGCGGCTGTGGAATGAGGGGGAACCGGCCGAATGACACCACAGGAACAGGAAGATCAAAAAGTTCGCGCTGATTTAAAGGCGCTGGGCCGGCATGTCGATCATCAGTTGCCTTACGGTTGGGGTTTTGTCGTCTTGGCATTCCCGTTCGGCGCCGGCGGCCGGATGAATTACATTTCAAACGCTGACCGCCTCGATGTCGTGCGTGCAATGTACGAGTTTATCGAGGCAACCAAAGGGAAATGGGCAGAGCATATGCCAGAAGTTGGCGCGGCGGCTGAGGATGAACAGCTGGCTCGGGCCAGGCAACGGATCGCCGAACTGGAACGAATTATAGAAAAATCGACCGACTAAATGACTTCGGAACAGAGCGAGTGTACTGAGCTGCTCAAGTTAGGTGAAGACGGCGTCTGGTTCTGCCCAAAATGCGGGCTTAAGCTTTTGTTGCCTTTAAAACCACCTTGGCTTAGCCGCCGTGATGCGGTACAAGACTGCGCGGATCGCAGCGGACCCTACGCTAACCCCATAGATTGAGCATCAATGAACGAACCCGTTCATCTTCGTGGCGGCATCCAATGGGCTGACACCTTTGCCGATGCTAGGCGCATAGCCAAGCGCCTCCACCCGAGCCGCAAATATCAACCCTTGAAAATGCTGCAGCGGCATGAGCTGACGCCGGGAACCTTTTGGGAGCAATGGCAGAATGATCTTTACGACGTCACGGTGCGCCGTTACCTGGAGGGGAATCCGTTCGAATCCGGGCCTTGGATCCAACTGGGCATTTGCTCTGAGGATGGGAGCGCGCGCCATGATTGGCGAGACTTTCAAGCAATCAAAAATCAAGTATGCGGGGAAGATTGGGAAGGAATCGAGCTTTATCCAGCCGAGGAGCGGTTGATTGACCCGTCCAATTATTTCATTGTTTATTGTTATCCTAAGGTGCCGATCGGCATCTTTGCCCCTCGCACGGTTCGGGGACCGGACACTTGCTTAGCACCGCAACGCGGGTGGCATCCCGATGATCGACCCAAGGATGCGTTGTGAAAGATGTCGTCTTGGTCATCCTGTGCGCGCTTTCCATCGTCATGGCTGGTCTGTTGCTCTATTTGGGCTGGCTCTTGTACGTGAGCTACCAACTGGTCAAGGCGACCCGCCGATTACTGCGGCCGCCGGAAGTAGCGCGGGATGGGGAGGGGCGAAGAATACGGGAACGACTATGAAGAATCATCTATTTCAAATTTTTGAGCGCCAGATTGCCCAAGAGAAATCGAAGATAAAGGAATTGAAAGAGGCTTTCGATATTGCGGCTCTTAAACTTCTAGAAGCCGAGCAGCGCGAACGTGATGTTAAAGCCCTTTTAATCCGCGCAGCCGATGCGCTGGAGGATGCGCCTATAGAGCACGCAAAAGGGTGCCCGGTTTCCGGTATATGCGTTTGTGAGCCTGGGAAAGAACGTGTTTCGATCGTCGACGATCTGCGCACCCACTCACTGGCCATGAGGCGCAGGTGAAAAAGCCCGAGCTGCCGATCCGTTCGCTGGCTGGTCGAAGCCGGCTCAAGCTTGTTATGATTCGGTCGTATTAGAGGAGTATGATGAAACTCTCTTTTTTACTGGCCCTCGGTGCCTGCGCGCTCGCGGGGAACGCCCAAGCCGATAATCCCCAAGTGGTTGTTCATACGACCTATGCAGAACAAGACGCGCGCGATCAGGCTGCTTGGGAGCGCGCTCATGCTTTGGAACTTAAATACTTCCCAACTTTAGCCGAAAAAGCTTTGGTCCCGCATGACCCGAAGGTCAGAGCTTTGTATAACGATTGGTTAAAGCGCAATCGGCGAAACAACGAAGAGACAAAGCGCATTCTGGCGGTTGATCAACTGAGCGAGGGCGATCAGTTGGCGCAGGTCAACAACCTCTACGATGATGAGGCGATGATCCGGCTATACCTGCACGACTCGGGCTACACCGATATTTCAGACGCCCAAATCAGCGACGTGCGCACCTACATGCACGCCCACGGCATCCGCCACGTTTCGCAGCTCGGCCAATGATTCACACCCTCTCCATGCTGATCTTGGCCCTCGGTTCGACTGAGCTCACCGTCGCGGCCAACCAAAAACGTTGAAAGTTAGCAATGAGCGAGACGCGCGCTTACGTTCGCCCCGGTTAGTTTGGTTTCAGCTCATGTTTCATCATTGACGGGGCCGATTCTTCGAGAGTCGGCTCCGTTTTGCTTTAGGGCAAAAAAAGAACCCCTCACCACTCAGTGAGGGGTCGACAAGTCTTAACCAACGATTTCGGCAATCGTGGCTCAAGTATGGCACGAGCACAAGCCAAATCCGCCAACGGCGTTCGTGTGGCTCGATTCTGGCGCGTTTGATTCTCCGGTAAGGTCATTGTAGCGCGCACTCGATTCCGTGCGTTTAAATTCGCATTGTTGATAAACGGCTCGGCCAGAAAAAAGGCGTTAAAAATCTCGACCCCGGTTCGTAGCGAGTGCTAAGTTTCCGGTCCCGTTTCGCGCGTACTCTAAAAGCGCAAAGGCCCGGGGGTTACATCCCGAGCCTTTGGTGCTGATGGAGCGAGCGAAACGCATTCACCGTCTCTCGATAACAAATGAATGCGAAGCAATTAAGCCTCCGAGTTCTATCATTGGCCGCCCCCAGAGTCAACTTTTCCTGCGCCAGGTTGGCACTCCATCGTAACCGGAGGACTTCGACGAGCTCAGTCGAGTCGCGATGGCCATGAACGATGAAGCCGCGCCGCCAACCTTTATCTTTGCGCCCGAGATCGAGCAGGCCTTAGTAGCGCTCTGTTTCCAGGTGCCTCACCGCGTTGCCACCGTTTACCGCGAGCTGGATCCGGCCGTGCATATCACCGATCCAAAGCTCCGCTTTATCCTGGAGGCGATCGACCTGGCCTACCGTGAGCTGGGGCTAAGCGATTTTGCCAGCGTAATCCAGATTTTACGCGAACTCGGCCACTTTAAAGCTTGCGGCGGATTACTCGGCGTAAACGCCGTTTTCGAAGAGTGCCGCTACGGACTCAGCAGCCCGGAGGCTGAGGAGGAGATCTTTGCCCATTACATCGGAATGCTCAAAATTTATGCCGCCAATCGTAACGAGGATCCGCCGCGGCCAGTCTATCATTTTACCGGCGGCAAATTTCAGCTCTTCAATAACAAGCTCAAACGCACCGACCGGGATCCTGACGTCGTCGGTTCAGGTCGAATTGCCGGCCGCAATTATCTGCTCAAGGCTTGGACTACGTTGAACGAGAACGGCGAGGAATTTTTACAATGTCAGCTCTACCCCAAAGCGTGAAAGGATTCCGAATATGGCTATTGGTCCATTCGCCGGCCAGAATGGTGCTGAGGATAACCCGCCGCTATGCGGCAAATCTTTACTCGATTATGCTCAAGGCACTATCGATAAAACTCAAATCGTCCTCGGCGACCGTTACCTGGAACGCAAAACCGGGATGTTCCTGGTGGCACCTAGTGGTATCGGCAAATCGACCGGAGTCATCCAAATGGGCGCGCTGTGGGCCTGCGGTCTGCCTGCTTTCCGGATTCGGCCAGCGCAAGACCTCGGCATTATTATTTTTCAAAGCGAAGATTCCGATAACGATTTGATCGAAATGTGCCAGGTAATCACTCATCTAAATCTTCCACGGGTCCGGTGCGATCTAATCCATCGCAATTGCTGGGTGGAAACTGTCAAAGGTAAACTCGGTGCCGCAGCCGTTAATCGGTTTCGCCAGGTTATCCTCGCCCGCAAAGCCGCCGGCCAAAAGGTTGACCTAATTATCATCAATCCGTATACCGCTTACCTCCTTGGCGATGTCCAAGCACCTGAACCTAATAATGCGTTCCTGCGCGGCTCCCTCGAACCGTTGCTCTCAGAATTCCAGCTCGCTGTCCTGGTTGTCCATCATACCCCGAAAATGAACAACCAGAATACCGAGCACTGGGAATTCTGGGATTGGATGTATTCGGGTGCCGGTTCCGCAGCGATCACCAACTGGGCGCGCGCTTTTATCGCCATTGAACCCGTTCGTAAAAGTGACCTTTTCCGCTTTATTGCCGCTAAACGCGGTGACCGCATCGCTGAATGGGAAAAACATCAGCTCTTTTGCGTCCATGATTCAAGGCCAGGGGTCCTGCTCTGGAACGAGGTTGATGAGCCGGCGGTTCAAGCCGCTCGCGCTAAAGGCCGGCGTTCGCTTTGTTTCGATGAACTCCTTAAATTGGTTCCGGCTGTCGGTGCCGTTCCTAAACATACCCTCCAGGAACAGGTTATGAACGCTGGCTTCAATCGTGCGAGTTTCCGGGCTGTCCTTGATGATGCTCTGGTCAATGAACGCCTTTATCCTTGGAATTTACCTAACCCTCCAGCCCGTTCCATTACCGCGATTGCCCGGTATGTCCAATCTTGATGTCCGGCCAACTTCTCTATTTTTTACTCTGAACTCTCTGTTTGAGAAGTTCGCCGCCAGATTACCGCCCTACGGGCGGTCTTGTAATCTACGGCTAACTTCTCGGAACAGAAACAGAAGTTCGCCAAAATTTATGGCCAACTTCTCAGCCAACTTCGGCCAACTTCTTGGCGGCCAACTCCTAAGTAACCACCGTTCCACGTAGAACATGCCCCTCTTAAATCTCGCCCTTTGCCTGCTTGCCGGTGCCTTTTGCTGGGCTCTTGTCACCTTCATCCTGTTGCACATTTTTGGCGTCCTTTAGAAAAATTGCGTTGCCACTCAGTGCCATGAGTCATACTGTCGCTAGCCAAAGCTAAAATGGCGCGTCAAAGAGAGAGCGTATCTTCCTGAGCTTGTCGAAGGAGTGAACGGGCTCCCGAGGCCTAAAAACCTCCGCGCCACCCTTTTTTTCGCCATGGCACGACCAAAAGCTCCTATTGACGCTAAACGGGTTGAGGAGCTCGCTGCCTTAGGGTACACCGCCGAAGATATCGCCGCCGCGGTTACCCCTCCAGGCAAGCCATCAATCAGCCATCGAACCGTCGAAAAACGTTTCAACCCTTTTTTAAAAAAGGGTCGTTTAAAATTGGCCGGCGTTCTCAAGCGGGAGTTGATTAATCAGGCGGTCGCCGGCAATACCACAGCGCTGATTTTTGCGCTCAAGATTCACTGCGCTTACAGAGAGCAGCCTGACACCGTGATCAACGTTTCAGCGACTGCCGCCGGCGGCTCGATTCAGTTCAGCGCTGAAGACCGGAAACGGCTCGAGGATCTAGCCGCCGATATCCGGCAACGCGTCTTTAAGCGTTCAATCCCAACCCCCGAACTCGCCCCTAGTGGAAACGGCGACGTCACTCAGAATTGACCCGCTCTACCAATATCCAAAAGGCGTTATACCCCCCTGGATGTTCGCTAACCTTGTTCTGGGCATTACGAGCATTTACCCTTGGCAAGGCGAAGCCATGGAAGCCGTCGGCCAAGGGCTCCCGACCGCGCTCTTAGCCGCTAACGCCAGCGGCAAAACCAAGCGCGTCATCGCACCGCTCCTGCTCTGGTTGCTCTTCAGTTTTCCCAAGGCAGTCGGCAAAATGACCAGCGGCTCCTGGCAACAGATCCAGGAACAGCTGCTCCCGGCCCTAAATGAGTTTAAGCCGCGTTTGGCTGGCCTCGGCTGGAACTGGCTCGACGGCTGGATCGAGTCGCCTGAAGGCGGGTTTATCAGCGTTTTCTCGACCGACCAACCGGGTCGCGCGGAAGGCTTTCACGGCACGCCGGAGGCACCGCTCATGTACATCATCGACGAGGCGAAGAGTGTCGATGATGGTATCTTTGCGGCGGCTGATCGTTGCACCGCGCAGTATCGTTTGATTGCTTCCTCACCAGCCGGACCTACCGGCAGGCTTTACGATTGTTTTAATCGGTTAGCCAAATTTTATTACGGTATCCGGATCAGCAGTTTCGAATGCCCGCATATCCCCGATAAAACGCGGCAGCGCGACCTGGAAATGTGGGGTGAGAGTGATCCGTGGTATCGCAGCCGGCACTTAGCGGAGTTCAGCGATGATGAGACCTTCCCGAAAATTGTTAAGCCGCAGTGGATCCGGGCTTGCTGGACTGAGCCGCCTTTGCACCAACCAAGCCAGTGCCGCGCTTTTTGTGATTTCGCAGCAGGGGGCGCGGAGAATGTTATTGCAGTGGCCGACGGTAACAAAGTCTATATCGGCGCGGCTTGGCGTGAGACTGATACGGTCCAGGCAGCGCGTGCCTTCCGGCGCGAGTTTAAACGTCTGGGTTTAGACCAGGGCCAGGTCTACGGCGACGACGGCGGTCTGGGCACGGTGATGATTGACCAGATCGCGGAATTAGGTTTCCAGGTTATCCGGGTTCGAAATGAATCAGAGGCCAGCGATCCGGAACATTTTGCTAACCTAGGGTCAGAGATGTGGTATCAGGCGGCGCGCCTAATTGAAAAGCGCGAAGTCATTCTGCCCGAGGATAAGACGTTCTTTGATCAGGCCACAGGCAGGCGGCGCGATTATGATAGCAAAGGCCGGCTGATTGCCGAGCCCAAGAAGAAGATGGCCGCCCGCGGCGTGGAATCACCGGACCGTGCTGATGCCGTGTTTGGTGCGCTATATAATCCCTACCAGGGCGCCGTGACGGCCGAACAGCTCAAACGCATCTATCTGCCCAGCGGCGGGTTTCAGCACGATGGTTTGGATTTCACCGAGCGCGAACCGCAGGAGGGCTTTTTCGGATGATTTCAGTTCTTTTTGCCGCTCGCGATTCGGTCTATAAAACTTTGCCTGACCTAGACGTTTGGGACCAAGAGCGCGACGCATTGAACTGGCCTGGAGGCAACCCTGGGATCTTTCACCCGCCGTGCCGGCTGTGGTCAAAATGGATGAAGCATTTTTCGAAGGCGCCTGTTTCTGAAAAGGATTTAGCCAGATTTGCGGTTGCTCAGGTTCGCAAATGGGGAGGAGTGCTCGAACATCCAGCATGCTCAGGACTTTGGGCAGACCAAAATCTTCCTAATCCTGGATCAAGAGACAGCTACGGATTATCGATTGCGCTGGAGCAATTCTGGTTTGGACATAGCGCCCATAAGGCGACATGGCTTTATATTTGTGGGGCTAAGGAGATTCCTCTGATTCCTTTTTGTATGGGTCAGCCGGATTGTCATTACAGTGCCGTGCGAAACATCAGGCATCCTGATATGCAGCGCTTAAGCCATCGGCAACGTCAAGGCACTCCGATTCAATTTGCTAAATGGTTAATTGAAACAGCAACATTTTGCGAACCGGGTGAGGGCTTTTCAGGATGAGCACCGTCATATCAACAATCAGTATTCGTATGTTAAAAACTGTGGTGCCAGACTTCCCTTTTGCAGTTAATGCCCGGACTAGGCTTTTGGCCAATACCCTATATGGCGCTACTAGTAACAGTCTGGGGGCGGTTTGCGGGATATGTGATAATGGAGAATTGCTCGGCGTTAAACCTGGAGAGTTTGAGTTTGTAGAAGCACCAGAGTGGTTGCTTTCAATCCATAAACTGAAGCAATGAGCCGCCTCCAAATATTGACCGGCGATTGCCGCGATATTCTGCCGACGCTGGAGCCGGAGAGCGTACAGACCATGGGCGTTTCGGCAATACGCAACAAGCGCTCCGTCTGGACGGTCGCCACCCAACCCTACGGCGATGCTCATTTCGCAACGTTCCCCGAGGACCTGATCAAGCCGTGCATCTTGGCCGGCAGCCGTGTCGGCGACACCGTGCTCGATCCATTTGCCGGTAGTGGCACAACCGGCAAGGTGGCGCTCGAGTTCGGCCGTAAAGCGATCCTGATCGAGCTGAATCCGGCTTACATCGAACTAGCCGAGGATCGGACCTTTGTTACCCCAGGGTTTCTATGAGCGGCCACCTCGATCAGCATCCGATTTGGTTCGGCTGTTTTTTATTGGTGGCCTGGATAAGCACTCTATTGCTCGTTCTTTACTTATTGGAGCGTTTTATTTGGAATTGAATTATGATTAAACACGTCATTATTTGGCTCTTTCTGGTGGCCGGTTTGGCTGCGACTAAAGCCTTTGATTCTCATGGTTGGGTGACTACGCCTCCGGATAATTCGGTTTGTTCGGCCACCTGCAATATGGGCAATGGAAAAGCCTGCGGCACGCACGGGTGCGGAAATCCGAACTGTGGATGCAGCGGGACAGCGTTGCGGCAGGTGATCTATAACCCGAGCGATGCGTCTTCGAGTCCAACTGCGCCTGAGGTGAGCGAGCCCGAAGGGCCGACGGTCCCCAGCGAAACACCGGAGGAGGGTGATGGCAGCAAACATCTTGGGCCGGCGGCGATCATCGGCCACTTGGTTATCAATGGGATTCAAAAACGTAACCAGCCTCCGAACTTCCTCGTGATCTTTGTCGATGACCTGGGCTGGGACAATATGTCTTGTTATCATCGCGGGTTAATGGGCAGCAAGACCCCGAACTGCGATCGCATAGCTAAAGAGGGTGCATTGTTCACTGATTTTTATGGACAAAACTCATGTACGGCAGGCCGTTCGGCGTTTATTACCGGGATTAGTCCATTCCGGACCGGGTTGCTGAAGGTAGGATTGCCGGGAGCCAAAGAGGGTATCCAGGCTGGTGATCCAGAATTACCGGAGCTACTCAAGCCGCTCGGTTACGTTTCAGCCCAGTACGGCAAGAACCATCTTGGCGATCGGAATGAATTTTTGCCCACTGTTCACGGGTTTGATGAGTTCTTTGGGTTCCTCTATCACTTGAATGCAATGGATGAGCCTTACGAGACTGATTATCCGAAAGATCCGGCCTTTTACGCCAAGTACGGTCCGCGTGAGGTGTTGGATTGCAAAGCCAGCCGCACTACCGATCGCACTGAAGATCCGCGTTGGGGTGTGATTGGTAATCAGAAGATTACCAATGGAGGACCGTTAGCACCAAGTCCTGAAACACCGGTGCCTTCGTTCTTAAAAAAGGGCAATTATTTCCAGACGACTTACGAGGAGACGCTACTCGAGCGGAGCGAGGATTTCATGAAGCGGCAGGTCCGGCGCGGCAATCCGTTTTTCCTATGGCACAACATGGCCCGGATGCATATCTGGACTCACCTAGATGACAAGTGGAAGGGAAAATCCGGTTACGGCCTATACGCCGATGGCATGCTCGAGGTCGACTACATTGTGGGTGAGTTGCTTAAGACGCTCGATGAGCTCAAGATCACTGATAATACGGTAGTCATCCTGACGAGCGACAATGGCGCGGAAATGATGAGCTGGTCTGATGCTGGCAATACACCGTTTCATAGCGAAAAAGGTACTACATGGGAAGGTGGGTTCAGGGTACCGATGATTGTTCGCTGGCCGGGAGTGATTCCTGCCGGCAAGACGATCAACGACTTTTTTAGCATGGAAGACTGGGTGCCGACGCTGTGCGATGCGGCAGGTAACTCAAAAATCACTGAGCAACTTTTGAAAGGTAAAAAGTTCGGTGACAAGACTTATAAGGCGCACTTAGATGGTTACGATCTGGTACCGTACTTCGCGGCGCTAGACAATCGCCGGCCTGGCAAGCAAGTCCCGAGTCCGCGTCACGAGATGTTTTACTTTAGTGATAACGGCGTGATGTGTGCGCTCAGGGATGACGATTACAAGATTAACTTCAAGATCTATGAAGGCAACTTGATGACCGGGGTGGTGATTCAGCAGAATGCGCCGACGATTATCAATCTGCGCGATGATCCTTACGAAAAATATCCGCACGAAGCTTGGGATTACACGCACTGGTTTGTTGAGCATGTCTGGTCGATGTATCCGGCTGGGCCTATTATTGGTAAATTCATGGCGACATTTCAGGAATATCCGCCGAGCCAGGCGCCCGGGGAATGGAGCGCCGAACCGCAGCCGACTGGTGCAGAAACGCTTGGGAGCCGGTATTACAAGCGCGGGATGGAATCTATGCAAGAAGATTTAAATACGGTTTCACAAGGTGAAGTACCGAGTGATTAGGGGAGCTTAGCATGTTTCGACCTACATCGACTAAAAATAACAAAACTAAAGAAAGATATAAACTATGCCTTTCGCGACGATTCAAATCAGCTACACCGCCTGGATTAATCAGGTTGAAGGAATGCCGGGTGCGCCGGATCAAAGTTTACCGGAATCTGGGCGACCAGGACACCAGCCTGCTCGCCCTGGACGCCCGACCGATCCGGGATATGGAGTTGAAGCGCCTGACGGCACTCCGAATCCGCCGATCTATTGGCCTGGTCAACCCGATCAAGGATTGCCTCCAGCGATCGCGTGGCCGATTGCGCCGCCGCGGCCAGCGCCGGGTGAGCCGGCGCATCCGATCGTGCCGCCAGAGCAACGGCCGGGGCGTCCAGGGCAGCCGATCGCGCGTCCGCCGGAATTGAGCCGGCCAGTGCGGCCAGATCAACCGATTGCGCCACCCGGCGAGGTGACACCGGAGCAACCGATCTACATTCCTGCTCACCCGGAGCAGGGTTTGCCGCCGATGGTGGGCTTCCCGTTGCCGCCATGTCCGCCGGCGGGCGAGGTTCAACCGTTGAAACGTTAACGTGCCTGATTCGGCAACCATCATGAAATGGGCGGGCGCTCTCGGGGGCGCTCTCCTGATCGTTTTGCAAAGTGTTAACGTGGAGCAGACCAGCGTAGTAGCAACCGAAGCAGAGCGAGTTGAACAGGAACAAAGCAAAGAATTGCAAGCGATTCAAGCGATGCAAAATGAGTTGCATGTACTGCTTGATACCGTGCGCAATAATCAAAAATGGGGCCAGGAAGGGCTGGGTCGCATTCAGGAAAAACTGGGAATTCCAGTACCAGCTCCAACTCCGCAATGACAATCCCGGCTCCATTTGATCCGAAGTATGTTTCGTTTATTCGGCGAATCCTGTCGGTGGCCGAGACCGGTAAACCGGTCTGGGACCCGGCGGCGGTTTATGTGTACAGCGATGACAACCGGTTTAATCCGGCGCGTAAACAGATCACTTTGAGCATCGGGTTTACCGAAGGTGGCTCGAATCTAAAGAAGCTTCTGCAGCGTTACGTTGAGCTAGGCGGTGTGTTCGGGGCCCAGTTTGCTCCCTACATTGCTACCATGGGTTCGGGTCCGAGTCTCCACAGTGACTCAAAGTTTATGGGGCTCCTGAAACAGGCCGGGAAAGAAGACCCGATGATGATGAAGACCCAGGAAGAGATGTTCGATAAGCTCTACTTGGGGCCGGCTTTTGGCTGGGCGGCAAAGTACGGGTTTGGCCTGCCGCTCTCTTATCTGGTTATTGCCGATTCGTTTCTGCATTCCGGCTCGATGCTCGATTTCCTGATGAATCGGTTCCCGGAAAAGAAACCGGCTGCTGGCGGTGATTCCAAAGTCTGGATCACCGCATATACCAAAACCCGCAAAGACTGGTTAACCAGCCATTCCAACTCGCTCCTGCGCAACACCGTATACCGGTGCAATTGTTACCTGATCCAAATCGATAAAAATAACTGGGACCTGGAGGAAACGCCGGTCGTTATGCACGGCACCCCGGTTAACTACGCCTGAGACTTATGCCAGTTGATCCTGCTCTCCAACCAGCTCCAACCGATTTCGACATTACCAGCCTGCAAAAGATTAACGCGCTCAATTTTGGGCTGGCTCAGGCGCCCGATCCCTCTTGGGCACCTAGTCTGAGCGATAGCCAACACGCGAGTTTACAAAAGATTAATGCTCTGGCGTACGCCCAGGCTGGCGGTGTACCTGCGGCCGGCGGGATCGGGATGGCGTACGGCTATTTTGGCGCTACGCCAGTCGTTGCCGATGGAAATCACCACTTAATCAGCACAATTGATGGTGCTGGCGGTGTTTATGGAAATGCGGCTTTATTCACTGCTGTACCCAATGGGATCGAGATCGCTACACCAGCGATTGTCTCAATTATGCTCTGGGCTAAAGAGGATTCTCCGGTAATAAATGAAAAACTTTTAGCAGTTCAGTTGGATAAGCAACAAGGTGCGATAGATCCGAGCAAGCTTTTAGTTAGGGTACCGACCGGTTTTATCTGGCAAGTGGCCTGCGCGGTTTACAACGGGATTCTGTTGGGTGGCGACATTGTCCGGGGTGTGGCCATGGCCCCAGTTGCTTCTGGTGACTTTAATATAATTGACGGTTACGCCACGGTGCTAGCGGTGCCGGTAAGTATTTAATTGAATGGCTGCTAATCCTAACGCCGTCGATACCACCAAGCCCGAAGCGCTCGTTCCGGACACGGCGACTACGCCCGTCACCGAACCGCTGATTCAGGTCGAAGTTCAGGATCGGCTGTTGAGGGAATTGAAGCGGCGTCTGTTCCCGAATGACGTCGAGGGCATCCTCTATTCGGCCATCGTTGGCGACCTCTACTGGCAGGATCAGCTCTGGAGTTTAATGGTGGATACTTGGCCGCGGCTACAGACCAACTTGGGCAAACTGAAGCAGTCGGTCTCGGGCATGGAGTTTGCCGTTACGCCGTATGCCGAAGCTGACAATGAACCGACTCCGAGTGCGCTCGAGAAAGCCGATTTCGTTAAGACGGCGCTCTTCGGCATGCACGGCGATGTTGCCTTCCAGCAGCATGATTTTAAAGAGACGCTTGAGGATATTATCGACTCGATTGTGGCCGGGTTCACCGTGCTGGAGGTTTACTGGGAACAGCGCGATGGCGGGATCATGCCGCAGTGTACCCGGTGGCTGCCGGCCAGATACTATCGGTATCCGTACGTGCTCGACGACGTCGACCGGTTGATGCTTAACCCCAGCGGAATGCTGGGCGGTACGCAACTGGTTGATTTTCCCCCGTACAAGTTTCTGGTCTGCATCAAGCAAAGCCACGCCAACCATCCGGTGTTTACGGCACCGATGCGTACGCTGACCGCCTGGTGGATCGCCTCCCGCTTCGGCCTTGAATGGTTCATGACGTACGCGCAGCTCTTCGGGATTCCGAACCGGATAGCGTACTATCAGCCAGGTGACGACATCGTGTACCAGAAACTGGTTCAGATGATGCGCCAGAGCGCGGCGGCAACCTGGGGCGTTTATCCCAAAGGCACCGAGGTCAGTATAACGAGCGCAGCCGGGGGTACGAGCGGCCACCTGCCGCAGGAACGCCTGATCGAAGAGGCTGATAAGGTCTGTGACATCATGCTCTTGGGCCAGACACTTACAACCGAGGTCCGCGAAAGCGGCGGCAACCGTGCGCTGGGCACGGTCCACCGCAAGGTGATGGACGAAGTAATGGAGGCCGCGGCCAAGTACGCGGCTAAGATCATCACGACCCAGATCATTCCTGGGATCGTTATTTACAATTTCGGCGAGGCGACCGAGCTGCCGACTTTGGTGCCAGTAGTCAATTCTCCGATCGATTTGTTCAACTTGGCTCAGGCCTACAATATCCTCTTTAATCAGATGAAAATTCCTGTCCTGAACAAGGAACTCTATGCCCGGATCGAGTTTACGCCGCCGGAGGATGACGACGATGTTTACGAGCCACCCGCGGCACCGCAGCCGCCTACTAACCCGTTCGGGTTACCGCATCCACAACCGGAAGGCGTCAGACCAGAACCGGCCGGAGCGCCTTTCGACCGAGCTCAGGGTAAACCTAATGGCAGCAAGGAACCAAGGGCTAAACCTAATATCGTGGAGCGGGTGGGCGCTGCTGGGCTTGGGGACGCTGATTGTTGTGACCCTCTTTTTGATGGTGATGGCGAGGGTGCGGATGGAGTCGCTGTTCCGGCTCGCAAGGTGAGTTTTGCCTTAAACTACGGCGAGGAACCGGAACCTGGCGAGGTCTTAAGGTTTTTGGAGAAGGCCAGCTCTGAGCTTGTCGAACGAGTCGAGGCGCGTGAACACGGTGTAACGACGGTGCTTGAGCCGAAGCAGCTGGACCGGTCGGCGGCCGAGGCGGCCATGTCGCATGACACCGCCCAATATTTCCGGGAAAACGCGGTGACTATCAAGGGCGTGAAGTGGAAATCCATCATCGACGATCGGACCACGCCTGAGTGTGCGGCGCTCAATGGCAAGCGGTGGACCTACCCGGATTTGAAGCCGATTGGCCACGATTTAGCATTCCCCGACTTTCCGCCGATCAAGTACAATTGCCGTTCGAGCGTGATGCCGGTCTTGAAGACGTGGCCGCAGATCCAACAGTGGCTCAAAGGGATCTTTAAGCGATGAACGATCTTAACCGAGTAGCCGCCGATGAGGCGATGGGTCCGTTAATTCCGAACTCATCATTAGATCGAGGTATCCCAAAGTTGGCCCGTGGGATTGAAGACATCGCCTCGGGTTGCTCGGTTAACTTTTTTCAATAAATCCTCCAAATGAATAATCTTACGAAAGAGCAATTCGACGAATTAGTGGAAAAGCTGTTCTTCGATTATTCGGTAATCCAGGATAGATTTATCGATTTAACTACGGGGCAGGTGGTTAGAAGCGAAGACATTTACGGCAAACTGGAATGATGACGCGCGCCGAAAAGCTTTTTAATATCCGGGCCCAGGTCCAGAAGGGGTTGAGCTTTATTGACCATGGCGACGGTCCTGGGACTGACATGGCCCTAGCTGACGCATTAATCGCGCTAGTGACCTATTGCGAAGAAGAGATGCCCGAGAAGCCTGAAGTCATTCATGGGCCCGATCCTGAGGCAGTCGATGCGATGCTGCACAAACAAAGAATCAAGGTGAAAAAATGAAGATTATACAGGCGATCGAGAAACGCGAGGATGTGAGCCCGAAAGAAGGTCAGTCCAAATACGGCGACGTAAAGTATGCCGACCCAGTCAATAAGAAGTATCCGCTTGATTCGGAAAGCCACGTGCGGGCGGCTTGGTCCTATATCAACATGCCGAAGAACGCCGGCAAGTATTCGAGTGAAGATGTCAAAACGATGAAAGGCCGGATCAAGGCAGCTGGCAAGAAGTACGGCATTGATTTTTCGGACGACGGCGACAAGACCGAAAGCGCGCTGGTGAGCGCCGCGTCAATCGACTTGGAGGGCGAAACGCCGGCTGAGATTATTTACATGCCTGGGCCGGGTGACTGGCACATCAATCCGGTCGTGAACGGCAAAAGCACAAAGGTTGCGGTCAAAGTTAATGAGGAAGTAGCAGCCACCTTGCAACACGATCTTGCACAACGGTTAGCCGATCCGATCCGCCCCTATGCTGGGTTCGATCATCGTCCCGGTGCAGCGTCCTTTATTCCGAAAGAGTTCAAATGGGACGCGGAACGCGGCGTAATCCTCGAGGTTGATTGGACAAAGCCCGGTGAGGACGCCGTCAAAGGCCGCGGCCACTCTTATTTTTCGCCGACGTTCTTACTCAGTGACAAGGGTGAAGTGGCAGGTCTGCCGAACACTGGTGAAATTGGTTCTTTGACCAATAATCCCGCCTTTCGGCTTAGTGGTATGAAAATCGCAGCGTCGGCGGACGACGATACAGAAGGAGAATACATGACAAAGTTAGCAGATAAATTAGTTGAGCTTGAGGTGATCACCGCCGAGCAAGCGGTGGACGCGGATGAGGAATTGCTTGTGCGCGCGGTTACCGGGCTGCACGAGGCGCTGGCAACAGTGCAAGCGGCTAACGCGCGGCTCTTAAGCGAGAACACGGCGCTGGCGGCTAAGGCGATCGAGGTGCAGAAGGCTGAAGCGACCTCAATCGTTCAAGCGGCAATCGCCGAGGGCAAGATTGGGGCCAAGGATCAGTTAACGATTGATTTCTATACGGCGCAATTAATCGCCCAGCCCGAAACGGCCAAGAAGGTGTTGGCGTCGATGCCGGCTAGCCCGCTGCTCAAAAAAGTGATCGACGTTAAGGTGAGCGACACGAAGCGCGTGGCGCAAGGCCAGAGTGAGGCCGACCTCGTACAGGCCCAGCACTTGGCGATTCATGAAATCCAGGAGGCGCATCCGAATTTGAGTTATACGGATGCGTTCAATAAAGCGCGCCGGGACAAGCCGCAGATCTTCCCAGTAGAAGCATGAACTGCAAAGGCCAGAACAGTTGGCCAGCGCGAAAGCGGACGTCGCGCAAGGCCGAGCCGTGAGCGCCTTTGCAGATCGGAGAAAACAGATAACACAAGAGAAATTAAAAGGTAAATGAAATGAGTACAGTTGGAACTCTCGTCCGCGACCCGGGGATCGTCTGGTTGCCCATCGCCTCGAGCGCTGTGGCGATTCTGCGTGGCCAGTTGGTCACGATTGACGGCACAACCCATACTGCCAAGGTGGCGGGGGTGGTTGGTGACCGTGTTGTCGGTGTCGCCTTAAGCGATGCTGATCCCGATCTGCTGAGCGTGGCAGTCGGATGCAAAGGCGGCTACACCATAAGCATGGTGCCAAAATCCGGGGATACGTTCTTTATCGGAACGATCGTCAATCAAGACCAAACGACCTTTAGCCAGGTGACGGTGACCGTCACAGCGGGAAAAGAAGTCGGCTGGGTGGTCAATCCGCAAAAGGATTCACTGGGCAATCTCGAGATCGCGTTCTTCTTATTCTAAGAGGTTAGCACTAAGTAATAAGGAAAAATTGTTATGACAAAAGATCATATTCAACTGTTAACCTTCAGCCAAGGTGTGGTGGCCGATTACGAGAAGAAAAATCAGATCGGCTCTTTTTTGGCCCCGGAAGTAGTGGTGGGCGGCGGGATCTATCATTACAAAGATTATGGGCTCGGCAACGCTTTTACGGCGATCGACATGCGCCGGGTCATCGGTGGACCCTCGAAGATGTTGCACCTAAGTGTTAACGATCTGCAGGACATCAACTCGGAGTACAGTCTGGCGACGTTCATTGACGACCAGGAACGGGAGAACAACCCGGCGAACATCACGGTCTTGGAACAGCGCAAGATCACGGACCTCGTGAACACCGCGATGAACAACAACCTGTACCTGGTGTTGGCGCAGGCGCGCACATTGACAGCGAATGTGGCGTTGCCTGGAATTGCGACGCCTGGCGTCTGGTCGACAACGACGGTTGATCCGGTGAATGAGATTAATACTGCCTGCAAATATATTGGCGATAATTTCGGGGTAGTGCCAAACCGAATCTATTTCGATAGCGGTGCCTGGCTCAAATACCAGAACAACCCGAATGTGCGTGGCCGATTCCAGGGCGTATTAGTTCAGGCAGTGACACCGGAAAATACGGTTCAGCTGTGGAATGTGCCGATGGCGGCGAAAGTCAACCAGGGTGCAATGTATGAGGGCGGCACCGGACTCAATGATGCGATCATCTTCTTTGGTCAGGATAGTCCGAGCCAGTATGACACGAGCTTCATGAAGACCTTTGTGAATGTGGCTGGGAGGTTTACCCGGGTGCGGAGCTGGCGCGACGAAGATACCAGTTCGGATAAATATAAGGCGTCCTGGTTCCAGAAGATCAAGCTGACCGGGCAGGCGACAGCGTACCGGTTTACGGTCAGTTAAGGAGCTGAAGCTATGGCAGATCCTGAAGTTGAAGTGCAGGCGGCTCCCGTCACATTGACCAGGAGAGAGATTATCGATTGGCCGCGCCATGATTGCCGCACCAAAGGGGATGCGGCAATTCCGGACTGGATACTTCAGACATGGTCAAAGCACGACATCATTAGGGTGTACGGATTATAGAAAGGAGGGTAACGCTATTCCATTAAAGTCAGGTAAGAGCAAGGCCACGATTGCGGGCAATATTCGTGAGATGGTTAAATCGGGCCACCCAGTTAAGCAAGCCGCGGCGGCAGCGTATAGCAAGGCGCGGGAAAGCGGGGCCAGGATACAAAAGAAAAAGCCGTGATCTACGATCCTACAACAGAGCAGGCGTCTCTCATTGCTGAAGCCAAGAGACTCAATCCTGGGGTTCACTGGGAGACGCTGTTTAGCTTTTTACGGACCCATTACCGGCTCTATTTCCAAGCCGATGACCATGATGTGTTTGTTGTCGAGTATAATATGGGGATTGCTGCGGCTAGCGCGCCGTTGCCTTCATGTAGCTTATTGGCTTTGTCTCCGAGTACAATTGCCAATGGGAGCGCTGCTTTTAATATTCAAGTGATCGGGCAAAGTTTCTTTAACGGCGCCCAAATCGTATTTGACGGAAACGTGATCAATCCGACGACCTTTATTGACGCTAATTCGTTGGTCGGCTCGGTAAAATCAAATTGGATTGCCGCGGCTCGCACCGTGCAGGTGTCGGTTCGTAACGCGGATGGGCAATCCAGTGGCGCATTGTCATTTACGATAACGTAGGAGGTGCAAATTGGCCTGGGTACCGATCAACTCCGATGAGGTCATAAACAGTCTTACGAGCCAGGAACAGTCGATGATGACTGATCCGAGCTCAGCGAGCGACATGGCGGCGATTGTTTACAACGTAACGCAGCTGGTGTGCGGCAAGGTGAGGGGCTGGCAGCCTAACCAGGCGTCCATGGGGCCGGTCGGCACGATCCCCGATGAGCTGATGGCGGCGGCGATCGCGATCTGTCGGTACAAGTTCCTGACGCACTTGCCCGGTACTCAGCTCATGACGAAATGGCGAGAAGCCGAGAACACTGAGGCTTACGCGCTCTTAAACGATGTGGCGAGTGGCAAGTTTATCATTCTGGCGGTGGACGGCAGCGTGCCACAGAAACAGGCCGACACGGACGGTGAACCATATTTCCCGCCGTACCCGGTCTGGCTACCGCCGCAACGGCCCTGGGGGTATTGGTGAATGAACGTTCAAGTCACAGTCCGGGAGAGCCAGACCTTCGCCGCGCGAATGGCGCAACTAAGTTCGTTGGGTACTAGCGTTATGCTGTTGGCTGGTCGCGATGTAGCCGACTGGCTCCGGCGCTATCATGTGCGGTTCCGGCAGAAGTGGCAGGGCCCGCGCTACATGGCCGGACCGCGGTCGAATCTATTCTGGCAACAGGTCGTTGCCGGCTGGCAGGATCCGGTGGTATCGGGAAAGAAGGTCACCATTACCAACACGTTCGGCTTACTCAAGTGGAAAACGACCGGCGGCACGATTACGCCTAAACGCGCGCGGATGTTGACGATACCGCTAGTGCCAGATGCCAAGGGGTTGACTGTGGCCGAGTACGAGGCCGAGGAAGGTACGCCGCTGTTCCGGGCCGGGAACGCGCTATGCCGGCGGATCGGTAAACGGCTCGAGGCGATTTATGCGCTCAAGGAATCGGTCACGCAGGCACCCTGGCCTGATGCCATGCCTCCCGATGACCAGATTAAGAAAGTGTTCACCGATTCGGTCAGAGAGCAGATCCGCAATATTGCAAAGACATGAACGCCGTTTCAATGCTCGAGCAATTGCAGAGTGTCGCGGTCGCGGCGCTCGCAGCTACCCCCATGTTTAACGGTGCGATGTCGGCTAACACGCAGCCGGTGCCGATTGTGACTGAGCTTAAGGGCGATATCCAGACCCAGGTTGAAACCGCGATCGGGCAGGTTGGGATTTGTGCTCTGGTGATGACACCGTTCTTCGAATTCTTTAACGAGTTGATTCCGAGCTTGAGTGGGTGGGCGCAGATGGAAGTGACGGTTTTTGAAAACGTGCCGGTCAATCAGGGCAACGGCGGGACTAAGATTCGAGCGATTGGGTTAACGGAAAATGTGGTCTGCGTCCTGCACCATTTACCGACTGGCCTGCCGACCGATCCCGGTGATGAGGACGTGCCGAAGTTCATCGGGATCAAGAAACCGTTCGTGCTGAGCGGTGTTGGGCCGCTGCTCTCCTACACGATTTCGTTTCAGGCCCATGTAAAATTAATCGGATGAAAACAGGAGAAAGAACAAAACTATGGCAGGTTATGTAAAAATATTCCCGGCAGCGAGTACATACATTTTCGGGAGCACAGATGAAACGGGCATGTCGACCGAAAGCTACG
>Ga0137401_10000124_pt1 | contig 25294 bp, 23 predicted proteins | sample CZOMad1_1_16fung_FD_108286 | JGI IMG/M metagenome (GOLD analysis project Ga0137401, IMG submission 108286) | Vadose zone soil fungal communities from Angelo Coast Range Reserve, California, USA - CZOMad1_1_16fungal (Illumina Assembly) | ecosystem: Environmental > Terrestrial > Soil > Vadose...
CTTGACTTTCGGGGGACAGTCGCCGCTGCCGATACGCCGATACGCCGATACGCCGATACGCCGATACGCCGATACGCCGATACCGGCGTTACCGAGCCCGCGGTTTCTGGTGGCGTCAGACCAGCAGCTCTGCATAGACTCCACGACCGAGCCGAACCAAACTTCAATGGGACAGTCGCCGTTACCATCACTCCAACACTCCATTGCTCCAACACCCCATCACTCGGCCACTTCGTCCGACTTCCACGCCTTTCGCATCGCTCTGCTCTTGATGGCGCTGCTTGGCGGAATCTTGATCTTCCTGTTCCCCGGCTTCCCCGAGCAGGATTCAGGTTACCATTTTGTGATGACCCGAGCCGCCTGGCATCAGCCGGTCTATTTCGTCGATGTTTGGGCTCGTCCACTTTACACGTTTGCATTTTCTGGACCGGTTTTGCTGGGGTTTAAGGCAGCGCGCTATTTTGCTCTCGCCATCAGCCTTTTGATCGCCTGGCAAACCTGGAAGCTTGCTCTGGACTTGCGGCTGCAACGAGCTTGGTTGACGCTTCCTTTACTGCTCGCTCAGCCCACTTTTTTCGAGCTTTGCACCGATCTGCTAACCGAACCTCTTTTCGCCCTGATCTTCGTCGTGGGGTTGCGACTACACCTGCAAGGCCGAACCAAAATGGGCATGGCCGTTGCCTCCCTCCTGCCTCTCGCGCGTCCGGAAGGTGTGTTCCTCTGCCTACTCTGGGGCTGTTGGGTCTTGAACGCTCGTCGGCAAACTGCCCGGCGCGCTTCTTTCTGGGCGGCTTCTCCGTCTCTACTTGCTGCCGGCACAATCCTCTGGTGGGCGGCCGCCTGCATAATCACTGGCGATCCGCTCTTTATCGCGCATAACTGGCCAACCCATTGGCAGCAGGGAATCTACGGACACGGCTCCCTCTTGAGCTATTCGAATCGAGCCTGGGAATTTGCCGGTCCACTGCTCGTCCTTTTTCTGCTGATCGGACTTCTACGTTTGCTTTGGTTGAAAAAACACGCATCGATCACAACCGCCTGGCTCTTATTTTTTCTTCTGCATAGCGTGTTCCGGGCTTATGGTCTCTTTGGTGAGGCCGGATATCCGCGATACATGGTTTCGCTCGCTCCCGCTACCGCGGTCATCACATTGGTCGGCTGGAACACGTTGGGCTCCTGGCAAAACGAGTGGTTCCGACGCGCTCGGCCAATCTTTGGATCAATCGTCCTCGTCGGTTCGCTGGTGATCTCCTTCCTGTACCTGGACTCATTTGTTTGGACACGTGACTTCGTAGCCATCCGGGAGATGCTCAGTTGGTTCGAACAGAATCGCCGCTCGGTGCGCAGCCTTATCTGGAGCGACGTTGGCATGTGCATTCAGACCAACAATGACCTCAGTACTGCGCCGGCACTGAGCGAAGATCGCGAGCGTAACCTCAATGTTTTGCAACATGCTCCTTCTCAAACATTGGTGTTTTGGGATGATAATATCGGGCCGAATTGGTTCGGTCTCAGCGCCCAAGAGATCCAAAACGCGGGATTTCAATTGCTGCGGGTTCGGCAATACACCATGCCGGGCGTCGTGATGCATGGCGAAATTGGTGACTGGCAATTAACCCGCAGGATCGAGCTAAGCCTGCTCTACAAGCCCTAACCAAGCGCGGGCAAACGCACCTCCCCCGTGCGGAGCGTCGCAGCTGGAAGCTGCGGCGGTGTGTTTGCTCAGCCTCGCGCCTTTCCTTTATACTCCGCCTCAGTTCAGGAATCCGCTTTAAAAAAGCCTACAATCCTGGCTAACCTCGCCCGCGTGCAGCTAACCTATTTCTACGATGTTTGTTCGATGTGGTGTGCATTAGGTGATGAGGTACTCGCCAAAATTCGGGAACAGTATGGCCCGCGGGTTCCGATTACTCGAAAGATCGCATTGATCAATGAAGGTGAACCAATGGATGCGGGCCCGGAACAGGAGCGTTGGTTTTACGATCGGTGTGAGGTTGCAACCGGCCGGCGGTTCGATCACCGTTGGATCGAAAGATCGGGTCAAACTACCTGGTTACCCAACCGACTAATCCATATCGCCGAGAAGCTGGGAAAAAGCCGGGAAGTGCTCGAGGCGCTCAAGCATGAGGGTCTAACCAAGGGTAGATTCATTCTGCGCCGCGAGATCGCGCTCGATATTGCGATCGCAGCCAGCGGTATCGAACAAGCAAAATTCGAAAGCCTTCTCGACGATCCGGCAACGATTGAAGAGATTCGGGCCACTACTGCCGAATTCAGTAGATTTCAGGTGAATCAACGTCCCACGTTTGTGATCCGCAACGGCATCGATGATACCGCTATTTTCAGTGGCCTTTATCGCCCGGAACCGATCCTTTCGGCGCTGGCCGCGATGATCGCTGATGAGGATTCGTATGGACGTTTCGCTTCGAGTCATCCGCCGATTCCGCAATAGAAGAAAGAGTGCTCACGTTAAACGGATTCGTCGGTAACGGCGACTGTCCCGCTACACCACCGAATGTAGCCTGACCATAAAGCTTGTCCGGAGTTGCTGACGTGGCGCCTCGACAACCCTCAGTCGCCATCGCTCTGCAAACCGGAAACCGAACGCGCGATGGCCTCCTCGCGAAAATCGCAACCGCGCTTTGCCGTCCGCGCTTGATAGCTGCTTCGGCGATACTCTTGATCCAATCCCGGTTGATGGCGTTGTGCAGACAATCGTCTTTACCGAAAACCAGGACGGCGGAGTTAGAGCCACCTTCGCACACGTTGGCAGTATTCCCTGTACGATTGACCGAAATGTTCGATCATCAATTTTTCCTCAAATGGTATCTGAACAAAATTAATTAAGAGAAAAAAAGCCACCGGCGGAATAAGGAAAAAAAGGGATTTGGTTAGAAAGAAGAGCCCTATCAGAAGTAGCTCGAAGCCGAGATACATCGGATTGCGAGTAATGCGAAATGGGCCACCGATTACTACCCTCGTTGGCTCGTCGCCGGGACGTAACGACGTGCCTGCCCTACGGAACGCTAAGAAGCCTGAAAATCCGGCGATGAAACCGATGACCACAAAGAATGCGCCGATAGCTCGACCGGCGGGAATTGAGATTGTGGCCAGAGGAATGACCGCCTGCAAACCGCTGCTCACAAGCAGCAGAACCAGCACGAGAAAAGGAGGTAGAATCAGCGGAGGCTTAGCGCGCACGGCAACAGACAAGTACAGCGAATTCAGAGATTCAAGACAAATAGAATGAACTGGTCGTCGGGCCGCTCTGCCGATCGGAGACCAATTACAAGCCTCTCTCGAAAGTGGCGACTGCGCTCTGCAGCGGGTCTCGGTGACTACTCCGCCGATACTCTTAATCAGATCCCAACTTGTCGCTTCGTTAGGATCCGGCAGCTGCCCATGCGTGTCAACTTATGGAAGAGTAGTCGCAGCTTCTAGCTGCGAAAGGTATCGTACGCTCACGATGTTTCATGGCCGCGGTTACTCTGCGAGAGATGTTTTTTGGAAGGAGCGGTTGATAGTGTGGAGCGTTCTGAGCGGGCCACGCGTTCCGCACCTGGAAGGTGCGTCTACTTTCCTCGAGTTGACGCGTATCGGCGGGCGCCGGCCGCTACCGAAGAATGCCAGAAACTCGCGGCCTCACGACCTCAGATAACCGATCAGATTCGCCCGGCAGTCGATCAGCCTTTTGTATTGAGCAACCGGGTCTGGCATTGAAGCCAAGTTTTCCGCAAGTAACTCCGCCAACGCAGCATTTGCACGGACCCGCGGAAGCGGCACGTGAAAAACCCGGATTCCAAACAGGATTAAATCGCGCGCCAAGCCAATGAGCGCCTGCCATTCAATCCGTAAATCGACCTCAGCCGGATCGGTCGCAACGCCAATCGCCGGAATCCTTCGACGTGGATGTTGATCCAGCGCTTGCGATCCCGTAAGTCCCCAATTGGTCCGCTGAAAACAACGTTTTGAATCAAGACGCGATACGAATTGGCTAATTTTCGCTGCCAGCAATTGGTTCATTCCGGGCACCGGAGCATGTGTCGTAAACAGGCTTTTCCCTACCTTGTCATGTAAACTCCACCCAGACGGAAAACAGACGCAGCCTCCGAGTACGTGATTTGGCTCGTTCTTATCTAAAACAACGAAATCTGGTTCCCAACTGGAACCTAAGCTTTTGATGTCATCTTTTGCTGCCGCCGGCTCCCACTGCTGGACCGGCGATACCAGAGCTTGCCAGTGGGTCCGTTCGAGCGCTTGCATGTAGTCTGCAGGTCGCTCCTGCAGAAGTTTCCGCCGTTGCCGAAGAATTTCTTTGTTTCCGTGATTGGCAAAGAACTCCTCAGGTCGCAACGGAGTTATGCCAATTGAGAATCGGAACCCGTCGCGCGAAAAAAGCGCTTCCGATAACAGCTCGGATATCTTTGATTCTGCCCAATCTTGGTTCACTGCCTAGTCGGCGGCGGTTGATCCGGTCCGGGCTTTCCCAATGCGCCACCAGCCAAAAGACTGACCAGCGTCTCGTATTGACCATTGGGCACCAAAGTCACATCGGCGTTACCTTTCACAATCCGATCAACCTCCAAGGTTTCAAATACAGCATCCAGCACCTCCGGATCTTGTCCGATTTCGCGCAATGCTTCTCCAACCAGTTTAGGCCTGACTGAGCGAGCTCGAGCAAATTCCGCGGCCGATTGCCGCTCGGCAGCGCTGGTGATGATATCTACTTGGTTTGTCCCTGCCTGCCGGATCGCTGATGTCACCTGCCTAAGACGGTTAACCACTTTGTGCTCGATCTGCCTAATCATCTCCGAATCGCGAAAATGAACTTTTCGGACGTATACCGAACCAAGTTGATATCCCCATTCGTCGGATTTAGGCGAGACTTCCTGACGAACGACCCGGCTCATTTCGTGCCGGTTTTCCAACAATTTCTCTAACGGCATATTGCTCAAGCTGCGGACCGTGGCGTTCGCTACATTGGCGCGTAGCGAACCTTGGGGATCGGTATTCTTAAATAGGAAATCCACTGGGTTACGCACTCGCATTTCGTACCACACCCCGACCCCCATTGGCGTCCCTTCTTCGGAGTTCACCGGATTGCTGCGCAGGTATTCCTGATCCAGCCGCCGATCGATTTCATATATTCGGCCAAAGAAGCGCACCAGCGCGGCTTGCGGCCCTAAGTCGATCCAGAGCAAATGCAATCCGGGTTCCTCGACCACGCCTAACACCTTTCCAAACAGGAGATATACCTTACAGCGGCCTTCCGAAACGGTGGTATAGAAATTGAACGTCTTGAGGATACCCAGAGCTACCGGCAACGCGACCCAGCAAAATATGAAAGTGAACACAAATGTGATTAGAAAGATCGTCATCGGTTCTCCTTTCTCGCCAGCACAATTCGACGCGAACGCGAAAACAATTCCAGGCGGACATTTCTCAGATAGGCCGCAACCGCCGTGGCGCCACCGCGTTTCAGTTCTGTGATCTGTTGGGCCAGCCAACGCAATGGTTGGACCTCGGCTTCTGCCCGGTTCGTCTCGATTTCCACCGCTCGTTTGGATTGCTCGATTTTCTGGTCCGCGGTCGCTTGGGCCAAACTCAGACTGGCGGAGACCTCGTTGTGCGCGGTGTTAATTGCGGCCAGCGCCGATTCAATTTCCGGAGGGGGATCGATGCCGGTAATTAATGAGGCGTCAAGCACCATCCCATAGCGAGCGGAGGACGACAGGCATTCGCGATCCATTTGCTCATTCAGATCGTTCAGATTTTTTCGCAGATCATTTATGGACACGCCCGCCTTGGCCAAGCTTTCGCTGCTCTTCTCTGTCGCAGTCACCTCGCCGGTCACAATCGGTGCTTCGTATTTGGCAATCCGCTCACGTAGGATAGAAATAAAATAGCCGAGGACGTGAGAAATCGGCTTTTTAACGCCGAATAAGTAAGCATAGAGATTCTGTTCACTTACTTTGTACCGGATTTGTCCGCTCAATCCGATGTTCAGCTGGTCCTTGGTCACTGCCTCAAGAACGGTGCCGTTTGCGTTGGCTGCTGGAGCATCCGGATCAAACGCAACATTGATTGTCTGAATGGCCAAACTCACTTTATAGATCCGCTGCCACGGCATCCGCAGATATGGGCCTCCCGGACTGATCACCCGAATCTGCGGATATTCATATCGTTCCCGATTCTCTGGAGTCAGATACTCCGCGATCGGAAGATCTAACGTCGTCTTCTTCCCAATACATTCGGCCCGTCCAAAATTCGTTACTACGGCCCGCTCGTTCTGATTGACGGTGTAGACGCCTCCGAGCAGGCAGTAAATCAACAGAAAGGCGATAACTCCGAAGACGATGCCAAAAATCGCTTCCATGGGAGCGGTTTATAGTTCATGCCATGGAGCCAGAGCAAGCGGCATCTCGTTCTCGAAAAACCGGTTTGCTCCTGAAATGAGATTGGCCCATCGTCGTCAGATGGACGCCAACCCGTATCAGAAGCTTTTAGATCGCGGCAGAGAGATAAGCCTCTTGAGATCAGCATCCGAGGTGCTCGAATGGGATGAGCAAACCTACCTGCCGGCGAAGGGGGTAGAGTATCGGGCCGAACAGCTGAGTTATTTCGGAGCAAGGGCGCACGCGCTTTTCACGGATCCGGTGGTCGGAGAATGGTTGGAGTCATCTCGTCAAGCTGGTTTTGCCCCGGAGTCTGATGAAGGCGTTAATATCCGCGAATGGAGCCGAAGCTATGAGCGTGCAACCAAATTGCCGGTGACCTTTGTCGAAGAATTCGAAAAGACGGCGGCTCTGAGCCGGGAAGCATGGAAACACGCGCGTCAAGCCGGAGACTTTTCGGCGTTTCAACCCCATCTGCAGAAGATCGTGTCCATGACCATCGAGAAAGCGCAGCGGTACGGGTTTGCGACTTCGCCTTACGACGCACTACTCGAAGATTACGAACCGGGAGCAACCGCGGCCTACGTTGCCCCGGTTTTTGCCGAGTTAAAGCCGGCTCTCAAAGAGTTGGTCCAGCAAATCGGCAATCCCTCAGCCGGCGAATCGCTCACCGGCAACTATCCCATCGCCAACCAGCAAGCATTCAATCGGATCGTTGCCGAAGCGTTCGGTTATGATTTCGCTGCGGGACGGATCGATACTACTACCCATCCTTTCGCTACTTCATTGGGGCCTTTCGATCATCGGATCACTACGCGTTATGACGAAAAGCTTTTCCAGACCTCGCTTTACGGCATCTTGCATGAAACTGGCCACGCATTGTACGAACAGGGCCTGCGTCCGGAAGCGTTCGGCACACCGGTGGGCTCGGCAGTTTCACTCGGGCTTCATGAGTCACAATCCCGTCTCTGGGAGAACCACGTTGGTCGCAGCCGTTCTTTTTGGGAAAGGTGGTATCCCGTCGCTTCCGAACACTTCACTGACCTCAAACGATTCGGAATCGACCAAATCGTTCACGGTATACAGAAAGTAGCCCCGTCCTTTATTCGCGTTGAAGCCGACGAAGTAACCTACGATCTACATGTCCTGCTGCGTTTCGAAATCGAGCTCGGGTTAATCGAAGGCAAGATTGCTGTGCGCGATCTACCGGAAATCTGGAATGCTAAATTCGAAGATCTCTTTGGACTGAAGGTCTCTAATGATCGGATCGGTGTTTTGCAGGACATCCATTGGAGCATGGGCGCTCTCGGCTATTTCCCGACTTATTCGCTAGGCAACCTTAATGCGGCGCAACTCATGAATTTTGCCGAACAACACGTCGCTGGTTTGACCGATTCATTGGCTAAAGGAGAATACCAGCCGTTGTTGACCTGGCTGCGAACCGAGGTTCATCGGCCCGGTAAAAAGTTTCTGCCTAACGATTTGATGGCCCGGGTTACCGGTGAACCAACCCAAGCAAAGTACCGCATCGAGTATTTGCGCCGGAAATATTTGGGGTAGATCGCGGACCGGTAAGCCTGCTGATAACGTGACACGTATGTCTGCGATAACGGCTCTCGCCTGACACGGCTCATTTTCGTCTGACGTCCCGCGGTTCAGGACAGACATTCCTTACCCGCGTCGATCGATGGTCGACCTTATACTCCGACGCCCAATATTTTGCTATCTGCTATTTGCTATTTGTCATTTCAGTTGAGCCTAAGGCGAAAATGGGCCCTCGCAGCTGGAAGCAGCGGCTACTTCCTGCACTCCCCGGAGAATCCAGGTTGTTGCTTTAATTGAACTAAAGTAGGTTCTACTACGTGTATCGCCGAGCCGGAGTCGCTACGACTTTTTCACCTCGTTTTAGAGATGTATTAGCAGAAGCAGGTCGCATCAGCGACCTGTTCGAGGTTCCCCTTCATTTGATTCACGCGGCCGAAGAAACCTCCGATAAAGTGGATCGCTTTCGTGAGACGCTGAGATCGTTGGAGCTATCGGAAGACGCACCCATTCATTTTCAAACGGGGCCGCCCGCCGAAGCAATTCTGAATGTGCTATCGCATCAGCAAATCGATTTGCTGATCGCCGGCGCACTGGAACAGGAAAGTGTACACCGTAATTTCACCGGAGATGTTGCTCGCTCGCTCTTGCGCGAGGCTCCCTGCGATCTCTTTCTATTTGTCGAGCCAAAAGAGGGCGCTCCACCACCCGGGCACGTGTTTGTCGCAATTCCCGACTTTACTCCTTTCAGCCGTCAGGTGTTTCAGCGAGGCGCCGATTTAGCCGAGCGAATCGGTGCAAAAAAGCTGATGCTGCTACACGTGCAAACCACCTTCGCCGAAGCCAAGGAAAAGGCGTTAGGAACCGATGTTCCCTCTTCTCAACAAAACTTGGAGGCGCTTGCCGCCGAATTGTCTTCTGAAACTCTAGAAATCGATACCCACGCGGTTCGCGGAAACACCGGATTCACCGCGTGTGAGTTTATTCAATCAAACGGAGCAGATCTCCTGGTAATGCCATCCCGGATCGGCGAGCCGGAACAACCGATCTTCGCGCCCCCGCTGGACTGGATCATTCAAGTGATCCCGACCAACGTGTGGGTTATCCGGCAGGTGACGGTAACCAGTAATCGGTAACCAGTAACCAGTAATCGGTGATCAGTGATCAGTTATTGGTGATCGCGCTTCGGAAAGGCTTCAGCGGTTCCAGAGTCATGCAAAATGATTCGGCTTTATAGCTCAAAGCGAGAACAATTGGCAGCTTTGCTCCTCACCGAAATTGGGACACCGCTCCTTAGAGATACCGCCTGGGAAGCGAGGCGGGTCGATCACAGCTCCCCAGTTTTCAAGCGTCTGCTTCCTACGAACGCCCACGGCCTACCAATCGCCAATCACCCAATCACCGATTACTGATTATCGATTACCGACCAGCCCTCCCATGCGACGCCATTGGCTGCTCTTCTTCACATGCTGCGCAATTCTGATTAGCCAGACCCGAACCTTCGCCACGGCAGACTGGCGCTATCAGGTCGGCCAGTTTGTTCCAATCGAAAATGGTCTTTCGCCCAATCAGGCATACACGGTGGCCGCTCATGAGGATGACCGCGGTTCTTTCGGCATTTTTCTAGTAAACGCGCACACCAAGAAAAATCTCGGAGCACTGCAAGAGGTCGCCGAATTCTTCGATACCGCACCTGCGGCTTTCCACGCCGAATGGGCACCCGATTCGCGGCATTTGGCCCTTTGGTATCGCGTACACCGCCACCTGAACAGGTTAGCGATTTACCGAATCGAGAACGACCGCGCGTACTCCATCACCGGTCCATCTCTGCTTCTCCGGGTTTCTCCAGAACTGGCATTGGCGGAACCGAAGATCGACGTAGCATTTCACTCGCTGAAATGGCAAAGCAGCTCTCGCTTCTTGCTTCACGAAGAAGGAATTATCCGGCACGTCACGACGCGAATTCTGCGCGCAATCGGCAACTTTGGCCAACTCGATACCGTATCCGCCCAACCGGGAGGAGGAGTTCCCAGTGCTAATTATGCGATAGACGCAATCTGCGAGCTCGCGACGGATGATCGATATCGGATCCTGACGATTGCGCCGGCATTTAAGCAGCACCCGGACCGGTAAGGCGAAACATTCTGGCCCGCCCGCACCCAGCCGACCTGTAAAATTAAGCGCAGGCTGTACCGTAGGCTTCCGCCTTCGCCAAGCCTACCGCGCGACATGTTGGGGGAGAGTCCTGTTTCGCCCGACCTGCCCGGGGCTCGACCTGCGTTTTGAATGGGCAACGACCCTCAGGTATAGATCAGCCCTCCTCGCACGCTTACGTCTCCATCCTTTTTTCTTCGGCATCATAGATATCGAAGAAGTAGTCGATGTGATGCTGAAGGTGCTTGGGCACAAACTGCGGAATGTAATCTTCCATATATTCCTGGATTCCATCATCCATCTCGGACAAACGTTTGTACCGGAGATCGTTATTCCACTTAATGACTTCGATTCGCTCTCTCGGTTTGGCGTGTTCCTGAACCCATGCCGAAACCTCCTCGTCGTTCGCGCCGGTCGCGACGAAATCCTTGAATTGGTCCGTAGTAATGCCCGTGAATTCAAAAAACATACCGTCGAGCGGACAATTAAAATGGTATTCGCCCAGCGAGTTATTGAGTGCGGCTCGACATTTGTCGAGTGTTCGCATGCCGATAATGTAACCAGCCAACAGTTCCCGTGGGCTGCGCGGATAATCTTTGGCCAAATCCTTCGCAAGCGAAGCCAGTTTTCCTGAGTTCAGAGTAGTCATAAGATTGTAATCGTCGCTATCACAATTATACGTCAATTATTTCCAGGACGCCATGCTTTGGAGTGCCCTGAAACGTTGTCATGACCCGGAACCGAATTCGTGCGCCGTGATGTAGTCCTGCGACTAACGCCAAACACCGCGAGTAATCCGTAGCCGTTATTCGATGATCAAGCCAAAACCAAACGCTGACCAACCCAGATTCCCTGAATCCAGGAGAATCAGGCTACCCGGCCCGGCTCAGCAATTCTCTCAGGACGTAGGGCAGTATTCCGCCATGTCGATAGTAACCGACTTCGATCGGCGTATCGATCCGGAGAATTGCGTCGATTTCTTCGGTTTGGCCGTCTTTCCGTTTGATACCGAATCGAACCTTTTGCCGCGGCCGAACCTCGTCGCTCAACCCGGTGACGCTGAACGTTTCCGATCCGTCCAGTTTCAATGATCGAGCATTCGTGCCTTCCGGAAACTGCAACGGTAGTACGCCCATTCCCAACAGATTGGATCGATGGATACGTTCAAAACTCTCTGCAATAACCATCTTTACTCCGAGCAGTCGGGTACCTTTTGCCGCCCAATCGCGGCTCGACCCAGTCCCGTATTCGTGCCCGGCTATGACGATCAACGAAACTCCGTCTTGCTGATACCGCATTGCTGCCTCGAAAATCGAAAGCTGATCGCCACTTGGATAGTGCTTCGTCACTCCTCCTTCGACGCCAGGTACCATCAGATTCTTGATCCGAACATTAGCAAAGGTCCCGCGGGTCATGACCAAGTCATTTCCGCGCCGGCTGCCATAGCTGTTGAAATCGATCGGTTGTACACCGCGGCTGACCAAATAGTGGCCAGCGGGCGAACTTTGTTTTATCGCTCCGGCCGGCGAGATATGGTCGGTCGTTACCGAATCGCCAAAGATTCCCAGGGGCCGCGCACCGATGATATCTTCGATTCTTCCCGGCTCCATCGAGAAGCTGGCGAAGAATGGCGGCTCGTGGATGTAGTTACTCTCTTCATCCCATTGATATAAATCCCCGGTCGACGACGAGATCTCGTTCCATTTCGGATTTTGACTCGCGAAATCGGCGTACAGTTTGCGAAACACATCTGGCGACAACGCGCTTTCCATCAGGTCGCGGATCTCTTGCAGGGTTGGCCAGATATCGCGGAGATAAACATCGGTGCCGTTCTGGTCTTGACCAATCGGTTCATGCGCAAGATCGAGGTCAACCCGACCGGCTAAAGCAAACGCAACCACCAATGGAGGCGACATCAAGAAATTTGCTTTAATGCTTTGGTGTACCCGCGCTTCGAAGTTTCGGTTACCAGAGAGAACGGATGCGCCAACAAAGTCTTTATCAGAAAGCGCCTGCTCAATATTGGGATGGAGTGGTCCCGAGTTTCCTATGCAGGTGGTACATCCGTACCCGACGATATTGAAGCCGAGTTTGTCCAGATAAGATTGCAATCCGGTCTTCTGCAGATAGTCGGTCACCACCCGCGAGCCCGGGGCAAGAGACGTCTTCACGGTGGGATTCACTTTCATACCTCGTTCCACCGCGTTCTTCGCCAGCAGTCCGGCACCCAACATCACACTTGGATTGCTGGTGTTCGTGCAACTAGTAATGGCCGCGATCAAGACGCTACCATGGCCGATCGGCCCGGATTTTTCCGGCTCCGCTACCGGGTCCTTTCCATTCATTGAGACCGTCACCGTCTCCGTCAGCCTCTGCGGGTCTTTGCCGTACCCCCCTTCCGCCGCCGGCTTAATGAGAAGCGAATGAAATGTCTTGCCGAGTGACTCCAGATCGACGCGGTCTTGCGGTCGCTTGGGACCGGCTACGCTCGGCTGAACTGACGCCAGATCAAGATCAAGGTCGACGCTGTAATCAATGGTCCCTTTCTTGGGCATACCGAAAAGCTGTTGAGCTCGGAAATATTTTTCAAACCGATCGACCATTTCCTCTGAACGCCCAGTCATCCGCAGGTAATTGACCGACTCAGAATCCACCGGAAAAAATCCCATTGTTGCTCCATACTCCGGAGCCATGTTTCCGATGGTCGCCCGGTCGGGCAGCGGTAGTGAAGCAGCGCCTTCTCCATAGAATTCAACGAATTTACCCACGACCTTCTCGGCTCGCAGCATCTGGGTAATGCGTAAGGCCAGATCGGTGGCGGTAACACCTTCTCTCAGCTGCCCGGACAGATGCACTCCGACCACTTCCGGAGTAAGGAAATAGACCGGCTGGCCAAGCATCCCGGCTTCCGCTTCAATCCCACCGACTCCCCAACCGACGATGCCAAGCCCATTGATCATCGTCGTATGCGAATCGGTTCCAACCAATGTGTCTGGGTAACAAATCTCGCCTTCCGGGGAGGAAGCAATGAGCACTCCGTGAGCCAGGTACTCCAAATTCACTTGATGCACGATGCCAATGCCGGGAGGCACAACGCCGAACGTCTTGAACGCTTGCTGGCCCCACTTCAGAAATTCGTAACGTTCACGATTACGTTTAAACTCATGTTCGAGGTTGAGTTCAATCGCTTCCGGGATTCCGGCAAAATCTACCTGGACCGAATGATCGACAACCAGATCAACCGGCACCAGTGGTTCGATAATTTTGGGATCCTGACCGACGTGTGCTACCGCTCCACGCATGGCCGCCAGATCAACCAGCAACGGCACACCGGTAAAGTCCTGCAAAACGATTCGAGCCACGATGAACGGAATCTCTTCCTCCGCCGGGTGCTTCGCATTCCAACGCGCGAGCGTCGTGACATCCTTTTCGGTGACCTTCTTCTCATCACAGTTCCGAAGGACTGATTCTAGTACGATTCGGAGGGTGACTGGTAGTCGCGATACCGGGCCGATTCCTGCCTCCTCCAACGCCGGCAACGAATAGTATCTGGCTTGTTTACCTTTTCCGTAACCGAACGTGCGAATCGCCTGCTGCATCGACATACTTAGGCCAACTCCTTCAGCCTCGCTTTGATCGCATTAAAATTTGGCAACTGCTTCGGATTATCCGAGCTCTCGGCGTATTGTATCACGCCGTTTCGATCGACAATGAAAGCCGATCGTTTAGCAACCCCGCTCAATGGCAGATTCGCCTCCGGTAAGAAGCTATCGTAGGCAACTCCATAGGCTCTGGCAACGGAATGATCGTAGTCGCTCAGTAACGGAATCCGAATTTTCTCCTGGTTCGCCCAAGCCTCCAGGGCAAATGGGCTGTCTCCACTGATTCCGAATACCGTAGTATTCAATCCTTCGTAGGTTCCGAAGCCTTCGGTTATATCACACATTTCTGCAGTACAAACGCTGGTAAATGCCGCCGGAAAAAACAGGAGCAAAGTGTTGGTTTTGCCGAAATTGTCACTGAGCTTGACGAGGCGGACGCCAGAAGCGTCTTTGGTACTGAGAGCAAAATCTGGTGCCTTTGAGCCAATTGAGAGAGCCATAGTATATAAGGTAGGAGTTGCCGCAGGGAAAAATTGACCTAGGCAGTTAACTATAAAAAGCAAGCCAGAAGGGTCAATGGTCAATCCGGCAGCGAAGCCGATGACAAATGACCGATGCCGACTGGCTGTACATTGAACAGGAGGATCGATACTTGGTAGCTGCGCTGTCCAAGATCAGACAAAAGTATGACGACTCGGATTCGACCAGTCCGGGATCTACAGGTATCAGCAAACAGACCTTTATCATCTGTCATTTGTCATGCCTATTGGCCTATGCCCTCCACAAGACTTGCATTGGTGACCGGTGCCAATAGGGGGATCGGATTTGAGATCGTGAGACAGCTCTCGAAGCATGATTTCCGTGTTGTATTAGCTGCGCGAAATCGCAATGCCGGCGAGCGCGCGGTATCCAAGCTCAACCGTAATGTCAGCTTTCAAACTCTCGATGTCTCTGATGAGGCGAGCATCCAGCGAGCTGCCAAAGAATTCGGCAACAAGCACGATCACCTCGATGTGCTCGTGAACAATGCCGGTATCTATCCGGACGAAGGTGCTGATATTCTCACGATTAGGCGGGAACAGCTTACCGCGACATTTCAAACCAACACATTTGGCGCCTTGCAATTGGTCCAGGCTTTCCTGCCGTATTTGCGAAAGGCCGGGACGGCGCGCGTAATCAACGTCTCCAGCGGATACGGAGAACTCGACGGTTTATCGGGCGATGTTCCGAGCTATTGTCTCTCGAAATTAGCACTAAACGGAGTGACAATAATGCTGGATCAGAAGCTTCGGAGCGAGGGTATCACCGTCAATTCGATGTGTCCGGGCTGGGTCCGAACGGATATGGGCGGCCCGAGCGCGTCGAGATCGGTCGAGGAAGGAGCCGATACCGCGGTCTGGTTGGCAACAGATGCTCCCCTTGACTTTTCGGGCAAGTTTTTCCGAGATCGAAAAGAGATCCATTGGTAGGAAGTTCCGATCCATAGAGTCCCTACTGGGTTTCCGCGAAACGATGTCGAGGCCGCCGGGTGGGTGCTGTCGAAGATCTGTCCATGAACGGACTTGATCGGTTTTTCTCGTCTGACCGCTCTCCTTCATCCCTCGCTGCAACGAATACCACTCTCCCTCAGCGCTTGCTGCAGTTCAGCGATATGCCCACGATCTCGGGTTTCGACGATACAAATGACTTGGACGGCGGAAACCTCCGCTCGACCAAACGTCCGATCATGAGTGATTTCTTTGACACTCGCTCCGACTGACGCAATCACGTGAGTCAGAGCAGCTAGCCCGCCAGGCCGATCGCTAATCGTTGCAGTGAAACGAAAGAGCCGATTATCCGCAACTAATCCCTTTTCGATGACCCGGCTCAAAATACCGGGATCGATGTTCCCGCCGCAAAACGGCAGCACTACTTTTTTCCCTTTAAGTTCGGGTAGCTTGCCACTGAGTAAAGCAGCTAAGGTCGCCGCTGCCGAACCTTCAACCACACTTTTTTCCAGTTCGATGATCCGGAGAATTGCGAGCGCGATCTCGTCTTCCGAAACGCGAACCAAGTTATCGACGTAGCCTTTGGCCAGAGAAAATGCGTTGCTCCCAACTTCCGGAACTGCCAAACCATCTGCTAAGGTTGGATGATTGGTAACCCGCACCGGCGTCCCTGCTCGCAAGGCCTCTGCGAAACTGGGCGTATTTTCGGCTCCAACGGCAATGATTTGCACTTCGGGTCGCAAACTTTTAACCGCCAGGGCAACTCCCGCGATCAAGCCGGCACCTCCGACCGGAACCAGAATCGCATCGACGTCAGGAACCTGATCTAGAATCTCGAGTCCCATTGTTCCCTGACCGGCGATTATCTCCCAATCATCATAACCATGAATGTAAGTAAGACCTTCACTCGTGACGAGGCTGTCCGCGAACGCTCGCGCTTCCGCAAAATTTTCTCCCCGAATTTGCACATTCGCACCAAGTCTTTGGCAACTCGTGATCTTAATCAGTGGCGCCGTTTCCGGCATTACCACCGTCACCGGAATGCCGAGTAGCTTGCCGTGGTAGGCCAAGCCAAGAGCATGGTTCCCAGCTGATGCCGCAACGACCCCTTTCTCGCGGCGAGCTGAATCCAAGAGCAAAAGTGCGTTTCGAGCACCTCGCTCTTTGAAGCTACCGGTCCGCTGTAAGTGATCCAGTTTGCAATAGACCTGGGCGTCCGCGAATTCAGAGAGCTGTCCCGAAATGGGACAAGGTGAATAATAGATGCCGCCTTTAATTCGTTTCTTGGCGGCTTGAATGTCTTGGAGGGAAATCATCGTCATTCTCGTCTGAGACTCGAATGAAATGACAGATACAGATGGCAAATCAATCCAACCCCCAGGGTAAGAAAGACCCTATTTGTCATTTGCTATTTGTCATTTGTCATTTCATTCGAGCCTATGGCGAGAATGACGGATTGCCAGATTATCGACCTTGACGGCGCATGGCCCGCCGGAACAGCCGCGGTCTCACAAATCCAGAACTGGCGCAGCTGGGGTCCGCAACTCCGCTATTGTGCCCCCACTCGACTCATCAACACATTCTGGGAAGAAATTGGAAGTAAGGTGACTCCCTATACGCTCTTTGGATCAGGCGATTTTCATCATCTTACAGGTCTCTGGATTCGGCAGGTGCGCGAGCCCTTTATTCTCGTTTCGTTTGATAATCATCCAGACTGGGACACGCGACCGCCCTCCTGGTGCTGTGGAACCTGGATGAATCGAGCTCTAGAGAGTGCCCCGATTACCCGAGCGGCAATTTGGGGATGCGCCAATTTCGAGTTGAATGCACCACATCGCTGGTTTGCCAATCACGCCGCGGTGCGGTCGGGAAGACTGGAGGTTTGGCCCTGGATTGAGCGATTTGACAAGTCCGCGCGCCGCCGGTGGGCTGGTATGAACGCGGAGAATTGGCGCAGAAAATTCGGCCAATTCGTTGATACATTAAAGGGGAGGCACGTTTACATAACCGTCGACTTAGACTGTTTGACCCCGGAGGAAGCAGTGACCGATTGGGAACAAGGACTCTTCAGTGCCAATGATCTGGTTTGGGCGATCGGACAGATTCGGCTCGGTTCACTAGTGGTCGGTGGAGATATCTGCGGCGCCCATTCACCGGCCGGTTATACTCGGTGGACTCAGCGAAAAACCGCGCAAATTGATCACCCAAAGAAACCATTGCCGGACCGAATGTTTGCTTCCGAACGAAACCGGGAGACGGTGGAACGCATCTGGCCTGCTTTGATTGGTTCGGAGCTCGCAGCGTAGTCTCGATCTTTGATTCCTGAATCGAGCGCAGAAATCGAATTGTGACTGTCTATAGCGGTAGACCCAACTGCACACCGCATTGCGGCGGCCGGAACATCCGCCCACCTAACTACGTGATGGAGACGATCGCAATTCCAGCGCAAATGATTGAGATCCCCAACAACAGCCGGAAATTAAGTTTTTCTCTCAGAAATAGCGCGGCTGCTAGCGCGACAAAAATTGGGTCTAAAGCTTCAAAAGGATAGATATAACTGAGCTCGAATCGGTAGAGCAGCAGGATCCAGCAAAAGAAACTAAGGGCCTTCGCTGCAATTCCGGTTCCGACCCACGAAGCTCTTTGCCAACCCGCCATTTGCACCGTGTCGCCCATGCCTCTCTTAAAGAAGACCTGTCCGGCAATCGAACTGCCATTGGAAACGAGGAGCAATAGAAGATAGAGCGGGTTCATAGTCGCTCCTCAACTTTTGCCAGCGGTTGAGCCACCAGTAGAATCCCCAATGTGACGAGCAAAATCCCGCCCCAGCGGAGTAGAGAGATCTGCTCGCCGAGAAAGATCCAACACCCTAGCGGAACTATCACCTGCGTACTGGCAGCCAAAGTGAAGGCGATCGTGAGCGGGATCGATTTCAACGCATAAAGCCAAGAAACAAGGGCGACCACCATCGCCACGATTCCGAGCCACATGGCGCCGGAGATCAGGCTGGAAATGGAAAACAGCGATTGATCGGTAGTGTGTCCGGTACCGATCTTTATAAAGATCTGAGCGGCCGCATTGAGCAGAACACTCACTCCGATTTGAAGATACGGATTGAAAAACCAGGCGCGCTTGGGAGGATGATCGAGTCGCCCTGCAGAGGTATCGCGGTCGGACGTAACAAGCATTTTAAAATATTACAACTCAGTAAATTACTGACGCCCTCTTCGGAAGTTGGTTGCAAGTCTTTTCGTTTACCATAATGGTTACGGTGTCAACGGCTATATGAAGATTTTGGCCCATTCCAAAAAAGACTGGATCCCGGTGGTTGCCATGTTGGCGCATACCGGGTTCGTGGTTTCGATGTTCCTTTTGTTTCCACACGCTCCGTTATGGATCATGTTGATTCTCGGTTTTGTTTACTCCGTCAGCATCTCCTGGAATATCAACGGGATCGCTCACAATTTCATTCATAATCCTTACTTTAAGTGGAAACCGGCCAACCGATTTTTCAGCTGGTTGTTGTCGGTAACGATGGGCTATTCCCAGCAGTTCTATCACTTGATTCATCTCAAGCACCATCAAGGTAACAGTGATTTCCCAGATGGAGAAGGAGAGACGGTCGATCCAATTTCCATCTACAAGCATGGCCACGATCACGAAGCGGAGAATGTCTGGTCATACGTTTTCCTGAGCTATTTCCGCGATGACCCCAAAGCGATCTTTAGAGAAGTCAAAAAACGTAATGCCTTCAACGCATACTGGGGAATCTTCGAAATCGCTTCCTGGGTGATTCTGGTCATCATCGGCTTTTTCTTGAACTGGCAGTTTATGCTTTTCTATCTGCCATTCTATTATCTCGGTCATTGCCTCTCTTACCTGAACGGTTATTACCGCCATTTTGGTGGAAACCCTGACGAGCCGATGGCTTGGGGCGTGAGCAGCTACGAGAAGATCTACAATCTGATCTGGTTCAACAACGGCTACCATGCGGAACATCATTACAAGCCGAAGGTGCATTGGACCAAAATGCATGAGCTGCATGAGCAGATTATGGAAGAGCAGAAAAAGGCTGGCGTTCGGGTTATCAAACCGCCACATGCGCTCGGATTCCTTGATCCAGATTTGAATAAGGACAAACCGAAGAGGACGGTTGCTTCGGGCGAAGTTTCCAAGGCGTAATTTCGACGCTGGTCCGGCTCGCCCAACGCTCTTATGGGAGCGTACAGAGACAGATTTTCGAACCGGAGATCGCAGAGATCACAAAGTGAAAATCCGTTCAACTTGCCCCGCTGGGCGCAAAGCTGCTACTGGCTATTTTACCGGGAGCATAGAGCTTTCTGCAAACAGGCAGGCACTTGACCTCACCCTCTGATCCTTATCTTCCTCTGAGATCTTTGCGATCTCCGGTTTAGAATTCCGTCTCTGCGCCCTTTTGTGTAGGTTGGTTGTTGTTACCGACCTACAGCTCGTGCGCGTTTGGGAATTCCTTGAGAATCGGCTCGTAACGGGTCGGCCCCAGCCATTTCATCGCCAACAGTAATGGACGATTCAAAATCGGCGATAAATGGCGCGCATACAGATCACGTGGAACCAAACTCAACTTGAGATGGAGCTTGGGATCGTAATTGTGCGGCCCGGAGCGATACGTTTTGACACCGTTTTGAACGCTCCACTCAATTACATCCCGCCACGTCAGAAAATAGAGGTTTAACTTGGCAGCCGCCTCATAGTCGAACCCAACGTAAAGGTCGTCGATGACTCCGTCTTGAACGATTCCCATATTAAAGGCGACTAAGCGACCCTCTTGCCGCCAAAGGAACAATCGGATCCTATCCGGCATACTTCGCCCCAATCGAATCAGATAGCCTCGGTTGAGCACTTCGAAGCTTAGTTTCGCTCGCTGATAGACTTCCCAATAGAGCGGGAAAATTTCGTCCACCTGTTCCGGAGTGCAACCATTGTGAACCTCAAAAGTTACCGGTGGTAATGACTCGAGCGCTCTAAATTTTCGGCGCAAATTCTTTCGGTAAACCTTGCTGAGCTTTTTCGCCATGAACTCTTCAAAGCAGGAAAAATCAAGTTCAAGTTTCACTCCGGGCAGACTGGGAATGCGTCGATAATTTTGGCGGGTAAAGTTCTTAAGCAATTCCCGATATTCTGCTGGGAAATCTTTCAATAAAACCAACCCGATCCGTGCCTGCCGCGCATACCGCTCTAGAGCCATTCGCAACGCTTCGACCGCCCAAGGCTCCTCGCAGTCGAGGAGGCTTTCCTCGGCCGGACTCCCGACCATTAGCATTCGCATGAAAAAAAGGGAGCCCCATCGCTGGCGAAGTCGGGTCACGACGTTTCGTACTGTCTTCGGCAAGCCGGCGGTAAGATCCTGCCTAATGAGAAAAAAGGTCTGAATAGAGACTTGGTCTCGCCGAGAATTCACCAATACGAAATAGCGCTGCTCAAACTGGTCACTCAGGCCTTGCTCCACCGCCTCATTGAATCGGCTTCCCTTCGCGTGTTGATTCCAAGCGTTCGCCCAAATATCAGGGTCAATATCGCGCGCCGAGGCAGCGACAAAAGCCGAACCGTGGATGGTTTGCGAACTCCAGACAGGAGCAGCGACAATTCGTGAAATTGCTTCGGTAGCGACAGACATTTTTTACCGGCGGTCTTCGGTCCTTCTTAACGGTCTTTTTGGCCCTCCGCAAGGTCGGGGAGCGCTTATATTTGCGCTATGAGCTAGCGCTCTGTCCACTCCGCAATGCGGCTAAGTACAAACATTACGCTGCTGTCATCTGCTGCTGTAGGATTTCTCTTTCTTTTCCGCCAATTCATCGACCAGGCAACCGCTTGGCGACTAGAAAGCAGATCGACGATGCGAGGACAGAGCTCGCTGCAATCATGATTGCCAAACGCTCGAAAGCTTTCAATTCCTCCCAATGATGGAACCAAGTCGCCAGTAATACTCCGACCTTTCCAAAATACATTTCGGTGCCGCGAGAAGAAGTTTTTGAGTCGTCGAACGAAAGGGTGTCATCGCGCGAGTCAATGCCAACGGTCTCCTGGCCATGCGCCAGCTTCGCAGAGTGACTCTCTCCGACAGAATAAACCACCCCCGCGCTAACCAGACCAAGCAGCAGTACCACGACACCAACCCATCTGACGACTAAGCGCCGCTTGGATAGCAAGTTCTTTTGGGTCATCGCGGCCGCGAATGGCTGGAATGGATCGCGTTCCAGCTTCACAAAAGCCTACGTCGCGGCGGCGCACAACGGTGTTTTTCCAAACTTAGAGGCAGGGCGCGCGAAGCTGGAAAAGGTGTCATCGCGATCCGCGGCCCACGAAAACGGACAGCCGGGCCCCCATCCGGTTTATGCAACTCGCTTCTTCTTTGGTGTCTTGAGGCTCTCTTTGAGAGCAGCAGTGAGATCGATGACCTTAGTGGACGGCGCAGACTTAGCCGGAGCCTTGATCTTTTGACCCTTCACCTTCGCATCGATCACTTTCTTGACCTCTTCGGCGTAGGTGTCCTGGTATTTCTTTGGATCGAATTTATCCGTCAGACCCTCGACCAGCTGGAGGGCTAGATTGAGCTCGCTCGGCGTGATTTTCTCCTTTTTTGGCAGTGACAGGTCAGAGGTTTCTCTGATCTCGGATGCGAAACGGAGCGCATTCAATACCAAGACTTCGTCCATCGCCTTCAGCGCACAGAGATGTTCTCGATTGCGTAAGACAAATTGAGAAATCCCTACCTTGCGGCTCTTGCCCAATGCATCACGCAAGAGCGCGTATGCCTTGCCCGCACTCTTGTCTGGCTCCAAATAATAGGGCTTGTCAAAGTACAAGCTTGAGATCTCCGACTCATCCACAAACTCCTGTATCTCGATCGTGCTTGATTTTTCAGGAGCGGCTTCGGCCAATTCCTCATCGGACACGACGACATAACCGCCGTCTTCCAGTTCGTACCCTTTAACAATGTCCTCGTAGGGCACTTCCTTCCCGCTCGCTTCAGAGACCCGCAAAAACCGGATTCGAGAATGGTCCTTCTTGGAGAGCATGTGAAATGATACCGATTCCCGCTCCGTGGCCGAATAAAGGCGAACCGGGATGTTTACCAAACCAAAGCTAATTGCGCCTTTCCAAATAGATTTCATAGGTAAAGCCCTGATAATTAGGTGCTTATCTATTCGTAATACAACTCTTCCAAGTATGCATCTTTTTTCTCGAAAAGGTGAACACAATATCTTGTATTAGTCCGGTCATCGAACTACAATATGAGGGTTATGGTAGAGATTCCTGCTACAACAAAGTGGCGCTACATCGTGGAATGCCAGGATATCGAGAGCGGCTCAATCTATGCCGCGATCGGATCAGCCGACACTCGCGAGCAGTGTGAGGGCCATGTTTCCCACGAAGCCGAGCGCCAGCGGGATCTTTATCGACACGTCGTCAATGTGGAGGCCTGCGAACTTTGCCGGGAATGTGACGGCGAGGGGGTGAGCCTATCGACCGGCTTGCGATGCGCCAGCTGCGACGGGCGTCAGGGACCGTTTACCAGGATTAAATTTTCTTCCAAGCCGAGACGATTTTTTCAAGCGAGCCATTCTAAAGCTGCTTGAGGTAGGCATCTCCGGAACTCACTCAATCTCGCTAGCCGGTTTATCCGTGCGCAACGACAAAAATGATGCTCCCCGCAAGATTGCATCGTTTGTCCATTCTTGAAATTCGATCGAACACACCAGACCAGGTTCAACCCAGCGAATCGGCATATCGGTTTTCGGTACCGTTTTGAATGGCCGTTCTCTGGTGACAAGCTTTCTGAGCCTGCTGATCAGGCCCGGAGCTCGATTTAGACCGGTACCAACCAGTCCAGCGTACTTCAGCTTTACACCTTCGCGCACTGCAACGAGCAATGCTCCCAGCGTATTGAGGTTAACGCGACTTTCGGTGAAGCCACAAATGATCACCTCCTCGACTCGGCGACACTTAATCTTAAGCCAATGGTCAACCCGTTTGCCCTCGAGATAGGCGGCGCTTTTTTTCTTAGCAACGATTCCCTCCAGTCCTCTCTCTCTCGCAAGCTCAAAGAACTCCTTCCCGCTACCATCGACATGCTCGACATAGCGGACAATTTCGGAACCGTTCAGGACTCGCCGCAAAGTCTCTTTGCGCTGAACCAAAGGTTGATTCCTCAAATCTCGTCCATTCAGAAATAACAGATCAAAAACGTAGTAGACCAAATAACCCTGGCGCGCTGTCCGATAGCTTTGCAGCAACTCGAATCTAGGAACGCCGGATTCATCCAGGACCGCAATCTCGCCATCGAAAACGGCGGTGAGCTTCGTAGTAACCAGATCGTTGATGATTGCCGGATAGGCCGAGCTAATTTCATTCCCCGCCCGAGAAACAAGCCTTGCACTTACCTGGTCAACCAAGGCGAGTGCTCGATAGCCATCGAGCTTAATTTCAAAGATCCATTCCGGATCGTTAAAAGCTGCATCCGCGCTCTTGGCCAACATCGGCCGGAGCTGTGACAATGCGGAGATCTCTGACGAAGTGCGATCCTCCTGAATCTCGATCGCCAGTTCTTTAGCCGCTTTCTGTTTTTCGTTCCGATCGCTGGTAGACTCTAATCTCCTTTTCGCGCGCAGATCGCGAGGATCCGACGACGCCGAGCGGCTGGGATTGATCTGCCGAAGGCTTTGGCGAACTAGCCTCTTGGAAGGGTTCTGCGACCGGCGCGAATGTTCGGCGGTGTCGGATCCCCGCGATCGGCTGGGCAACTTCCCGATCAGGGCCTTCAGCGAAGGTAACTTTTGTTTGAGGCGGAGAACGGGCTCAAATAGATCTCCGTTTTTCTCGATCCGTTCCAATACGTCGTCGGATTCGAAGACCAGCCGGTTCGGATCTTTCTGTTGCAGCGCTAACTCGACTTCTTCCCAGCTTACCGGGGTCGAGACGGTCGGCCGATCCTTGGCCCGGAGTGAATAAACCGTCACTGTCGTCTTGTGCTCATCGTTTTGGCTCCAGTCGACAAACACCTTCCCAACGCGAAGCTTCTTTTGCATTTTGGAAACGATCTGATCCGGGTGCTCGCTTTCCAGCAGCTCAGCCAGTGCATGAGCGAAGGCTTTCGTCTTGTCATAACTGACCGGCGTATTCAGTGGCACATAGAGCTGTAGCCCCTTGGATCCAGATGTTTTGGGAAATGACTCAATCCCTAACCTTTCGAGCAGATCCCGTATCCAGAGCCCAACCTGAGCACAGAGCAAAATGTCGGTTCCTTCCCCGGGATCGAGATCAAAGCCCAACATCGTCGGGATCTCAATTTTCGGCGCACAATGTAGGAAGGTATGAAGCTCTAAGTTTGCCAGATTGCTGGCCCAGACGAGAGCCGCCAGATCATTAATCATGCAATAGTCGATCCGCCGATCTTCGCTTTCGACCGGGGTTGTCTCAATCCATTTGGGACGGTGCGATGGAGCCTGCTTCTCGAAAAAGTAAGGACGGGTCACCCCATCTGGATAACGCTTGAGGCTAACCGGCCGGTTTTTCAGGTGCGGCAGAAGTACCGAAGCGACTCGAGCGTAGTAGTCGATTACCTGGGCTTTGGTGAATTTGACCTTTGGATAAAAGATCTTTTCGAGATTTGATAGCTCCAGCCGTCTTCCATTGACATCCACTTCCGTCTTCTTAGGCATAAGACCGCGCTTTCATTTTGCAGTAGTTAGCATATCTGCGCCTAGTCCATGCTCGCAGGCAAGCAAATTGCCCTCAATCAGAAGCAGGTCACGGGAGCCGCTCATCTGCGGAAAGCAGGCCCGCCTGGTTATCGTTTTGGCGCCGTCGGGTCCAGGCTTACACGGATGATCTTGTTGCCGAAGTTCTCACCCTTCAATAGCCGAATTAGTTCGCGCGGCGCGTTCTCAAGTCGGTCAGTGATGTCTTCGCGGTATTTGATACGGCTGGAGGTTCTTTCCAGCTGAGCAGCTAACGTCTATTTTTTTGTCTTGCGGTCGTGGTTGGGGGGAGCGGTTCGATGTAGATGACGACAGCCGGCTCGCTGTCAGGTAAGCGTATTTTTCCAAATTGCAGATTATAGAGCCTTTCGTCC
>Ga0137401_10000125_pt1 | contig 25156 bp, 23 predicted proteins | sample CZOMad1_1_16fung_FD_108286 | JGI IMG/M metagenome (GOLD analysis project Ga0137401, IMG submission 108286) | Vadose zone soil fungal communities from Angelo Coast Range Reserve, California, USA - CZOMad1_1_16fungal (Illumina Assembly) | ecosystem: Environmental > Terrestrial > Soil > Vadose...
CAATGCGAATACCGAAACACAGCCCCAAGACACTCAACGCCGTTCACCTCGCTGACTGAAGCGAGGTGTGAATGAGAATACTTGTTGCGTTAATTAGAGGCGGGCGGTAGCCCGCCTCTAAACTATTAAGTTGTTTCGATCTAAACTATCGCGAACTTTGAATGACGATCAGATGATGAAAATCATAAAACTCTTTTCAATCACCGTTTTCCTTTTTCTACTTGCTCCACTGTTTGTAGATGGCAGACATCAAGCGGCGCTGCCGCGCGCGCACGTGGTCATTCTCAGCACGACTGACATGCACGGCCGCATCTTTCCGATTGATTACTACACGAACAAGTACGACAACGTCGGCATTGCTAAAGTGGCGACGCTGGTGAAGGAAGCTCGCAAGCGTGACGCCGATTTGATGCTCGTTGATTCGGGGGACACGATTCAGGGAACGCCGCTCGAATATCTTCATAATAAGCGCAACAACACGCCGCCCGATCCGATGATGCTGGCGATGAATGCGCTGCATTACGATTCGATGACCGTGGGCAATCATGAATACAACTTCGGCCTAAAGGTTTTGGAAAAGGCCCGCAGCGAAGCGAAGTTTCCCTGGCTTTCCGCTAACACGTACGACACCGGCAAGGGAACTACTCACTACCAACCCTACATTGTCAAAGAAGTTCAGGGCGTGCGCATCGGCGTGCTGGGATTGACGACGCCGGGCATTCCTTACTGGGAGAACAAACCAAATTATGAAGGGTTGGAGTTTCGCGAAACCATAAGCGAGGCGAAGCGGTGGGTGCCGGTCTTACGCGACCAGGAGAAGGTCGACGTCGTCGTGATTGCGATGCACATGGGCATTGAAGAAGACTTGCGGACGGGGCAGCCCGGTCCTTCAAGCGTGGCTAACGAAAACGCCGCAGTCGCCATCGCCCGTCAGGTTCGCGGCGTTGATGTGATCCTGATGGGACACACACACAGCGAAGTCGGTGCGCTGTTTGTGAACGGTGTCCTGCTCACTCAAGCCAATCGCTGGGCCAGCCACGTTGCGCGAGTCGATCTCTATTTGGAAAAAAACGAAAGCGGCCGTTGGCAAGTGATCATGAAGTCTTCGCGAACGATCCCGGTGACTGAGAAAACTGAAATCGATCCTGAGATTGCGAAGCTCGGAGAGCCTTACGACAAAGAAACTCAAGCGTGGTTGGGCCGCGCGATCGGCGAGTCTGCCGAAGAGCTGACCGCGCAGCAATGCCGCTTTCATGACAGCGCGATCATCGATTTGATTCAGCAAGTGCAACTGGAAGCGGGCAACGCGGACGTATCAATGGCGGCCTGCTTCAATGAGCGGGCGCACATTCCCAAAGGTCAGGTCACAGTGCGCGACATCGCCGGACTTTACGAATACGAAAATACCTTAGTGACGGTGGAATTGACTGGACAGCAATTGAAGGACGCGCTCGAACACTCAGCGCGCTACTTCAAAGACTATCAGCCCGGCAAGAGCCTGAATGAATTGGTTGATTCGCGCATTCCCGGCTTCAATTTTGATGTGGCGCAGGGAGTCTCTTACGACATCGATCTCACCAAACCGACGGGTCAGCGAATTCAGAATCTCAAATTCAAGGGTCAACCTTTATCGCCGACACAAAAGCTGCGCGTCGTGACGAACAACTATCGAGTGAATGGCGGCGGCGGCTTCACGATGTACAAGGACGCGCCGGTCATCTATCGCTCGAGTGCAGAAGTGCGCGAGTTGATTATCGATTGGGTTGAAAAGCACAAGACAGTGCCGACGCAAGCGGACAATAACTGGCGGATTGTGACGGGGCAGTAGCCCGACCATGAGGAAGGGCGTTATTGTGATTCTCAACCACAATATTAAGACGCCCTTGCTTACGCGCGGGCTACTGCCCCGCCAGCATCGTCAAAAGCTTCTCGTGAATCCCGCCAAATGCTCCGTTCGACATGATCGCGACGACGTCGCCTGAACGTAACTCGCCGGATAACTTTTCTACGATCTCATCGACATCAGTAATGGCGAGCGCGGGTTTATGCTGAGCGGAAATATCTTCAATCAGTTTCTCGATATCGAGCACTCCACCCATCTCAGACGCGCGCTGCGCGTCGTAAACACGCGAGACGATCACATAATCCGCCGGCGCAAACGCATCGATGTAAGTGCCCTGAAAGGTTGCGTGACATGAGGTGCGCGAGCGTGGCTCGAAGACCGCGACGATGCGCCGGTCCTGGTACTTTAGTTTCAATGCCGCGAGCGTTTCGCGCACTGCCGTTGGATGATGGGCGAAGTCGTCGATAACGGTTACGCCGTTTACTTCGCCACGCACTTCACAACGCCGGCGCACGCTCTTAAAAGTCGCGAGCGCATCGACCATCACCTGGCGCTCAACTCCCCAGGCATCTGCGGCGATTACAACCGCGAGGCAGTTGCGGACATTGAAGTCGCCAATTAGAGGAGTCTCAAACTCAGCCCATTTCGCGCCTTCGCGAAATACCTCAAAGTGGGTCATCCCTTCGGCATAGTTAATATTGCGCGCCTGCCACTTTGCCTCGTCGCAAGTCCCGAAAGTTTCCAGTCGAGTGAAGAGCTTTTGCCCGAAGGACGCGACGACCTCACGCACTGGCTGACTGTCCCAACCAGCAATCAGTTTGCCGTTGCCCGGCACCAGATTCATCAGCCGCCGAAACGCGAGTTTCACCGCGTCGAGATCCTTGTAGATGTCCGCGTGATCGAACTCGATATTATTGACGACCGCGACCTCAGGCTGGTAATGCATGAACTTCGGACCTTTATCGAAGTAAGCGGTGTCGTATTCGTCGCCTTCGATGATGAAGTAATCACTGCCGGTCACGCGAAAACTCACGCCAAAGTTCTGCACGACTCCGCCGACGAGAAACGTAGGATTCAATTCCGCTTGATCGATCACCCAGGCAGCTAAACTCGTCGTGGTGGTTTTTCCGTGCGTGCCGGCGACAACCAATGAACGTCGTCCGCGAATGAATTCTTCTTTCAAAACTTCCGGCAGCGATCGATAGTTAAAACGTCGATCGAGCGCATCTTCCACTTCCGGATTGCCGCGCGGAATAGCGTTGCCGACCACCACGCAATCAGGCGAAGCAACGTGAGCGGCGTCATAGCCTTTCATGATTTGAATGCCCAGGCCTCCCAGCATCGTCGACATCGGTGGATAAACATTCTCGTCCGAGCCGGTCACGTGATGCCCGCGTGCTTGCAGCATTCCGGCCAGCGATGCCATCGCGGTGCCGCAAATTCCAATCAAGTGATAATGCATATTGGTGAAGAATGAATCGGTGAGATCTATCTGGCCGCCCGCGCCGCTTCGATCAATTCGCGGAACCGCTGGTCGAGTCCATCGATGCACTGATTTCTTTCAAGGTTCACGATGGCGAGTTCTTTGATGACGCCATCTTTTTGATCCACCGGCACGCTTTCAAACTCATAGACCTTTTCCTGCACATGCCAAAGCTTGCAAACAGTGTGGGCCAATTGGGCGAAACTCTCTCCCAGCGTGCCGTTGAATTCCGGAACGATGTTCCCTTCTTTTTTGTAGACTTTGTTTTGCGCGAACGTCAGCCGCTCAATCGGGATCTCACCAGAGATGGCCGCGCTCATGAATTCATCAATCTCGTGATGAAGTTGCTGCTCCTGCGCGCGCAGACTCTGCGAGCGTTCCGGATCGTCGGTATGCCACAGCTTGAGCTTTACCGTTGCCAGCTTGTCGCACAATGAACCTAATGTTTCAGCCATGCGTTCGTCGTTACTTTTGCGGCTTACACGCGAGAAAGCGCACGAACCAGTCGCCCCATGGATCGTCGGATTTCTCGTCGGAGATCACCGTTACATTATAGCCGCGACTCTTGAAGAAGTTGATTAGATCGTCACGATCGAAGTGATATGCGAATTCATTGGCCGCATTGTTGTAGGTGTTCGATATCTGAATCCTGCGGACGCGGAAATTCTGACCCTCGCAGGAGATCGTATCGTTGGCGCCCTCACCGTTGAGAAGACAGTAGCCGCCGATGAAAATGTTATCGGATAGCGACATCAGGTTCTCGAAGAAAAGGAACGGCGCGAAGCTGTGATAGTAAACGCCGTGCGCAAACGCTAAATCAAAAGCCCCATACTTGTTGCGATCCGCGTTGTGAAAGTCGTCCATCACCAAACGCACGTTCGGCCAACCAAGGCTGTACTGGGCGATCATCGTTTTGATGAAGCTGACGGCGCGCGCCTCGATGCAGGTGACACTCTCCGCTCCAAGGTTTACGAGACCAGCAGTCTGAGCGCCTTCCATCGGACCGAACTCGATGACGCGCCGGCCCGACAACGGAAAAGCGGCGTTCAGTTCAGCCAGCGGACCAAAGAACTGTTCGCCTGCGTAATACTCCGTCAACTCTTCCATCGCTTCGACGCAGTATGTAAGTGAAGCCTGACCTTCGATTATTGTTGTTAACGGCAACACCAGTTCCTGTATGCCTGTCACACGAGCGCCGTAGCTTTCCCTTAGCTTCTTGACCACCCGCCATTGCGCTTCTGTCTGCGGCAGCTTACAAATGACGATGACCGAGGTGGAGGGAAAGCGACTAAGATCCAGCTCAGTCTGCCAGTCCCACTCGATGCCTTCGGCGACAACGTTGTATATGGCGAAGCTCGATTGCAGGTAATCTATCTGACTCTTGCTGCCGAGCAACAGAAATGGCGCCTGCGTCGCCTCCAGCCTCAATGGGATGAGTGATTTGAACAGCTGGTGATTCCAGATGTTCGGGACTAGCATACTGCCTGGCTCCATTTCAAAATGGTTCGTGGGTTCAGTCTTCCGTCGCAATTCGTATCCCACGGTACCGAATGATTTTTTAATCGCACTTTTGACGAGTTGTTTCATGAGTCAATTCCTTGAATGTCAGTCTCTCGAGGATAAGTGGCATGGTCCACTAACGATGTTCATGCACATTTACCTTGCCACGCCTTTCCGGACAGAAGTGATTCATCCCAAACAGAGTCTGTCCTATAACAATCAGGCAATGTACGATCTTGTCGTCCACGCGCGCAATTGCCGCACCACTGTTTCCGATTGCTCCCCAGTCATTTCAGGAAAGAGCGGCAAACTCAGAATCTCACGCGCGGCAGCTTCCGTCTCGTACAGCGGACCATACAATTTGAAACAGCCGGCGTAAGCAGGCTGTTGATGAACCGGCACTGGGTAATGAACCAATGTACCTGTGCCGCAACTGTGCAGGTAGTTTCGTAAAGAGTCGCGTTCTGCGACGCGTATAACGTATTGATGGAAAACATGAGTTGCTTCGCTCGCTGTTTGAGGAAGAGTTATTCCCTCCTGATCAGTCAGAGCGGCAGTGTAAAGCCGGGCCAGGCTGATGCGCCGACTGTTATCTTCATCCAAGTGGCGCAGCTTGACGCGTAGGATTGCGGCCTGTAGCTCGTCGAGACGACTGTTAATGCCTACGCTCTTGCTAATATAGCGCTCTTCCCAACCATATTCTCGGAGTCGGCGCACACGGTCGGCCAATCCGCTGTCGTCGGTAACGACCGCGCCGCCATCGCCGAGTGCTCCAAGGTTTTTCGTGGGATAAAAACTGAACGCCGCGATATCGCCGAACGTTGCTGTCTTGCGGTTCTCCCAGGTGGCGCCGTGCGCCTGTTCGCAGTCTTCCACCACGCGCAAATCATAGCGGATAGCGACGTCCATGATATCGGTCATATGCGCGGGATGTCCGTACAAATGAACCGGGACGATTGCCTTGAGACGTCCGCGATATTTCTTGACGGTCTCTTCCAATCGTCCGACATCCATCGTAAATGTCGTGGGGTCAATGTCGACGAAAACTGGTGTTGCGCCGCACATTTTGATGGCCGCGGTAGTGGCGACGGCTGTGTGCGAAACCGAAAGAACTGCGTCGCCGGGCGCCACATCGCAAGCCCGCAGGGCAAGGTAGAGCGCATCTGTTCCGTTGGCGACGCCGACCGCGTGGGCAATACCCAGATAAGCGGCGAACTCCTTCTCGAACGAAGCAACCTCTTGGCCAAGAATGTACGAGCCACTCTTAAGACACCGTCTGAGCGCTGAGTCAATCTCATCGCTATGAGCCAGATAATTTGCCAGCGGACTGCTTTGCGGTATGGAAAGCGACATCTATGAACTCTATTACTTTCGTTATTTACAAATACTTCTCTAGATGCTGACGGAAGAACTCAAGTGTCAACGCCAACCCTTCGCGCAAGTGTACGCGCGGTTGCCAACCGAGCGTTTCCGAAATCGAAGTAAAGTCGGCGTAGTAATCGCCGATGTCTATCGGTTTGCGGTTTGAGGGAAAAGACCGTATTTCGTAGCGGCCTTCTCCGCCGTTGGCTTGGATGAGAAGATCTGCGAGATCCTTTAATGTGATAGCGCGCTCTCCACCAAGATTAAAGACGCGCCCGTTGGCCCGCTCATTCACGGCCGCCGCGAGCATCGCGTCAACGGTGTCATCAACGAAAGTGAAGTCGCGCAATTGTTGTCCATCCCAAACCTCGAACGGTCGCCCCTGCGCAATAAAACGTATCCACACGCCCAGGAAAGTCTGGCGCGCGTCACGGATGCGCATGCGCGGCCCATAGGTATTAGTGAGCCTGAGCGCTGTTGCGCGTATGCCATACACGTTGTTGTAAAGTATGTGATACCGCTCACCAGCCATCTTGTTTATGCCATTTACGTCGACCGGTCTTAGCGGATGGGACTCATCGACCGGAAGATAATCCGGCTTACCATAAATCTGACGCGTACTGGCGAACACGATTTTGACGTTCGGATTGTGCTTTTGACAGGCTTCCAAAATCGATAGCTGTGCGCGACAGTTGATCTCCAGATCAGCATGCGGATCGGCCATTGAATCCAGGTGGCTGGTTTGGCCTGCAAGGTTGAACAAGTAATCCTGTTCCTGTACGAGGTAAGCCATGCTGTGCGGGTCACGGACATCGGCAATGTTGACCCGCACGCAATCTTGAATGCCGTCGATATTGAAGAGATTCCCGCCGTATTGAGGAATCAGACTATCAACGAGCGTGACTTGAGCCCCGGCTGCTACTAACGGTCGCGCTAGATTCGAACCGATGAAGCCAAGTCCACCGGTTATCAGAACGTGCTTGCCGGCAAAATGGTCCGCGTGTTTTAGTTCTTTTGACATAAGTATTTGAATGTGCAACTCGGTTCTCTCGGGACTGCGGTGATATCTCACTGCCCCTTTCCGAGCGACTCAAACAAGACAGCGGAACGAACGCAACGGTGTGAGGCCCACTAACTGAAGTAACAAAAGTTAAAAAGAGGCACCGTGCCCACGACCCCTCGTGACTGTCTGGTCGCGAGCAAGCGTATAAGCCTTCGCCGTAGGGATCGCCTGGTGCTTCGCCCATCATGACCTTCAGGCTGTAGTCACCATCGCCGAAAAACTCGACTCGTCCACGTTACTAAAGTAATAAGCGTACTCGTTCACAGCATTATTATCAGTATTGCACGTCATGGTTGAGGCCCGCGCGGATCTATCTCGCCCAGCAATGCCTGACTTTTTCAAACTCATCGAAGAACGCGAACACGCCTTTGACGAAATGATTTCCGGTTCGGGCTCGTGCCCGTTCTCGCCCACGTCTGATCAGGGTCTCTGACAGATTTGGATCACCATGGAGATTTCTTATTGCGTGAGCGATCTGTTCCACGTTTGCCGGATCAACCAGCAGAGCTGCATCGCCAAGCTGCTCAGACGAGCCCGCCGCATTCGCGGTAATTACCGGGCAACCCAGCCCAAAGGCTTCCAGTGGTGGCAGATTTTCCGGACCGAAGAAACTTAGATACGTCAGCGCCAGGGCGTTCCGATACAGAGCGATCAGTTCGTCCTGGGAAACAAACCCCAGAAAATGAACCTGCTCACTCAAGCCCAGAGTGGCCGTCAATTGCCGGATGTATTCCTGGTTTCCCTTGTCCGAGCCGACAAAGACGAGGCTCAGCGAGAGGTCATGTTTTTCGCGCAGTAGAGCCAGCGCCAAAAGAAGATTCGCGTGATTCTTGTGGGGCCAGAATTGCGCAGGATAAAGCAGATAACCGGCTGAAAGACCGTACCTGGAAAGCACTTGCCCACCGTCGGCGGGCGGCGGATCGAGGGCGAATCGCGGGGTGGGATGTGGCAGAATCCGGACGCGGTCCGACGGGACATCGTAAAAGCGCTCGATCTCTGCGCGACCGACCTCGGTCCCGGCAATAATCATGGCGGCTCGACGGAGGAATCCGGAATAGAAGGCTTCGCGATGCTCCCATTGTTCCGCGGCACTCACCTCCGGGAACCATGGCTGGAGCCGGTGTTGCAGGTCCCAGACGACGGCGCAGTAAGGGGTGTCAATTTGAACAGCCTCAGCGCCGACGAACCACATGAACTCAATGCCGCTCTGCTGCGTCACTTGTTCCAATCTTGTTTTCAGTTTTCGCCGGCCACGAAACGCCGCCAGCCCTCGGCTAGCTCTCGCTCCCAGGCGCTGCGTAATACTGCCGGGAAAAGCCACGGCCTCAATGGAGGTTGACTTCAAAGCGCTACGGAAGTTCTCGGGGTGACGACAAACGACGGTGAAGGTGTGCCGGCTCTCGCCCGCCAGTTCCAGCAGTGACTGAAAAATATCGGCTTGTATGGTATAGGCCCCGCCCGCGTCTGGCGAGAATTCTTCAAGAAAGACACCGACTCTCATTTGTCAGCATGCCTCGGTTGGTTTTGCCGGCTGCCGGCGCGCGACCGCGACGACGTGCCAGGTATCTTCATTGATCTTTTCGTCATCACTGAACCCGGCAAAAAATTTCAACGGAACGAATCCGGAACTGGTTAGCCAATAATTCATCTCCTGGACCAGGAAATAACGATTGACCTGAGTCTCAACCAGCGCCTCAAAACTACCATCGCGATTCAGTTCATAAACACTATAGGTGACCTGACTCAATTGCGCGGCGCAGTCCAGCCTGGTTTCTGATATTCGCAGGATCGTTCCCTGGTCAGTATCCCAGCGCCGAACTCTTACCGGGTCATGCCCGCGCAGCATTGCGGCGGCATGCCAAAACTCAAAAATGAACAGACCATCCGGTCGCAATTTTCTGTGCACACCCTGCAGCACCTGGCTAATCCTGTCGTTGGTAGCCACGTAGCCAATTGAATCAAACAAACAGATAGCCGCGTCGAAGGGCTTGTCAGTAAGGGACAGCTCAGTCATATCCTGGCTCTGGAAATCCACCGTTGACGAAAGCCGGCGGGCTTTCTTTCTGGCAATCTCCAGCATGTCTTCTGAGTAATCAGTGGCCAGGATTTGGTAACCAAACTTCTCGAGCGCAAGCGCGTGCGAACCGCTGCCGCAGGCCAGTTCGAGCAAGCGAGTGGTGGGCACAGAGGTGTACTGCTGCAGACAGCGATGCACAAAGAGAGCCTCTTCCGCGTAGCGCTTGTCCGCGTAGAAGAGATCGTACAACTCCGCATGACGACCGATGTAAGAGCCCATAGTCAGTGTGGACGAAACGCTCGAATCTGCACCCATTTAACGTTTCTTCACGAGAAAACCAATATCCCTGACCGTAACCAGTCGCCGGCCAATCGACAGAACACGATCATCGCTTTCATCAAACCAATAGAGCAGTTCGGCGCCGGAGATCCTCGTAGAAATAGATTCGAGCCCGGTGATTGTCAACGGCTGGCTGGTTTTTCCGTCTATCGTCACGCCTTGAAGTTTACCGGGGCCATGAGCCGAGATGTCCGTCACTTGTCTGGTAAAGATTGGGCCCGCAATCGCAGCGTCCGCATCCACCGCTAGGACGGTCCTCGTAACATAGACGTATGAAAAGCCAAGTCGAAGCAGGTCGCTCAACAACTGCAAAGGGTCTCTCGCATACTGTAACACCCCCTGAGCAATTGCGAGGTCCCGCCGCCCGAGTGCTGCGGTACCCGATTCCAGATCACTGTGAAACGAAAGGTCCGGTTCATTGGTGAACGACTTGGCGGCGGCAGCCATCGCGGGTGTTTCGCAAATGCACCATTGCGCGATCCTCTCAGGTAAGAGGTGTTTCATCTCGAAGTACCCCGCGCCGCAGGCGCCGCCGACTTCCAGAATTTCCAGGGGATGGGCCTGCTCAACATACGAGAGCACAAAGACGTTCTGCGCGGTTTGGCGGCTACTTATCTTCCTTGATCCATCCGCCGTCAGCTTTTGCCTATAGTGACTGGTTTTTCGCGAAACGATTTCAATGAGGCGCGGATCTTCGTAGGAGTCTGAATCTCTGAGGGCGCTCTCGAAGCTGTCGTACTCCTGCATAGCTGATTCCGCGTGGTGGCCGGAGAGCGCCGATGCGAGTGACGACATTGCCTTATTTAGTCTCATCTTAGACCAGCATCAAGTCGGAAACTGCGCTTCGGCGTTGCTCTTCCGCGCTTCTTTGCGCGAACCTTCACACCATAGCGGCATGCCGGCCCTGACTGAATGCCCCGCGAATGCTACCGGTGATTGTCGTGAGCGTTTCCTGAGAGAGTGTGTAGGTGGATGGAAGGTAGAATCCTGTTTTCCACAGACGATCGGCGACCGGGCAAGGAACCTCGCGAAAACCGTCTCGCGAACGCAAGCACGGTTGCTGGTTCATCGGACAGAAGAACGTGCGCGTGTCTATGCCATCGTCACTCAGCCACTTCATCAACTCATCCCTCGACATGCCGAACGCGGGATGCACCACCACTGCATACATCCAGTAAACGTTGCGCGCCCAACTGGCTTCAGGTGGAAGCTGGAGACCAGCGATTCCGGCCAGCAGATCGTGATAGGTCCTGGCGACCCGCCGCTTTTCAGAAATGATCTGCTCAATCTTTCGAAATTGAGCCAGGCCCATGGCTGCTTGATAGCCGGTCATGCGAAAGTTGTAACCAGCCTCCTCGTGCCAAAAGCGCGGTTTGGTAAAAGCCAGATTGCGCAACAAGCGTAACCGCTTAGCCAACAAATCGTCGTTCGTCGTGACCATGCCGCCTTCCCCGGTAGTGATCACCTTATTGGCATAGAAACTGAAGCAGGCCATCTCGCCAAAACTTCCAGTCATGCGACCGCGACAGGTAGCGCCGTGCGACTCGGCGCAATCTTCGATGACCAAAAGATTGCGCTGCTGCGCAATCTCCATCAGACTGTCCATGTCTACGGGATGCCCGAACAAATGAACCGGAATGATGGCTTTGGTCCTGGCTGTAATAAGTGGTTCGATCAGATCGAGGTTGAGATTCCAGGTGCTTTCCTCAGAGTCGACGGGAACAGGTATCGCGCCGTTGTGGACTACGGCCAGCGCCGTGGCAATGTTGGTACTGCTGCTGACCAGCACCTCGTCGCCGGGCCCGATGCCGGCCGCGGCGACTGCCAGATGCAGTGCCGTGGTGCCACTGCTCACGGCCACGCCATGTTTGCACTCGCAATACTCGGCAAACTTCTGTTCGAATTGTTGAATGGCTTCGCCGAAGGTTCCTGAAATTTCACCGCGGCGCAAGGCAGCGACCACGGCCTCGATTTCTTCTTCGCCGATCACCGGCTCAAAGACTTCGATCATGATCGCACCTCGACATTAACCTTGTCGTTCTCAGTTCCCATGAAAGGCCCCTGCTTGACGCTGATGCACTGCATGTCTTCAATGACCCGAATGGCATGCACGCCGTGAATCAAAACGATCGCATCCCCTGCGTTCATGGTAATTTCCCGTAGTAGATCGCCGGCGTCGCTATAGAGTTGCACGGCCACCACACCGCGCTGCACAACGAACATTTGCTGTAGGTCGTCAATGGTTCGAGTAACCGCTTTGTGGTAATGAGGCGGCTCACGAAATCCGGCTTTGTGGGCCAGCAATCCGAATTGAAAGGAAGACTCGGCCGGAGAAAAGAAAGTAGTTTCCTCAACTTGCAAGTCAGCCCAAATTATCTCGGCATATTTGATGCCATTGTATTCCACGGCCTCGATCCGGCTCTTTCGATTTGCTGCTGGTTCAGTGCTCATGATTTCAGACGCATCTCCCTCTCAGCCTTTCTCGATAATTGGCGCTAACCTCTCTGGACGTGTTTGTGCTATTTGCGCAGTTCCAGGCAGGCAAGGGCCCGCTCGCCGGCCGGATAATCATTCGGATATTCTAAATCGGATTTAGAATCGTCGTACTTGCTCGCATGAACATCGAAGAATTGACACTCGGCGCAGGCACGCCGCTCACTCAACTTCCAACCATCCGCCTCGTACTTAAAAATTTTTTCCTGCCACTGCGTCGGACCAAAGCGGTCAACTAACTTGTCCACCAAAGCCGCGTCGAACTGTTGGAACCAGCCATGATTTTCGTATCGTCCAAAAGGAAAAGTAGTATACAGAGTACCGCCCGGTTTCAGCACGCGCTTGAGTTCTCTTACTGCTAAAAGAAACTCAGTCGTATCTCCGCGACGCGCAATGTCGAAGTCGCCCGCGTACATGGAATTATCCATTCCGATATGCTCGATCGTTGAGATACACGCGATTGCGTCGAATCGTTCGTCGCGGAAATCGAGATCGCGCAGATCACCGAATACATATGATACCCCGAGGCGCCAAAATGCCTGACCCTCAGGAGCGAGCGTAACTATCGTAACTCTCTTGCCTTTCAGCGGAGCGGCCTCGAGTACGAAATCATAATTGAGTGCCGATCCGGCATCGAGAAAAAGCCCGGGCTCATCTCCTAGTCGAGACAGGACCCAGGGAATCTCGATCACCCGCGCGTCCAGGCGGAAGCCATACTGTTCTGGCAGTGGCCGGTTTTCGCTAAAGATTTGAGTTAGAGAAGAATCCTTAATCGCGCTTTCGAGATACTGTTCCCGGTACTCGCCGTAACCAACGCCCCAGGGACGCCGGTCGGACTTAAGGTAAGCAGCCAACCGCCGCCGCTTCAACTCGTTCCAGGCGAGTTTCTCGGCTTTTCCTTTTAAGCGCGCCGCCGCAAAAAAAAGATTGGACATTTGTGGTCCTCAGGAGACTCTTCCTGGGTAAAATTCGTCAATAGACCTCATCAACCGGCAAGCCTGATAGACTGTATTGCTTGCCCGTCTCTGGAAAAATAACGTTCCAGGATGCCGACCAATTCCCGCGTGCGACAATCAATAGTGTGTTCGGTCAGGGTGCGCCGCTGGCCGGCCGCCGCGATGGCCGCCCGTTCTTCCTCGTGTGCAAGATAATATGAAATCTGTTCCGCACATTCTTCGACAGAGTGGTATGCCACGACTTCCCGTCCCACTTCAAACAACTCGGGCAGGTTGGACTTCCAGTCGGTCAACAGCAATGTTCCCATTCCGGTAGCCTCGTACAAACGGATATTGCCGGCTCTGTTTTCGGCAACGTCGATGTGCATGTTAATAGCAATTCTAGCCTGTTGAAGCGTCCGATACATATCGTAACCCCAAAGCGGCGGCTGCATCTTTGCGCGAAGCGGAGAATCTGCCGGAAGACTGTCGGCGCAGTGTCCGAAGCAGGAAATCGGCACCCGCTGGGCAAGCTCCTCAAGCATAGCTGTGCGGCGAGTGTGGAGATCTCCTACTGTACCTATGAACACCGCATCAAGTACCCGTTCAGCACGGTGGAGTCTTTTCAAGATAGACGAGTCGAAACCGAGCCGAAACAGTTCGGCATGCAAGCCGGCCTTGCGAAAGTGGTCTAGGAAATGAGGCGCGCCACTGAGAATCAGGTCATATTGTCGCAGATCGAAATGGTCTGGAATCGGATAACCGATCTCGCCGACAAGCAATCGGTTCTTCGCTTTCAGCTTCTTCAGAAGCGCTACTGAGAATGGCAGAACGTCGGCGAAGATAACGACGTCAGGCGCGAACTTCTCGACTTGTGCGGCGATCACCTTCTGTTCCCAACTATCCAGCATCAGTCGCTTCCGAAAACCGAGTCGCCAGCGAACACTTTGGTAGCCTCGGCGCGCAAGTTGCTGAAACTCGGAAGACTCGACAACGATTCCGTGCTCCTCCGCCCAGCGGCGCTGCACGGACGTGGCATTGATGATGAATTGGTCTGCCGAGTGTCCTAGTTTCTGCAGGGTAGCCGGAAACGAATCGCCCCGGCCAAATCCATAGTCATAAATCGTCCGCAGTTGCTCGGCGTAAGGCCGGCGCTCGAGGCCGGGGTTGCCGTCATAAATCGCTCCCAGCGGTTCCGAATAATAAGTATCGAGGATCAGTATGCGCATTTTGTCAGCTGGTATCTTAAGCGCAGGTCGATCGCACCGCTTCCTCCGACGCAATCGAGTGCTTACGTGCCACAATCAGGTTCCAGCCAAAGAAATCACTGAGCCGCCTCTTGAGCAGAACGTCCGCTAGATTTACCTCTTCCATCAGCCACTCCGGGCAGAACCTCTGTTCCCAACGACCGGCGTCAAAATCAAAGTGACCTCGAAGAGAAAGAATCTGCATCACGGGTGTAACAAAAGCTCGCAGCGGCAGACAGAGCAAGCCATTCCACCAGTCATTCACAAAGTGTCCGATCGTCATGTCATGTTCCACAATGCTGAAACCGTTCGTCTGAAAAAAGCGGTCCCATTCCGCAGGGGACTTGAACTGGATGTGCGGGACGCCGGGTTCCAGCGGGATACCTCTTTTCATTGTTCTCCGCAAACTCCGCTTGAAATATCTTTCGAACAGACTTCGTCGATTGGGAACAATCGCGAACAACAAGCCGCCCTCACCGAGCAATTGGCTCAACGCGCGCACATAAGTGGACGGGTCCGGCAGGTGTTCGATGACATCAAAAGCGATCACCAGATGAATCGGGCGCTCTTGTTCCTGAAGATCGCTCAGTTTCCCGGCCGCGAGCTTTGGAGTTGAACGCAACCTAGACCAATCATAGGAATCGAAATACCGCCGCATGAGAGTCTCGTTCAAGTCAAACGAGATCACGGAGAAGTCCTGCTTGATCAACTCGTAGGAATCTCGCAGCGAACCGGCGCCAAAGTCCAGGGCGACCGGCTGGCGGACCTCTCTGCGCAGATTTTCGAGCCTATCGGCGAACAGCGTCCAACGATAGCGAACGCCGCGCGTATTGCAGCCAAACAGCTTTGAAATGTCATGGCGACGGTCAAAGATCAACGGCACATCGCTCGTCTGAGTGGCAGTTCCAGGAATCTCGTCGGTTCGGAGATATGCGGTGTCAGCAGCGGAGCAACTGGTTTCAAGCTTGGGGACGATTCTTTTTCTTAATCCCCCAAGCTTTGAGAATACAATGAAGGGCGCAAAAAAAAGGAAGAGCGCTAGCCATGCCAGGCAAACCGCAGCCAAAACCAGCACAGCCCAACCCAGCCGTAACAAAAAAACGGCCAGCTTTAGAGGACTGCGACTGCCCCTGCTGGTAATAGCGTGTTGGGATGTCATCCTAACGCGGCGGTGACTTTCGAGCATGCCGGTTTTCATGCTTCAGCATAGACTCCGGCAAGAGCGCTGCAAACGGAATCGATGTGCTCCTCAGTCAGCTCCGGATACATGGGCAGACTAACCACCTGTTTCGCTACACCTTCGGTTATCGGCAAAGCGCCGGGTGGTATTGCCATCTGCTCGTATGCCGGTTGAACGTGTAGCGGAACCGGATAGTGAATGCCGGTGGCGACGCCATCGTTTTTTAACTGGGCTTGCAACCGTTCGCGTTCCGCGGTTCGCACGACGAACAGATGCCACACCGGCTGAGCGCTTTTGGAAACGACCGGCAAAATGACGTCAGGAAAGGCTAACCGTTCCATGTAGTAGTCGGCGTGACGGCGCCGGCTTTCGTTCCACTCGTCAAGGTGGCGCAGCTTCACGCGCAGAATTGCTGCCTGCAGTCCGTCAAGCCGGCTGTTAACTCCCTCCAGCTTGTGCGTGTACTTTTCCAGCCGTCCATGGTTTGCGAACATCCGCACGCGTTCGATTAAGTCTTCGTCGTTGCTCACGACGGCGCCGGCGTCGCCAAAAGCGCCCAGATTTTTCCCCGGATAAAAACTGAAGCAAGCTGCATCGCCGATCGAGCCGACGCGACGACCGCGCCACCTGGCGCCATGTGCTTGCGCGGCATCTTCGATGACTTTCAGTCCGTGACGTTCCGCGATTTCTATGATCGAATCCATCTCGCAAGGCTGGCCATAAAGATGCACGGGGATAATTGCCTTCGTGTGCGGCGTGATTGCGGCTTCAAGCAAGTCAGGATCCATCAGCATCGTGTCTTCTTTGATATCGATAAAGACGGGACGCGCCCCGGTCATCGAGATCGCTTCCGATGTTGCGATGAAGGTATGCGCCACGGTGATTACTTCATCGCCCGCGCCGACACCGAGAGCCCGCAGCACCAAATAAATTGCATCCGTGCCGTTTCCCACTCCCACACAAGCCTTAACGTCGCAATAGGCGGCAAACTCTTTTTCGAATTCACGCACGGCGTTGCCGCCGACAAATGCCGAACTTTCGATCACTGATTGGATTGCTTCCGTGATTTCGTCGCGGATGGTGTCGTACTGCGCTTTCAAATCTACAAGCTGGATCATATGTTTCCTGTCCTAATTCTGATTCTGGTCTTTATCCAGGTTTACCTTTCTAACTTCACGTTCGCCAAGTCAACATCTCGCGCCCAGCTTTGAAAATCAGCGGGACTATCGAGGACGACGTCGGGCGAAACAGCACTAAGATGGTCTACGGTTCTGATTCCAAATGTTATAGCCGCAGTGCGCAGCCCAAGCAAGCGGCCAGACTGAATATCGGTTTCTGTGTCACCCACGAACCAACCCACGATGTCTTCATTTTCATAGCAATTGCGGACAAGTTGCGCTTTTTGCTCGCCGCGGTCATTTGCCTTCGAGCCAGGGCCTGCCGTCAGGATGCAATCAAAAACATCCGGCAACCCTATTCGCTCGAGTTGCTGGTCCAACAAATCTGTTGAGGTTCGCATCGTCACGAGGGCCAGGGCGGCGCGAGAGCGCAAGACTTTCAAAGTCTCATGCGTGCCGGGCCAGACCTGATCAAAGCGCAAATAGTCAGCAGACTCGATTCGCTTTGCGCGCGTGTCCAGATATTCGTTGACTAAATCATCGGCAGTTTCGGATTGGGCGAGGATTTCAAGTTCGGAAACTTTATTCCGCTTTAGCTTCCAATACGATTCTTTGCTTAGCGGCACTACTCCAATTGATTTGAGAGTATCGCTATAAAGCCGGTAGTAGCGTTCGGAAACATCGAGGACTGGGCCATCCAGATCAACGCAAATCAATTGGCGTGGATTTTTTGACATGGAAAGTGGCTTGGAGCGTACGCATCATCCGGCGCTGCCTGGTGACGTGCACTTCACAAAAATCATTGAACCCAGGCCCGGCAGATCGCGGCTGACTTCAAAAAACGCGTCCGCCACCTTAGTTCCTAATTGCTCCATTTGAGGATTGGAAAGGGGCTTGATGAAAAACGTTCCGCTGGCCTCGATGTCGGCGCCCGCCTGCCTCAGTTCACCGCAGAGACGCTCTTCAGTGTAGACGCGGCGATGACCTTGCCTGAGATCTTCTTCGCTAAAGTCATCAACTTTCGAAAGCAGACCCAACGCGACGCCAACGCGGCGATGGAGCGAGCGCGCATTCGGCACCATAACCAGCATCGCGCCGCCCGGCTTCACAAAAGTCAAAGCCTTCGCGGCGACCTCGACCGGATCGGTAACGTGTTCAAGGATAAATGACAACAGAACCAGATCGAACTTTTGCGGCGTGTCGAACTCTTCGATCAACGACTGCACCAGCGTGATATTTGTGTCCTTGCCCAGACGCGCGCGCGCCCGTTCGATCAACTCTTGCGAACCATCGACGGAAACAATCTGTTTGAAGAATGGCGACAGGGCTTCGGCCATAAAGACGTCGGCCGAACCAAGATCAAGCACAGAGTCTCCTGTACATAGTTCAAGGATCTTACTGACGCGGTACTTGTTCATGTAGCCGTTGAAACCATCTTTCATGCTGAAATGCGTGGCGATGGTTTCCAGACGCTCTCGTTCTTCTACTAACGCGCTCAAGAAAAAATCTCCTCGTTCTGAATCATTTCGATGTCCATCAAGGTTTAGCAGGCTCTGATTAAGTTATATCGCCAGAAGTATATTCCCAGCGAGCGATAACGGGCGATGGCGTACTCGCCAAACTCAACAATACCTTCGAATCCGCGGCCGCCAGTTTCACGGGCTGACGATCCTTTTCTCAGTCTGTCCCTGGTGCTCACGCCCCAGGCTTTATGCTGTCGCCAGCTTTGCTGGCTGGATGGCTCTTCGTCTCTCGTCGAGCGATTTCTTGTCGGCCTCGATCTTATCAACAGTCGTCAAAACGGGCTGCACATCCATACCCCGCACCCACGCGAGATCCGGCGGCAGGGGATTGATCTTCGGTGAAATGACCGGCGTTTCGGCTGCGAGCGCGCATTGCACGAATATGTACGGCAGGTTCAATCCGGCGGCAGTGAAAAACTGATGCGTTGTGAAGAAGCGGCCAATGTTTATTTCGGTCGGATTCGGCGTGCCCCGGCGATCATAAGTCAGGTCGACTCCGAAAACTCCGTTCGGTTTGGGATCGACGGCCATGATTGCGCGCTGCGCAATTTCATCGAGAACGGGATCGCTCACTGTGATCCCGGTGCCCGTTACACCGGTGACTCCTGACCGCGCACGATTAGCAAACTCCCAATAGAGCCGTTTGCGTCCCTGCGCCACGACCAGCTCGCCATTTTTCCAGATCGATTGCCAGGTGATCGTTTGCTCTTCCAAACATTCGGCGGCCGTAAATTTACCCCAGCCACGGTGAAACTCGATCCAAAGCTTTCCTTCTTCGAAATCGCTCGTCGGCAGCGCGCCGCGACCGGCGGAGCCGCTGGTAAAACGCAGCCACAAGCGTGGTCCGAATTTTTCAAAGGCGCGCGCCAAGTCAGACACGTCATTGAGCAGCATTGTTTGCGGCACCGTGAGACCCGCGGCGCTCCAGCGCTCATAGGAAGCAAACTTGTCTTCGCACGCCAGAATGGTTTCGTGTTGCGGCAGGAATGTCCGGCAAGGCAACTGATCACGCAAACCAGAGATGGCGATCATTTCGGCTGAGATTTGAATATGTAACAAATCCGGTTTCGTCTCGTTGAGTATTTCCGAAACGATTGAAAGATAGTCAGGATCTGAGACGCGCGGAACCAGATAACGCTCGTCGGTCTCAGCCCGCTGCAACGTGTAAGGATTAGTGTCGAACCCAATAAGATGAAATTCTTCCGGGGCAGCGCGCAACGAACGGGCGAACCCGATCGCGGGACTTCCTCCGGCACCGGTTACGGCAACTCGCTTCATTTAATAATGACTCCTGCTGGGAACATGATGCAATACCTGACGATTGGGCTTACGGACCCTCTGCTCACAAAGAAACAGGCGCACCCTCGCGCAGCGATCGGCCTCCGGCTTCCAACACCGCGACCACGTCCCGTGCATGTTTCGGACCTGTTATCGGCTGGCCCTGATTTCGCAAGCAGTCGAGAAAATGCGCAGCTTCAACTTTCAGCGGCTCCTGAAAATCTATTCTGGGCAGCAGCACGTCGCCCATGCGATGAAATATCTGAAAGTTGTTGAAGTTGTCGTAGTCCATGTTTTGGCCGGCCTTAGGCACACGATCGACGCCCTTATCGAGGATGGCGATCTTATCGTCGCTGATATCGTCATAGACGACCATTTTGCGACTGCCGACGATGGACATCTTTCTCACGCGGCCCGGATCCAACCAACTTACATGAATGTGCGCGGTGACTCCGCTGGCCCAGGTCAGGTTAGCGAAGACCACATCTTCAATTCCCGGCTGGATGTAACTAATGCCGTGGGCCGAAACCGACACCGGTAAAGTATCATTCATCCAGTAAAGCAAAATGCTGACATCGTGCGGCGCGAGATTCCACCAGGCATTCACATCGGCGCGCACCTGGCCCAGGTTCAAACGCTGGCTGTAAATGTAATAAATCTGTCCCAGCGCTTCTTCATCAACCAGCTTCTTCGCGTAACGCACCGCAGCGTTGTAAAGGAACGTGTGACCCGCCATCAATATCTTCGAATTCTCAGCGGCGATGCGAATCAACTCGTCCGCCGCCGCCGTGTTGGTGGCCAGCGGCTTTTCGACAAACACATGCTTGCCCGCGGCCAGCGCCTGGCGGGCCAGATCGAAATGCGAGGCCGCCGGCGTCGCAATAATTACTGCCGTGACCTCGGGGTCGTTGAAAATTACGTCGATGTTGTCGACCGGGGTAGATTTAGGAAAGTTCGATACAATGTAAGCCCGGCGCTCGGCGCTCGTTTCCGCGACAAACTTAACCTGACAGTCTTTCTGCGCAGAAAAGTTTCTCAATAGATTTGGCCCCCAGTAACCACAACCAATTTGGGCAACCGTAATCTTGTTTCCAGTCATAAGTTATTTGTCGATTGATTTGATAATAGCAAAATTGGTTTGCCCATTTTCCAGCAAACCAGTGGTGACATCGAAGCCCTGACATATGCCGTTGACGAAAACACTCCAGCTTTCCGGGCTCCAGAAATTTATGTGGCCTTCGAAAGTATCGATTCGTCCGTTCGGCACCGTCAGCAACGCGGCGCCGGCGGGAGCAATCATCTGCATAATATTCCGCAGCGCTGGTTCCGGATCCATGAGATGTTCGAGCACCTCGACGCAAAACACCACATCGTATTTCAGATGTGATGGTTGATACACATCAAGATAATTCATCTCTGCCTGCGGTAAACGTGACCGGGCAATAGCCAGAGCGGTCTCAGAATATTCAAAACCATTAAGCGACACAGGCCGATATTTGTCCTGGATGAATTTCAGCAAGTGGCCGGTGCCGCACCCAATGTCGGCCACACTTTTATCGTCATAGCCGATTCCCTGATCATCTAAGAAAGCGACGAGCCGTTCAAAGAACTCAACGTCCAGGTAAGATTCGGCAGTTTCCTGATCGGAATAAAAAGCGTTGAGTCCTTCTTTCGAGTTGTGCTCGAGAGGCGACGAGATGACCAGTTTGAGCGGCTGTGGGCAGAGCCCGTTTTGGCCTGCGGGCAAACGGTAAATTCCCAATCCGAAGATGGAAAACGCTCTCTGTATCAGCTCTTTCATTCCGGTTAAGCGAGTCGCAAAGAGATTAGATGTTCATACCGGCTTCTCAAAAAAGATAGCCCTGCGTCAAAATCGCTCGCTTTAGCTTCAACTATGATTTGCCGTCCAATGCTGCTCCAGGAAGACTCCGCCGTGCGACACGGGCGGCATTCTTCCGGTGCCATAAAAATCGCCGGCTTCAACCACGATGTTCACCGCTTCCTGAATCCAATCCTGAACGACATCGTTTTGCCTGACGATCAGATTGAGGGTGTAAGATCCGGGCGCGAGCGGAAGTTTTTCCAGCTGGCACGAAAAGACGCCCCGGTCAGGAAGCTGATCGAAGGCTTCTGCCGTAAGCTGGTTACTCAGCAGGGCCACGAACCCACCAGCCGGTGAAGAGATGCCGATTGCCACGGTTATGTTCTTGGGTCGCGCGTTTTCGTGGCATTCATAATACATACGCAAATCGACTTCCTGTCCGGAGGCCAAATATTCCTGTTCATTACCGTTCCTGTCGAACACGGCAAAATGAACAATGCGAATGCGGCCTTCGCCCTGTCGATCGGTTCTTCGGCCCAGCTCGGTTTGCGTAATTTCATTCACCCGGCTCAGGTATTTGTCTACTGCGGTTCGCACTTCACCGACCGGAAAATCAATGCAACCTTGACTGAGTACCATCGCTTTCGTGCACAAAGCGCTGATCGCCGCCATATTATGGCTCACGAACAAGACGGTGCGGCCTTCTTTCGCCACTTCTCCCATCTTGCCCAGACACTTTTTTTGAAAAGATACGTCGCCTACTGCGAGCACTTCGTCAACCACCAAAATTTCCGGTTCGAGATGGGCGGCTACTGCGAACGCCAGGCGCAGGTACATGCCGCTGCTATATCGTTTGACCGGAGTATCGATGAATTGCCGTACCTCGGCAAAATCCACGATCTGATCAAATTGCCGCAGAATCTCCTTGCGGCTCATACCAAGGATCGAGCCATTCAACAAAACATTTTCGCGGCCCGTCAATTCCGGATGAAAACCTGTTCCCACCTCGAGCAAACTTCCTACTCGGCCATGAAGCACGACCCGGCCCTCGGTGGGTTCTGTCACCCGCGAAAGAATCTTTAGAAGAGTCGACTTGCCCGCACCATTGCGCCCAATGATGCCGACGACTTCGCCGGGATTGACGGTAAAGCTTACATCACGCAGAGCCCAAATCTTCTGTTTATTGCGATCGCTGCGGTTGCCCACTCTTCTTAACGAGAACACCGCGTTAGTTAAGGCTTCGCGCATTGTTGAATAGGCAGCGCTCTGAGTGCCGATCTGATACTGCTTGCCTACGTTCTCTGCCGCGATGATGGGTTGCATTAAAACTAAGCCGCTTTAAAAGGTGCCTCTGGACTGGATTTGAACTTGAAAGGTCGCGTGATAGTAGATGTCAAGAACCTGGAGGCTCTTCTCCCGCCCTTGCTCATGATCATAAGTACCGAAAAAGTCTAACAGCAGGTTTCGCGGCGAGCAACCACCTATTCAGTTGGGCGCGCACCGTTCTGGCGATACTTCCGCTTTCCTGATTCTCTATCCGAGATAGACATACGTGAATCGATGAGCATGGCCGCGATTTGATTTCGTTGCTGGGCTAAACAATGTCCGCGAATTGCTTTTCCATGCGCCGGAATGAAAAGGCGGAATAGGTGAGCACCATCACCGTGATGAGAGTTGAGACGCCGAGCGACTTCCAATCGAAGGCCTCATTGGCAAACAGTGCGACGCGGAAATTCTGAATGATGCCGGTTAGCGGGTTCAGCATCAACAGCCAACGCCATTTCTCCGGTAGCAAACTCAACGGATAGATCACCGGGGAAGCGAACATCCAAATCTGCATCAGAAACGGAATCGCGTAACGAATGTCGCGGTACTTAACGTTCAGAGCCGACAGCCACATCCCCACGCCCAGTGCCAGGCCGGTGGCCAGAACCACAAGCACCGGAATCATGGTAAGCGCCCAGGTAATATGCACGTGGTAGTAGATCATTAAGACCGTCTGGATGACGAACGCCAGAGCAAGATCCACCAAACCCGCAGCCACGGCAGCGGCCGGAATAATCATTCTCGGAAAATATATTTTCGTGATCAGATTAGCGCTGCCGACCAGACTATTGCCGCTGTTCGTTACGGAATTGGAAAAAAAGACCCAGACTATTAACCCGCTATAAGCGAAGATCGGATAAGGAATGCCTTCGGATTTGATTCGTGCCAGCAACCCGAACAACAAGGTGAAGATCAGCATCGTCAGAAGCGGCTGTAGAATTGCCCAGGCTGCGCCTAAGAGCGTTTGCTTGTAACGAACCTTGACATCGCGCCAAGTGAGAAAGTAGAGCAATTCGCGATATTGCCACACGTCTCGCAGACGGAGCCCAACCCAGGATTTGCTGGGTTCGATGACCACAACCGTGTTGGACGAGATAGAGTCGTGCTCAGAATCGGCAGTTTTCGTTACGCCTGGTTCGGTTGCCGTGGAGAAGGGTTCGGATGTCACTGATCAAAACACTGCAGGACGTGGAATTTAGAAGTTTCCGGCGCGAAAATTTGAAGACTATAAATGAATAAACCGTCGACCGCGACAGTCTATCAGCAGATTCTCTGGAAACACAAACTCCGCTCCCCATGCCCGCTCTTGTAGAGGGTGAGCCGCGGTTTTTTAATCGTCATGCGTCCCGTGTATACTCTGAAATTCTCTTAATCTGAAATGCATGACGACACTTCGGACTATCGTCGTCAGGTCGTGGGGAGTTCCGCCTTACACGCTTTTTTTGTCTTTCCGCAAAGCTAAATGACCAGGTTTTTCGTAACAGGAGGGGCAGGATTTATCGGATCGGCGTTTGTACGCATGGCGCTTTCCGATGCGTCCGTCGAAGTCGTTAACTTCGATGCCTTAACCTACGCGGGAAACAGAGACAATCTGAAAGGTCTCGACAATCGAGCCCATCATTTTATCCATGGTGATATCGCGGACCGCGCGGCGGTTCTCGACGCGTTACCACAAGGTGCTGACGCCGTTATCAACTTTGCTGCTGAATCGCACGTTGACCGAAGCATTGCTTCTGCCGACGAATTCCTGCGAACGAATATATTAGGTACTCAAGTCCTGCTGGACGCCGCTCGACAGCGCAAAGCGGCGCGCTTTGTCCAGGTATCGACTGACGAAGTTATGGGAAGCTTACCGGAAGAGGAGAATCAACTATTCACCGAAGCTTCTCCGTTCCAGCCGAACAGTCCGTACGCGGCTTCTAAAGCCGCCGCCGAACACCTGGTGCGTGCCGCGCGTCACACGTTTGGCCTTGACACCGTCATCACTCGCTGCGGAAATAACTATGGACCGCGTCAGTTCCCCGAGAAATTCTTGCCGCTGATGATAACGAATGCAATGAACGATCAATCGATTCCGGTCTATGGCGACGGCCGCAATGTGCGCGATTGGATTTTTGTTGACGATCACTGTCGCGCGATTCTGCTTGCGCTGGAAAAGGGCCGGTCGGGTGCGACATATAACATTGGAGCACGAAATGAACGGCGCAATATCGACGTGGCCAAATCAGTTTTGGATCAATTGGGCAAGCCTCACTCATTATTAACGTTCGTTAAAGATCGTCCGGGTCACGATCGTCGTTACGCGATTGATTCGTCGCTGATCGAATCCGAGTTAGGGTGGAAGCCACGGGAGACGTGGGAGAGTGGACTTAGCAAAACGATCGAGTGGTATCAAACGAATGGCGATTGGGTCGAGCGGGCCCGCAGCGGCGCGTATCGTGAATTCTACGCGCAGCAGTACGGAAGCGAGGTCGCTGCGCCTTGAGAGTAATCGTCACGGGTGCTGCCGGTTTGGTCGGACGTGCGGTCGTGTCGTCGTTCACGACAACAGGTGATGACGTCGCGGGGCTCGATCGTAATGCTCTCGACGTCAGCGACGAATCTGCCGTGCGCGCAACCGTCGAATC
>Ga0137401_10000128_pt1 | contig 25098 bp, 14 predicted proteins | sample CZOMad1_1_16fung_FD_108286 | JGI IMG/M metagenome (GOLD analysis project Ga0137401, IMG submission 108286) | Vadose zone soil fungal communities from Angelo Coast Range Reserve, California, USA - CZOMad1_1_16fungal (Illumina Assembly) | ecosystem: Environmental > Terrestrial > Soil > Vadose...
ATATTCACGGAGCCGTTGGGACAGGGATTGTTACTATCACGGCAGCGTCGGCTCCGCCGACAGTCCAATTTGCGACTTCTTCCTACGCAGCTAATGAAGGCGATCAGCCTGTAAACGTTTCAATCAGTCGCTCCGGCGATGCAACCAACGCTGTAATCGTGCATTATGCGACCGGCGACGGAACCGCGAAAGAGGGCAGAGACTACACCTCAACCTCCGGCGTCCTGAACTTTGCCCCCGGGGAGACCAGCAAGACGTTTCCCCTTCTCATCATCGACAATGCGTTCGTTGACGGCTCGCGAACAGTAAATATCGCCCTTAGTAATCCATCGGGAGCGACGCTTGGGACTCAAAGCACCGCAGTCCTGACAATTGCCGATAACGATGCGTCAACGGGCACTAATCCGATCGATCAGCCACGTTCGTTTGTGGAGTATCACTACTTTGATTTTTTGGGTCGTTATCCGGATCAAAGCGGCTGGGACTTCTGGACGAACAACATCACCGGTTGCACGCCTCAGCCGTCCTGTCTAGAGGTTCAACGCATCAATACGTCGGCGGCATATTTTCTCTCGATCGAATTTCAGCAGACGGGATATCTCGTTTACAGGATTTACAAGGCATCGTTCGGGAATCTCACTGACATTCCGAACGCGCCTGTACCAATCAAGCGCCAAGAGTTTTTGCCTGACACTCAGGAAATAGGGAACGGTGTGATTGTCAATCAAGGCAATTGGCAACAACAGCTGGAAGCTAACAAGCAGGCTTTCACATTGGAATTTGTGCAACGATCCCGCTTTACATCAGCTTTTCCGACAACGATGACGCCCGCGCAGTTCGTGGACAAGTTATTCTCAAACGCAGGTGTTAGTCCATCTGTGGCCGATCGCAATGCAGCGATTGCTGAATTTGGATCGGCGACCACCACAAGCGATGTGGCGGCTCGGTCGCGCGCTTTACGCGACGTGGCAGAGAACGCCACGCTCAACGCTCAGGAATTCAACAAAGCATTTGTTTTGATGCAGTACTTTGGATACCTGCGGCGAAATCCATACGACTCGCCAGAATCAACTCTGGATTATTCAGGGTTCAACTTCTGGCTGAACAAGCTGAATAGTTTCGGAGGCAATTACATCAACGCTGAAATGGTCAAGGCGTTCATTTCTTCGAGTGAGTATCGCCATCGCTTTGGACCATGATTATTGACTCAAATAGATCGCTTGAAACTGGAATTCGAATCGCGTTTGGATTCGAGCGGCGCGGGAACTTTTGCGCGGTTATATGAGCATCTGGCCTTCTGAGGCCGAAAAACGGGCTCTGAAGACTGATAGGTGCTACCGAATTACCCGGCCCGGGCCACATGGGAAATGCAAGTGAAACAGAGCCTGCTGCAAGTTCGCAACATCATTGACAGTTGACGATTATTGGGGGCTGATTTCATGGCGAATGCCACTCAACGATTTCCCAACCGCGATCAGTTTTCAAATAGAGGATGCTATAGGGGTAGACGCGTTCCTTATTGAAAATACTAACGTAGCGAACATTTATGGTGGCTCGGTATAACTGCTGCTCCGAATCGTAAGGGTTCACTTCGAAATCTTTGATCTCAAAGGACGCCACTTCTGGCTGCGGCTTCAACTTGGCGATGTAGATTCCACGGGAAGGGAATCGGCTGGATAAGAAGTTGCCATAGGTAACTTTGTCGCCGCGAACGTAGGCTTCCAAGACTTTGTGAGTCGTGTCCTGCAAACTTCGTCGAACCGTCTCGAGTTGATCGTCTCGTTCTTTCCGAATTTGATCTTTTCTAGCTATCGAGTCACGTGCTTCTGCTGCGTGACGGCCCTTCGGGTAACGACCTAGATACCACTCGTAGGCCATTCCCTTAGCTGCTCTGGACCAGGTCAGGTCATCTGTCGCCGCTTCAGCTTGAGCCGGAGTCAATGTCGGATTGCTATCCGCCGGCGCCCCTTCGATCAATTCCGCGAGCCGATCAACATGAATTCTCCGGTGCTGCATCATCTGGCGGTAGATAGCCACTTTCGACGTCGAATTCTCGTTATAGGTAAGGTTGTATTTATGGACGATCGGATAGATGTCGGAAATTCGCACGTCTCCAGAGAAAAAATATCCGCGGCTGTTGAAAAGTCGATAGAGAGTGTCCAGATCACTGAATACTCCGAGCGCAGCAGTAGCTTCGCGGAGAATTGCTTTATCGTTGACCGCGTCGGCCGCATCAGCGACTGCCGACTGAGCTTCCATTAAGCGCAGCCTGTATTCAGTTCCGCACATAAGAAATAGCGAGTCGTTTTCTTCACTTGGCGTGTTCGAAGGCAGAATCATGTATGAGTCAGCCCAGCAATCCCGAATAGCGCGCAGTCGTGTGAGCACTCCGAGAGCTGCTTCGTTCTTAGAACTTTTTAAGACTGAACGTTGCGCCGGTGACGATTGACGGCTTCCGTTCGTCCTTCCCTGTGCCGAACATAACGAGCAAGTGAGTGTTAACGCGAACACGGTGCAAAGAATGAAGAGAAGGAAACGGTGACAGTGAATCAGCATGGTGCCTTACCTCCTTGTATTCCCCTGAGAGGATGTTGTGGGTTAAAGAAGCTTCCTGGGCCGGGAAATCTGGTAGCGAGGACAACTGATCTTTGGTAAGGTTTGTCTCGCTCGATCCTTGAAATCGTCCGGGACTCTATGGGCCAGGAGGCTATTCAACCCTGACTATGAAAGCCGCTGGGGAGTTGCAAATCCGGTTACTCCCCGCGAGCGAATCGTTCGAGAGTATAGTAGGGACAAATAGCCCATATTGCAAGAGAAATTGTAAACCCGAAGCTTGTTCAGGAGGGGACTCCTGATGGGCAGAGGGACACGCGATAAGCCGGCGAAATTAGGTAAGAAGCTCGCTCAGATTAGGCGGCACTTGGGATTGTCACAAGATGGCTTGGTACGAGCCCTTGGGTTATCAGCGAAACTGACGCGTAATGACATTTCGAAATACGAGCGAGGGATCCGCGAGCCCTCGCTTACGGTTTTGTTGAGTTACGCTCGAGCGGCGAAGGTCAATGTTGAAAACCTTATCGATGATGACATCGATCTTCCATCTGCCTTAAGCAAACGAAGACAAAGAAAGCGGCGCGGGTGAATGGGGAATTGTCTTAAGACGTCTGGATGTTTCCCGAACCCCCTTGCTGAATTGGACCGTGGTTATCTCCATTGATTACCAAAGTATTCCTGGACTCTTGGGTGGCGTGGTTATGATTGTAGTCATTGCTTATTTCTACGCTACCGGAACGGAGCTTGGCGCTAGCTTGATTCAAAGCCATCTCGAAGCGGTCCATCAGGTACTGTGGAACATTTGGTATTGCGCGATCTGCGTTTGGCTGCCATTGGTCCTCGAGGCCCCTTGATCGCAAGCCGCAATCCAACTCGGTAGAATTGAGGTTTCTCAATTCGTCCAAGATTTCCTGCTCGTCTCTTTTGTCTAAAACTAACCCGTTCACCCGATACGCAGCTAAATAAGAATCAACTCTGGCGCAGAGGAGTTCTCTGTGGCTTTCATATATTGCGTTGGTTATTTGGTTTACGCGCCAATCAACGTCAGCAGGTTCGATCAGTATCGACCGCAATCTATTCTCGCGGCTTACTACTAATTCTGACTGCCGTTGCTGATACAGCGCCTGTGCATAACTTCTGAATTCAGTATTAAGCTTCATCGTCCCTCTTCACTACAATCGACTGGATATTGCCTTGGCCGCCCTGTTGAATATTTCCATAATTGTCACCATGAATGGCATTAAAGTCTCCTTGTTGCCCAAGTTCGGCCGCCCTCTTCCTCGAACTCCGAAGAGTCTGGTAGATTTCCGGCCATCCTGGACCGCCGAGAGCTCTCTCTTGTGTATATCGATATCTCAAAATAGTTTGCTTGATGTCGCCAAGAACATCGGAATCCAATAATGCGTCGAGTTCTGGCGACAGTTCTGCCAGAGCTTCATGACATATGGCATCGGTAATCAGAGAACCGAGTATTCGGTCGACCTGAGGAACCAATTCCAACAACTGGTGACGTCGATGGTGACCCGAGTATCTAACGACCACTCGTAGTGTCTGTTTCAGGCGGCCATAGATTTTGTGACGCCCGCCCTTCCCGAGCCCGGCTTCGTGCGCGCCCTTCAACAATCTGACTACAAGGTCACCTGCCAAATCGATATCTGTTTGAACGAGACGCTCAATCACCGGACGCATGGAATATAAACGTTCCGCATCAGGAGGAGGACTCAACGCGATATCTAAGGCCCTGGCTGCTGGCTCGGAAATCTCTCCAGGGAAATCTGTAACTACGTTCGCAATAGCCAACAGGGCTCGCCTTCGCAGATCCAAATTCGTACCGCGCGCCAAGGGCTCCAGTACTTCAAACACCTCATCAAGGTCATATTTCATTCCGGTAGTCGAGCGCCCAATAATGGCCAAGAGCGGCCCGCGAACACGTGGATCAACCTCGCTTTTCATTAGCTTCAGTAGTTCCTTCAGTTCATGAACCGGCGTTGTGCCGCGCCTTAGGAGGTCTTCCCAGACGAGGATCGCGTAGCGTCTCTGTTGGGGTTTTCTATTGGAGCGTAGGACGTTTAAACATAATTCTTCGACTTGCGATGACCATTTATGAAAACCAGCCGGTGATGGCTGCGGAAGAACCTCAAGCGCTCGCATGATGTGAGCTAGGTCCTCCGCCGCCAAAGCAATCTCGAAGAAAGTATCCATCGTACGCGCTGAGTTCAGAATTCGTTTCAATAGGCTGGGCAAGATGACTTTCGAGATTGCCGTCGCATGGGACTCTGGATTTGATTTCAGTAGTAGTACTGCCGACTCCGGTCCGGGATGGCCGGCGGAAAAGCCGTCCCCGAAAATAATCGCTAGTCGATCTTGATCGATCCACACCTTGGGGTCTGAGAAACTAGCGAAAGGAAGTAATCTTGAGATACCAGAAGCCGTCAAATTTGTATAACGAATCGCTTCAACAAACGGGGCTTTTCTTGCCCAGTCGTCATCGGTTGCGTTGAGGACTTCTACGATGTGACGCGGTAGGTATGACAATGAATCCGATGTCGTCTCTGAGTTATCCCACGCTTCCAACCATTCGGGAAGAACATAATCAATCCAAAGTGAGCGATTGTAGTGATCTTGCTCGGTTTCAAAATGATGAACTGCTATCGCGGCCTCTGTCTCGTCTGCTTTAGCCAGAATGATCGGTAGCCCCCTGGTTCGGGTAATCGCGCGGACCCTATCCACATCGTCTACTTCTGAGAGAATTGAGGACATCGAACGACCGTTAGCGGCCCACTCCTCTGCCCAGAGCCGCCCAATGGATCGAGCCAGCTCGTGAAAATCCCTGGCTTGATCCAAAGTCAATCCGCGCATCGCCTCTTCAAACAGAGACGCTATTGACTTCCGATCAAAAAGGCTCGCATTTTCGACTAGGAAATTGACGACTGCGATGGCAAGTTCGCGGCCGCCGCTGCGAGGGAGCGAAGCCCCACAGAACTCAATTAAATGCTGCCAGCACCAATTCGTGTCAAAGAAAGACACGACGTTAATAACCCGGAGTAGTTTGGGCCCTAACGTGCTTGAATTTTCTTGGCTAAACAACCAGCGCGTAAGCTCTTTCTGGTCGAAGAATTTGCATACGCCCTTCCAATCGCGCGGTACAAGCCTTTTGAGGAGGTCAATAAAATGGTCCTTGGTCCGAAGACTGCCCCTCTCCCAGACAATGTTTAGTTCTTCGAATAGATCTGAAAGTCTGCGGCTTGGAATATTCGGCGCGAGTTCGAGAAATCTGATTTGTATTGCCTCTTCTGATGTTTCCAAGGCCTTGCGCGCAGCTGCGCGTACCGCGGCTGAGACATGACCCCGATGACAATAGACATACAGCGCCGACATCAACGCCGAGAGCGAATTACTTTCAAAAAGATCGATGATCGCGGATTCGGCCGCAGCTTTTAGTTCCCGATCCGAGTCATCAGCCAGAAGTAATGCCTGTTCATAAATGGGAGTAATGAATAGATCATCCTTTCGAGCGTTCAATCGCTTCTGAATCAAGGCCAAAGGCTGTGGTGTTAGTCGACGCAATAGGCCCCGAGCAGCGCTATGTTCAAAAAATGTCTGGTGAAAGAAAGAGGTAAGACCCGTGTCTGACGCGTGCAGCACCCCGCGCGAGGCTAAGACGTCGAGATGTTCGCCCTCTACTCCGATTTCCTCAAAGAACTGTTTGACCCGTGGGCTTGGAATTTCAGGACTTCCTTCCGCGAGCATCGCAAGGGCCACTAGTTCTGCGGCTGCGTTGGCGTTCACCGAATCGGGCGCCGCGAACGGGCTACCAGCTCTGAGATCGCTTTCCACCCGATGAGTCCAATACTGCTGGTACAGCTCGAAAACATTAATGTCAGGTGGGATTTTGGCCGGCCGATAGATGGTAAACAGCATGCGCAAGGTGAGAGGATTTTCGCAGACCTCTCGCAATGGTAGACCACGGGCTACCGCTTCCATTATCGACGCTATCTGCTGGGCATTTGATTCCTGCCGTGCTTCGAAGTAGAAGCGATTCACATGTTTTGTAATTGCCTCTTCCAGTGCAATGCCCTCGTAATCTAAGAGCGTCACCCGCCTAAACTCGAACGCATTGAGACGCGACACTTCTTGCGGTCTGGTGCTGAGGATCGTCTGACATCCGAGGTTCTCCAACTTCAGGACGAGTCCGACCAGAAAGTCACGGCTTGGTTCATCGTGCAGAAGGAGATCAACAGTATCGACCATGAGAATCGGACGCCGTTCCCTGCGGATTGTTTCATTTACTGCCTGAGAAATAATTTCGGACGATATTCCGTTCTTGAACCGTTCTTCGCGAAGGGAGCCTACCAGCATCGAGGACTTGATGAACCATGGCTCCCAAAGATCGGTTCCGGACAGCGATGAATAAATGTGCCAAAGAAGGCTGGTCTTTCCACGCCCCGCCTCGCCGATTACTACTATCGGTTTGCGACGATCTTCGGAAACCCTCAGATGCTCAACAACCTTGTCTTCGGCGATGCGCGAAACATAGAGATCTTGATCGAGGTAGACGTTTCCTCCCGCTGAGGTTTCGGTCGCTACCGATCTTGCATCCGCCGAGACGATTGTGCTGGCCAGTCGTAATTCCTCAATAGCGCTCTGCGTTTTGCTTCTAACGATCGGTCGATCTCCGGTTTCGTCGCTGCTTTCGCGTTTCGGGACCGCTCCGGATGAGATTAGGGCGTGCGCAAAACTCGCCGCTGAATGGCAAGCGTACTCGGTCCAATTGTCATCTCGCTTGAAGCCTACTATGTCGCTCAGTCCTCTAATGGCTAGGATTGGGTATTCTCGTTCCCTGCGGCGCGCAGCGCGGTAAACGCCGCCAAGCTCCATCTCCACATTGACAATGTGACGAGCTGCCCGACGCCATTCCTGTAGAATCTGTGTGTCTTTAATCAGGCGATCACTTGAAGCCGTAGGGCCGGTAGTGAACAAAGGTCGGCGTGTTCGATTTCCATGAGGAAACTGAAACTTTACACTCTCCTTTACTTTTTCAATCCACCTATCATCGCCGTAGAAGTTCTTATCCTCCAGAGACACGGCCGGCTGAATCATGCCGATCCGATCTTCGTCATTCCAGCCACGAAAGTCTCCTCGAACGTCGTGCGCGCCGAGTACCGCTAACAAATCTTGGGTGACTTTGTGCATCGGTCCGCCGGTAATCCCATATTCTGGCGGCTGATCCTGGATTCGAGCTTCGATCGTAAAATCATGAAGTCGGGTCGCCAGCACGACGTCGCCGAGGGTGAACTCTCTGGCCGGGACACCACCGGCAATTCCGAGCAGCACTAACCATTCCGGATCAAGATCTTCAATTAGGTCTCGAGCCGTGTTCTGCGCCTCACCTTCACCTTGCTCTGAAGTGCGAACTACTACGACCGAGCGGCGTTCACCGGTCTCAAGCGTCACTGCCGAGAGGCTGTATCTCCTTTGGCCGTCGACAAGATCATGAGGCGGAAAGCGCTGCAGCGCGGCTCTGAATTCGTCGTCGCGAATCGTTATTATGGCGAAGTCGACTTGACCTTTGATCTCGATTGTTTTCATCGGGGTAAGACTCGATGTTGTGGTCAACTGCATGAATTCTACCGCAGATCCCATATTGGCTAAATGAAGCAGGTTGATTCTAGGCGCGGTAATGGATTGGGTTAAACTATCCCGAACGGAAGTAATCAAACGAACAATTGTTTCAGAGCCACATTTTCAGCTGCGAAATCCATGCTGTCGCTAAGATATCCATTCAGCATCTGGACTGAGAGAACTCGAACGCTGTTCGAACTATAGATGCGATCTATTAGATTGCGGTATAGGAGCCAATCAGAGTAGAGAGGAGCACATGTCACCGTGCGGTTGTTTTCCCCACCCGAATCTGAATTGTTTGAGAGTCTGTTTCATGAAAGGCTTCAATCGGTCCGCGAAAAACACTTCGCTGAGGTAAATCGGATCCACTATTCGAACGTTCAGCACAAGCTTAACCTTCTCATTTCGGAGCACAAGAAATTCAAAAAGGAATACCTGGAAGTGCGCGTCGCAGCTTACCTCGAGACGTGTGAGAGAACTGGTCGATGTCCAGATCGTATGGATTGTCAGGAGCTTGCAGCTGAATTGACGACGCTCGTTAGGGGTGGCACCGAGGATATTGTGCGAGCTTACAAGGATCCGCTGGGACCGATTCGAGTGCAGACATTGGAGCGAACAATGGAAGTACTAGACATTGAATTAGGACAGTTGGTTGCGCCTGCGATGGCGCCGGTGGTTGTGTTGGCTTCAAAAGGCAAGCTAGGCGCTTCGTTTGTTACAGGTTCGCGCCGAGCATCAGTGCGAATGGCGGAGTTCGTTCAGCATCTCGGCCGACAGTGCGAGACACTCGGCGATCTCGATTGGCCTGAAATCAAATCGTTTACGGACACCATCGCGAGCCTGTTGGAGCGCGTTGATTTTCTTCGCGAGATTGAGAAACTGCCCGACGATGGTGTTGTGAATAATACATTGGTCGATCCGGCGAAGCGCGCGCGAAATACAAACACAGTCATAAGGCCTCTTCAGGAGGAGATTGGGGGACTGCTATCGGAGCATTTCGATCTTGAGAGGATCCAGGAGGAGGCAGCGACGTTGGCTAGCAACGGCGAAGAACTGGAATACCTATCAAGAGTACTTCGAGACTACAAGAAGTACCATCCAACTACGCTAAAGAATTCTTACTCGCCAAGTGAACTCGCTTTTTGCGAGGCCATAAAGCTTGAGATTCAGTTGAGGCGGGACAAACAATTGGCATTGGCTATGAGCGAACAACGAAGTGCTACGATCAACATCGCCGGTGACAACTTTGGCGCAGTCATGCAGGGAGGACATGGCAACGTTCAAAACGTGGTGGTTAACGTTCAATTGAATGCGAAGATTGATGAGCTTCTACAATTGATTGAACAAAGCAGTGACCTAGGTGCTCTGGAGAAACTGAAGGCCGGTTCTGATCTGCGTTATCTAAAAGAACTGAGTGCTCTGGAAGAAACTAATGAAACGCGAGAGGCAGCGCGAACGCGACTGGATGACGTTACGTCAATCATATCTTTAAGTGCAGATCTAGTATCTTTAGGAATGCCAATCCTGCAAATGATTAGGGCGCTATTCGGTAATGTCTAAAGCGATTGAGACACGCTATAAAGGTTACCGCTTCAGAAGTAGGCTTGAGGCGCGTTGGGCTGTATTCTTCGACACTCTGGGCATTGCATATCGCTATGAGCCTGAGGGCTTTGACCTCAACGGCCTGGCTTATCTTCCTGACTTCTACCTACCCACGGAAGAGCCTGCGGCCTGGGTCGAGGTAAAACCAGAAATACCACGAGACGCAGAAGGTTGGTCGTCATTGCTTAGGCCACTATTTGAATTGAGTAAATTTCAACGCGAGCACGCGATCGCCATACTTGGGGATCCCTATCCCGGGGAATACAAGCTTTTTTTCGTCGGTTACATAAGGGAAACCGACGAGATGATAATTCCCCGAATTGATACCTACGCCGATCAGGAGATCGTCTTTGCCGAATCCGACTGTGGCGCAATTCACTTGGCTCATGTGTGTCCGCCTAATGTGCAGTTTCCTAACACCATTAGGGTTCGAAATGTCCTTCGTGACTGCCAAGACCCGACGCGATGCGTGATGCACATTTATGGGGACAACGGACCGTGGATAGGGCAAAAATGTCCCGACCTCTTTAAGGCATTTTCGCGGGCTCGTGCTGCAAGATTTGAGTATGGAGATCAACCATAACGGGCAGGTTCTAGCTTGTTTCTCCTTTCGAGTTGAGGTTGCCTATGATTCAGCAAAACAACGATAGTGGAATATTCACTCGCAACCACCGCACATATCTTGAGACCGCTGCCGACATAGCTCAGCGTTACCCATCACAACTTGTAACTCTTCGTAGCAAAACGCGGTGGCGAACCGCGTCCAACCTGCTAAAGAGTAGCGGTCAGATTCCTATCTATTTTGCAGTGGTCGACGAGGGGCCAATGATCCGGTTCAGAGCGTGGCTGCGAGAGGTGCGTCTTCAACCCCAACAGGGAGATTCCGAAACGGAACGACTTCTCAACCTTGGGGTTGCTCCAGCTGACGAACGCCTTTGGGACGGACGCGTTGAAACTCTGTACGTTATATCTGGCTGCTACGAACTTGAACAGCCATTCCCAATGATGCAGCTAAACAAACTCCATGGCGGCGAACCGATTGATGAGAACTACGGCTACTCGTACGTTCCCGTAATTGCGTACGAAGCCGACCTTACGATCGTCTCCGCTGTTGTCGCCTCTGATGTCAGTGAACCGCCCGCGCGGACTCAAGCCCTTGTAAATCGCATAATCCGCGACACAGCGATTGTTCGTCGCTTGAAGCGCCTCCACGACGATTGTTGTCAACGCTGTGGCCTTCGCTTAACACTCGATAACGGATTCGCGTACTCTGAAGGGCATCACCTGCGACCGCTTGGGAGCCCGCACGACGGTCCCGACATTCCGGAGAATCTGATTGTGGTCTGCCCGAATTGTCATGCGCTTCTCGACTTGTGCGGCGTCTCGGTCGAGAGAAATGGACTTCGCTTGCATCCCGAACATCAAATTGCCGAACAGTACGTGCAATACCACAATGGGCTGCGCCACTAATGAATCGTGCGGTGCGCTCCTTCTGTATGGGCTGATGAAATCCTTTTTGGAGCCGAAGACTTTACGGCCAACTTCCTATCGTTCGTAATCGGCGATCGCTTCACTTAGTCCTAAGGCGTGAAGGCGCGAAACACGATCAATTAAATCCAGACATCTGCTTTGGATGGCTGGGGATTTGCTCTGAGAATATGTTCTGATAATGAGGGTGTTTGCCGTGTAAGAGTCGGCTGAAGCGTGAGTGCTGATATCGGCGACCTCTGCGGCTGCGAGGTCAAAAAAGCGTTCCACTGCTAAGCAGGTGGTTTCTGGTAGCTGAGCCGTCGTCTCTTCTAGTGCATTAAAGAGGTTACGGTGTTCCGTTTTGTACGCCTGACTTGTAATGAACGCATTGACCAACTCGGAGTAGGCTCCAATCTGATCTTCGTCGAATTTAAGAAAACACCTTTCGGCTTCTGACCGAACTTTTTCCGATTCGTCGTTAAAGAGGATTATTAGATTTTCTTCGCAGAATTTTCGGAAGCGCGCCTGGCCCAAATTAGCCGCGAACACTTGTGCAACACCGCGACGCAATGCTTCTGATCCTGACATGCACGCCAGTGCTTTAGGTCGCGCTGCTTCATCGAATAAAGCAACTATCGAGGATAGGCGGGCTCCCGCTAAATTGGCTGCCTCGCTGTTTGCTTTGAGCATTCGATCGAGTACTGGCTCTAAGATTGTGTAGTGTGTCTGCAGGCCGTATTTCATAAATCTCTCAACGCCGGCTGCTCTGAGGATTGCGTCATCAACCGAGCACAGTGTGAGAAAAAGTCGGACGGCCAAATCGCGGTCGTGCTTGAGAACGCCGATTAGGGTCCATGAAGCACTGGCTCGCACGGCAATCGATTTATCGTTTACCAACCGCTCAACTGCTGGAAGCAACCTGTCTAGGCGCTGAGCGTCTGGAAACAGCAGCTTACTCAGAGCCTGAGCAGCTGTGCCCCGCACACAGTTGATTGCGGCCATGTCGATTGAGCCCCCGAAGAGAGGTTCGCCGCCGCCAGCTTCCGACTTGAGCCACAAGTCTCCTTTTGGATCGCTGTCCTCTGTTGCATACCAAGCTACGATATCAAGGGCCTCGTCCGGCAAAATTGACCCGCTCATCTTGCCAACGACAGGTGGTATCCATCTGCCCAGCTGGCGGCCAGGCAAGCTATGGCAGCGCCGGCAAAGGTTAAGTGCATCCTCAACCTTGAGGCCCGGCTCTGCGACGCCACGCAATACCGCTTCGAAGTACCTGATATTCACGCTCTCGGAGAATTGGAGTGCAAGTCTTGCGAACCTTTGCGGATTCTGCTTTGCAAGCCCCTCCATAACACCTGCCAGCTGGCCAGCTCCACCGACGAGATCATCACCGACTATTTTTGTTTCGACATTGTCGCTGTCATAACGAGCAATCGCCTTCAACCACTGTTCATCAGTCATTTTGCTGGCTGCTTCATCTTTGATTGGAGAGCCGACCCAACCGACGACCATTCCCATCGGTTCTTCCACAGTTTCTTTATTAAACTTCCGTCTCAATTCTTCAAGCCTCTTGATGATCCGCTGAGATCGATGCGCGAGTGATATACCTTCGAGCAATGTAAACTGGGCGTGGCCGTAAGCCGCTCTCCCCTCTGGGCTACGTTCCCATGGCGTGTAGTAACCGAGGATCACGCCTTCGAGTTTTGTCAGAGACTCTTGAGAGCAATACGGAGTTATGGCCGAAAGTACTTGTCTCGCAACCCACTGATTTCCACCGTCGTAACCGATGCTTAACCTCTCAGGATTCTCGCAGAGATAGTCGGCTGCCTCATCTGCGAAATTCTGTCCGCACCCCGCATAGGCTCGAAGCAAAATAAAATGAGCCGTGTCGAATTCCGTTTCCCGTAAACGCCTCGCGTACTCAGAAAACGTGTTTGGGTCGCTTAGCCCGAGGCTTAAAAGCGCTTCAACCATTGCATCCAGAAGCGCGTCTCCGGAACCAAAATCATCGTTGTAACGACGAAAAAGCCAAGCCCCATCTTTATACGGCGGGTGGTCGAAGCGTTGCAGCGTGAGATCCATCACGCGCAATAGGACAGGCAGAACTTCAACTACAAACTCTTTGGGCGCGCCACGTGCGGCCTTTAAGAAGTAGTCCTCATGGCCGTCACGAGCGCTGCTGTGAATAGACCGGACGATGTTTATGGTCGCCTCAGAACCGGTCTCCAATGCTGTTGTGATGCATCTGCTATAGAAGTGGCCGATGACCGCTGCTGCCCATGCGGGCTGCTTGTCCGGAAGGCCGTGAGATAGGTCCCAAAAATCACTGTTAGTTACTACCGGACCGCGAACGCCGTCCAACACGCCTGAATCAATAGCCCGAAGGAAAAGGTCTAGAAATCGTCTGCTCAAGCTTAAGTCAGCCCATTGCATGACAAAGACGATCCGATTATTCCAGTCGATCGAACGACCAAGCTTGTCTTCGAGTAGCTCTGCAACCTTGTCCGGCAAGGAGCGCTGCACGCCACGAAACAGATTCACTGTTCTGTTTACCCGCTCGGGCGGACTCGCGTCTGAGAGGCACCCCTCGATTACGCCGAGTGAGTCGACGAGGCTGAACCAAGCGGGAGAGTGATAGAGAAGATTCCAAACCTCAACATGAAGTTCATCTGCAGTGTCTTCCAGAGCTTTTGAGAGAGCGTTCCACTCCTGAACTGTGGGATCGGTAATACCGCTGAGAAGCGACAAGACAGCACTCTTAATGTGAAAGCGAATCCGACTGTCAAAAAGTATTGACGACAGATTCTCAAGGTACGTTTCGCGGTTCTCTTCTCGTTGATGCAGTAATATCTGCCTGACTTGAGCGCGGCGAAAAAGATGCTGTTCTGAATCAACGAGAAGCTGCGTCAGGCTTAAGCCGCGGGCGGCAAAACGACGGGCAAATGCATAATCGAAAAAGCTTTCGTGGAAGAACGCACACCTGCTGTCTTGTAATGTCAATACATGTTCGGAGACCATAGCGTTCAGGTCAGCCTCATACTCATCCAAAATAGACTTTGGCGTCGACAGAGTTTGATACTGGTTCATGTAGTCGCAAAGCCTGTCGATGACCTGGACCCAGCGAACTTCCCGACCGAGTCGAGCGCGCACCAGAGCCTGCTTTCGCGTCCAAAATTCGCCATACAGGTCGCGGGCAGATTCAAATCCGAGGACATTCAAATTACTTTCCGAGACTAACTGTGAAAGCATGCTCAAATGCAGCGGAACTGATAGTAAGTCCAGCTGCTTCTTCGACAGTTGCGCTGCATCCAAGCCAAAGCTTGAAACTACTTCGCGGACTCTCTCACGCGTCAGACGTTTTACGGGTATTACGTCTGCGATGCCTTCGGTCCCGACGAGCCGTCTGAGCCGATGGTCATTGTCGATGTCGAATTTGCGGCAACCCAGCACCAAATGCATGTTTGGGTAAGTTTGAGATTGTCTAATTATCTCGTTGATACATTCGAAGAATTGAGTGTGTCTACCAGAGGCCAGGCTAACGGCGTCCATCTGATCAATGATTAGTGCGCATTCGCGGCCGTCAGCAATTGCTCCAAGGACATTCGCGGGCGAGCCAGGTAGGCCCAAGTTTTCACCGACTTGATCTGGTGTAGAGGCCGGCTCCATGCGATCAATTCGAAATCCAAGGACGGTCCAACCCAATTTTTGAAGGCGTTTACCTATTTCTGGGGTAACGCTACTCTTACCAACGCCCGCTTCGCCGGCAAGCATTACACTCTTCTTACCGTGCTCCCCAGTAAGGTGTTCCATCGCAGTTTCGGCCTCATCGCGCTCAAACAGTTGCCCTTGAATACCTTCGTTCTCGATAGACCCAAAGTAACGTTTGTTTTGGTCACCTATGGCCGCAAGTACATGAGGGTCTCTATTCCAATTGCGACGATGACAACCTTCACCCTCCAAAAAACGCCAGATGCCCTGAGCGCTTAGTTCTTGATGAACATTTTCCAGCGCAAAGCTTCCTAGCATTGCAGCAACCGTTGACGGTGATTCTCCATCAACAAGGACGGCTAATCGACTTTCTAACATTATCTGCAGGGTCTCTTCGTCTATGGTCCTAACCGTAACGCGCTTCAATCTTTCAAATACTTCCGATTGAGAGCAATCCGCCCAGCATTTACAGACCTCGTCGAATGATGTTTGTATGGCGGAGGATGTTAAGAAATCGCGCTCGTATTCCTGCCACGACGACGCCCTTCGAGCCCGGTCGGTCAAATCGTCGAGCTGAAATGCGGCATGAGTTGAAGTGAAGACGCAAGCAGTTGACGGGTCTTTCAATTTCTCTGAAAAGAATTGCAATACGCCGCGAGATCGTAGGCTTGCAATGGTCCAGCGTCCCTCGGAGCCGTATTGTCGTTTTACTTGGTGATATTCAAGCAGCGACCCGCGTCGCACCCAGAACTCCGCTCCTTCATCTTCAACAGCGGGCGGCTCCAAACGAATGGCGTTCACGCGCTCATCCATGACGTCAGCCATATTGAAAACAGTCCATCGACCTTCATATCGAGCGCCGAATTTGTCTGATGCTCCGCCCTTTAGTGGCATAAACAGAGTCTAATCTCCTTGGCTGATTATACCAGCAGTGTTTCGTTTTTGGGGTTTCGTCCTGTATGTGAGACAGTCTAAAATTATGTAGTATCCATTATTCCTAAATGAGTGGAGTTGGTCCGAATAACGCAATGCTTGAAGCTTTGTTCACCGAAATTGTAGCGGCCATACTGGTCGAGACTGGCCGCCAAGGGTTAGTTCAACTCTTTACTGGACCACCAGCGAGTAGGGCCATCAAGAAAACAGTGGCCGACTTCCCGAACATACCCACTGTTGAGGATTCGCTAACTGGATGGTGCAAGACCGACGATTTCATTTCCCGCGTAGAGACGCTCCATGCGGGTTACGATGAGCAGGGGTACGACCAACTCGTCAACTCATTCATTGATCAGGGTGGTTTCTACGACGGAATAAATAAAACTCACGTTAGCGCGCGCCGAGTGCTGGAAAGCTTTTTCAAGCAGCTCGAGGAAGAACTCTACAAGACAGAGCTCGGGCCCATCATTGAAGCTCGACGTGCTAAAAACCGGCATCGCGCGACTCAGGTCGGTCTTAACGAACTCAGCCAACAAATACAGCAACTACCGTCAGGTGTTGAGGCCGTTGTAAACAAAGCGCTCAGTCAATACATTCCGCAATTTAACCCAGAAAACAATCCGACGGTTCAAGAGAAGATTTATTTCGCTAACATTGATCTGGCAGTGGACCTGCTGAAAGAGGGCAAACCTAGGAGTGCGCGAAAGAGACTCGAAGAATTACGGGCGAAACTTGCTTCCGAGAATCCGTCAGTGGATTTGCGCTTTCGGCTCGTCGCCAACCTCGGTTCCTGCGCTCTTCAACTCGACGACTACGAAACCGCAGAAAAGGAGTATGAGGAGGCGCTGGTATTTAAGCCTGAGCATCGTTTAGTTCTGTCATACGCAGCGCTCACGGCCACGCTTACGAACGATACCGACCGGGCAGTTAAATATGCTAAACGGTCTCGACCCGCCGGCGAACACGACCCGCAGATCACGTCCTCGTATTTGCGCGTCCTTCATCACGCAAACCGTGACGATGAAATAGAGAGTCTGCTACGCGATGAGGAGTGGATAGAGCGCGACGGTAATTGCGCCTTCGCGCTGGGATTGATTCGTCTTACCCAACAAAAGTTTGCTGAAGCCGAAGCGTATTTTAGGATTTCCTTTAAAAATGACTCTGAGAACCCCCACCTCCTCAGGCTATTAGCTCAAACAATCATCTTACCGATTGATCAAATTCTTCACACCGACCCTCCTGTGGAATTGTCAAAAGAGACGCTTGCCAGAGTCGGCGAGGCTGAAAGCTACCTGACACGGGCGATTGAGATTTTCGAGAAGCATGAGAATCCCTCGGGGCTTTACGAGTCATTGCTTCAACGTGCTTACGTTCGAGGGTTGCAGGGTCAATATTATGCGGCTCTCGCCGATTGTGACCGGTTGCTTTCTAAAGATCCTAACGACGGTAGGGCCTTATTCCAAAAGGGCCACACTTTACTGTTTGCAGGAAAAGCGGAAGAGGCACTGGAGTGCTATTCGAGGATCAACGACGAGGACGACCGCCAGGCCTCTTTGCGGTCCATCGCACTTGCTTACGACCGAGCTAATAAACCGAAAAAGGTCATTGAAGTGCTTGCCAGTAGTTGGCGTCCAGCCGAGCGATCGCGACAGCAGGCGACAATCTTGGATTTGCTTCTAAACGCTTACGAGAAGACCGGCAACACTGAACGTGTTAAGGCGCTCATAAGCGAAGTCGAGCGAGAGCGCGCTAATGATTCAGATGCTCTTGCCGTCGTAGCCCGACATCACATGCGCTTCGGCGAAAAGGAAAAAGCGCTTGCTCGATATGAGAAAGCGCTTGAGCACGCCGCTTCCGATAACCAGCGCGCCCGCATCAACGATGAACTTGCCGAGTATTACCTCGAGGTTCGAGAGTGGGCGGCTGCCGCAGAACTTCTTAAAGATTCCACTGACTTGACTAAAAACAATCCTCGGACGCGAATGTACCTGACGAGTCTATACAACTCGGGGGCACGGCGAGCCGCGTTGGATGTAGCGCGAAAAGTGCGCGACGGCCGTGAGGCGATCCCGTTCGTTAGCGAGATTGAAGCACAGGTGCTCTTAGCATCTGGCGAGCCCGAAGAAGCACTGCGTCTCTTCACGGAACTCGCGAAGTTGGAGCCACAAAAGATTACATACAGACTCTGGATGGTGGAGATACAGCGCCGCTTGAAGAATAACGAAGGGGCTCGTAAAACCCTAGAAGCAATTACCTTTGACGAGGTGAAAAATGATTCTACTGCGTTGATTCAAGTTGCCATGTTTCGCCAGAAACTCGAACTCGGCGGTGATCTACCGTTCGCTTACCGTGCAAGACAACTTAACTTTAATGACGCAGACGTACATCACGCCTACGTTCAGCTTTTTATGGATCACACGCGCCGCGAAAGAGGCGACTTGGATGTTAATGGTATCGCTGTTGGCTTCGCAGTGCATCTTGAGGATGCGAAGGGCGATAAGAAGACGTATCTGATCGTGGAGCAAGATGAATACGACATCAACCAAGGGGAGATATCGCCCACGGACCCGCGAGCGCTAGAAATGCTTGGCAAATACACCGGTGACACCGTCGTCTTCAACCGGGGCAGGGGTGACGAAGTAGAGTACAAGATTGTTGACATACAAAGTAAGTACGTTTACGCGTTCCAACAAACGATTAAGAAACACACAGAGTGGTTCGGCGGCAGTGACGGAATGATCGTTATGGATGTCGCCGACAAGGATTTCTCTAAATTCTTTCGGATGATCGATCAGCAGCAAGCACGTCAGCGAGAAACCGCAGAGTTGTACCGCGAACGTCGTCTTCCTCTAGCAATGGTTGCGTCGTTAAAAGGCGCAAACCTATTCGAGACGTGGGCTGGGCTCGTAAATAGTAACGACCTGCCGCTGCACATGACCACGGGTGACGTAGCAGAATTTAACCGTTCGCTCGAAGCGGTCAGAATGAATAATGCGATCGTAGTCGAAATCACCGCGTTGTTTACGCTTAGTATGCTTGGCCTTCTCGACGAACTCCCCAAGATATTCAGGAGAATAATCGTTGCGCAAGCAGTTCTCGACAAGTTAGAAACGTGGATCGTTGAAGCTGAACGGCGTTCGCCGTACATGACTATTCGGGAGGAAGGCGGTCAATACTTCCGCGAAGAAATTACTGAGGAGATGATTGCGCGCAGCAAAGACTTTCTTAACAAGATAAGTTCCTTTGTGGAAACAAATGCTGAACTACGTCCGGCAGTTAAAGCCTTAGACACACCTGCGGAGCAACTCAAAATGTATGAAGAAGCTTTGGGAGTTAGCGCCGCATCCGTTTTTGTAGCGAGCGAACTCAAGCTGCCTCTCTATGTGGATGACGTCGGACTTAGCCAATTAGCCTCTGGGCCAGAATGGGAGGTTCAGGGCACCTCAACGCTCGCCGTTCTTTGGAAGATGAAATCACGCGGGCTGATGAGTGCATACGATCATTGCTTAGCCCTCAAGAGGTTGATTCTTGCCAACTATATCGTTGTCAGCGTCAACGCACTGCAATTGTTATGGATCTGTCAGAGCGAAGGAAAAAAAGCTACGTTGGCAATGAAGCATATTCTGCGGCGGTCAATGCAAGGGCCGGAATGGGAGGAAGCCTCTGCACTGCAGGTTGCTGCAGAATTTTCCTATAGAATGTGGAAAGAGGTGCGTGAGATCGATGATAGGTTCCAACTTCTTGATTTGATAACCGAAGCGCTTGTGTCGGGGAGGGAGCCTGAACGCATGAAAACCCTGTTTAAGTCCTCATTGTCGAAGAGCTTTGTTCACCTGCCGAACGCTCTACCATTAATATACGACCGTCTCGATGCGCTTAATCCGTAATCTTTGGATAGGGTTTGCTCTGTATCATCTCCTGTTCATTGGCTATCCGGGTCAAACAGTTTGTTATGTCGCGTCATTGAAGTGAAGTCAACGAGATGCCGGGTTTCTTTCGGATAAGTCTCGCCTCATAGAGGTCGTCAACGAATCTTCCAAAGTCGTAGATTAGGACATGAATGGAAGAGGCAAGCGCGTTCAAGTCAATATCCTCTATGTCATCATCGCCCTTTCGAGCTGTCTTGAGTCTTGAGGCGCTCCCATCGGGACCGGTGAACCACCATGAGTGAACGATTCGATTTCGATTCGTGTTTACAGTACGAATCCTTGAAATAAGTTCATCAAATGTTTCCACCAAGGATGGGGTCTTCACTTGATCGTGGAAATAGGTGGACAACGAATTGCACAGGTCAATGAAGTGTTTGCCGGCGAATTTCAATTGAGCATCGTATTCGTTAGGGCCACTCATGATCCAAGTCAGTCGAGCAACATCAAACTCAAGACATTGGAAATTTATTACCATGCGGCCGACCGCTCTGATTACGTCATCATCGAGTATTGATTTCTTCTCCATTAGATTAATCGGAACTACTTATTAGGCACGGTTCAAGGGCGTACCTCTGGGATTTTCAAAGGAGCCAAGGAGTAGTTTGTTTGGGATCTTTACCTAACGCCTCTTCCACAAACAGCACATACTCATGCGCCGCCGCGAAAATCTTTTCCACCAACGCTAGGTTGACGCCGGTTACGAAAAATAGTTTCTCCTGGAAATCACTCTTCGGATCAACATAGTGAGAAGGATGAGTGAACGCATCTCTTACATCCTTGCCGAAGCTGGCTAAATCGTGGGCGAACTGACAACCGGACAAATCAAGTTTGATTCCTTCCATCGTTGCCGCGATGACGGGATAGCTAAACAACTTCTTGTTGAAAGCCACATATCTGATTTTCTTATCGGTGCTGTTCCACTCGCCTAATAGATCATGATCATCCAGCGACAGTTGATCATGATATGAATGAAAACAGTCATAAGCTAGTCCGTTCAGATATGCTTCGAGGAAATGAAATATCGCGGTTGCCGCTGTACGCAAATAACTCTGCAGTTGCGCTTGATCTTCAGACGAGCGTTGGCGGAAGTCGTCGATGCCTCGGTGCGCTTCCCGCGCCCGAGTAATCAAGAGCTGAGCATCGTCAAACAGCAAACCCTCTAGTTCGAGGATGTTCAGCAGGTCCTCCATTGTCTGCGCGTCAAACACCACCAGTGCGTGCAGTTTAACGTGCGGCCAGCGACTGAAGACCCTGTCGTACCGCGAGAACAGCCGAGAATCAATGTAGAGTCTCGATAGGTATGCCCGGCCCATCTGCTTGCGAGCTTCGGTGAGCAATTCTCGATATTCCTCATCTTTTGCGAGAGCGCCTGATTGGTCGCGGATACTCACAATTTCCGCTACCAATTCGTCCAGTATCTTCAGTTGATCGTCCTGCCCGAGGCGGGAGTAGTCAGCGCGGATCATCGCCAGCCGTGCCTGATGGGGTTCGAAGCTCTTAAGGAGAAAGTAAAGCCCTTCCAGAGTTTCGACGGAAGTAGCAATCTGATTTCCTAGATCCATTCGAATGTCACAGTCAATTTCAGGTGATAGGCGCGAATCGCTGCCATCGTTGAGCCACTGCTTAAGTGTTTGAGCTTTCAAGACTGTAACCCAACAACCACCCGGACGATCAAGTCGTCTTTAAGAACACCAAGATATAATCGCAGCTCCAGACGCGTAATCCCTTTTGAAGAACTCGCTACCGGGTAAAGACTTTTATTGTTTAGGTAACGGCTCTATTGCTTAGTAAGAACTTAGCTCGGCGCGATCAACAACACGCACAATGTTTTTTGATGCGCGATCAAACACACTGGTGCTCAGCGGTTAGTTACGCGACCCAGTGTCCCGTCGAATTAAAGTTCTTAACCAGCCAGGCGCATTCTCACTGAACCTGCTTCGCATCATAAGGTCCCTTCGGGCCTGTTATGCTGCGCAGGAAACCTCTACTTTTCAATGGTTCAGTTTTTAGGGAGAAGGTCAGTTTGCATACACATCCTCACTGCGCCTCAGGTTGAACGCTATCTTCAGGTTGTGTTCGTGAAGTTGTTGCCGCCTCTTTAGAACAGTGATATAAGCTTCGCTAATCTGTTCTAGCCCGTCGTCTGGAGGCTCCCGCGCGGTGAAGAGGTACGACAAGCGCATGCTGATCATAATTGCTGTCAGCGTGCTGTCCGCTGTGTCGACGGCCTTATTGATCCCGCCGGCTTGGAGATCATTTTTTGACTTTCATCAGTCTTCGCTATCTGACTTAAAGCTTATTGATAGTCTCAAGGAGATCCACGATAGCAAAATTCTATTCAATCCATCGCGTGAAATGGAACAAGGGTAGGTTGAAAGAATTGAGGCGCGAATTTCTTATCACGACATTGGTGATGCAATAACAAAAGAATTAAAGGGTCGAGGCGATCCAAGAGTACAAACAATTCAAGTAGGCAGAGCGATGAGTGTGACCCTTCACGCGGACAAATCAGAGTTTGATATCAAAAGCTATGGATCGGAGGAGCAATTAGTTGCGGGTAGGTCCTTCGCCCAATGGGAATGGGACGTAACCCCGCTTGAATATGGGGAGCGCACACTTCATCTGAAGGCAGTTGTAAATATAGCCAGTGACCAGGAAAAAGGGGCATATGATATTCCTGTCATAGACAGGCCCATTAAAGTCAAAATCAACCCACCATATATTGCTGCTCAAGTTGCGAAGAGTAAAGAGACTTGGACCATTCTTCTCGGTTCGGGTTTTGGACTTGTAGTAGTCAGCGGCCTAACCGCACTAATTGTTCGCAGGCGCAAACAGCACCGAGATGAGAAAACTAGAAAATGGGAGATCATATAAGGACATCTACGGCCACAGATGGACGTTATTGAAACGCTAAATCATGGTTGTTGAGAGAATAGAAGCCTTTGCGTAAGAGCTAAGGTAGACATTTCAGGACTTTTTCTGCCATGGCTAAACATAACCTCCAGGGACTCTTATTGAGCGTCGGGATCTTGCTGATGCTCGTTTGCATCAATTCGGTTTACGGTCAACCGAGCGGCTCTCAGAACCTTGAACTAGAAAAGTGGATTGTGGAGCAGACGGCTAGCGGGACACCAGCGGACTTATGCGAATTTGGCAAAATTAAGGCAGCACAGTGCATAGAGGAGAATTACCCTCTTATTTCCGCAAGGACTATCGAAGAGTTGCTGTTGAGTGGTGTCAAAGGAGCACCCAGAAAAAGCATTCAGATAAGTCACGCGACAGTTGAAGATGAGATCCACATGGATAATACGAGCATTCCGGTCGAAGTCAATTTCAAATACTGTCACTTCAAGAAGGTCGTTGATTTTTCGCAAAGCGAATTTGCTAAGAGCGTCATCTTCGATAACTCGCATTTCGACGGTAAGGTTAGCCTTGGCCTCTCAAAGATAGGCGGTAACCTGAGTTTTTACACCGCCGCATTTAACGCAAACGATCCGGCCGATTTCAGCAGCATCATAGTGGCTGGCAATGTCGTTATGGCCGCGTCAAAGTTTTCCGGGAGTGTTTGGTTTCAGTCTGGGCAAATAGACGGGGGCTTGGATCTGAAGTTCACGAATTTCAGCAACCCTAACGGAACAGCAAACTTTCAAGGGCTTGCGGTGCGCGGCGACGTCTTGCTTGTGGGAAGTAAGAATGGTCCGACCATGTTCGATACAGCCGTAAGATTTGATGGTGCAAAGATCGGCGGCATCATTCAAGGAAACAACTGGACATTCTTCACCAACACAAAGGAACCGCCGCGCTTTGATGATATGAAGACGGCGACCGCTGAATTTAGCATTCACTCCTTTAAGTGTCGTCCCGATTTCATCGGTATGACGTACGACAACATTCAAACCTATGAAGAAGATCCCTATGGCGAGAAATTGGCTGCGCTATTGGACCAGGGACAGTTCAGGACTGATGTTTATGCGAGAGCCGAGGACTTCTTGAGAAAAAATGGAAAGGCTGATGCTGCCAATAGAGTATTTTTTCATTATAAGGCTCAGGAAAGGACATGGTTACCTTGGTACTCCAGATGGTGGAGCGGATTCTTGATGGTTTTCATCGGTTACGGCCGCCAGCCGTGGCTGGCCTTCTTTTGGTGGTTAGGAGTCATCGCCTTTGGAGTGGCGATGTTTTTTAAAAAAAGTTGGATGACGTTGAGTGACAAAAAAGAAACCGGCCATGAGTCGAGTCGATACTACAATCCGTTTTGGTATAGTTTGGATCTATTTGCGCCTGTAATCGACCTAGGATCTGCAAAGACTTGGGAACCCGGTCCGAAGCACAAGTATCCTCGGTTCGCTAGGCAATATTCCTATTTGCACAAGATTCTAGGTTGGATCTTGATCCCTATCGCACTCGCTGCAATCACGGGCTATTTGAAGTAGGAGGGATGACCCTTTCGTTTTTCAGTGCCAGAGCCTAAAGTAGAAAAATTAGTGTCTTGGAGGTTTCCTTCGATCACTGATTTCGGGGGTCAGCGGTCGCAGCACGGCTTAAGACGCCAAACCCGATTCGATTGATTGTTGTCCATCACACTTGGCGCTTCATAAACCTCGCTTACAGACTGTCCCTATATATATATTTACGCTTCAGTTCAATCCAATTAACCGTCTGGGCAAAGCGAACGGCGCAAGTTGACAAGATCAACCTGCGCCGCTTTCAAAGCCGGGATCGCTTTGGTTCAAAACCTTTGTTTCATTTTCCGACTTTGATTCGCATTTTACAACTTTAATCCGGATTTTCCGACTTTAATTCGGCTACACAGTGGGATCCGGCCGTAATCAGTGACCCTGTGACAGCTTGCCAATCAGCGAGAACATTGGCAGATACATCGCGATCACGATCGATCCGATCGTCACTCCCAGAAAACCAATCAGTACCGGCTCAATCAAAGTGAGTAGGTTGGCGATTGCGGCATCGACTTCCTGTTCATAGAAGTCGGCAATCTTCCCGAGCATTGCGTCAAGCGCACCGGTTTGTTCGCCGATTCCCACCATCTGCGAAACCATGTGAGGAAATATATCGGCGGCGCGCAGCGGCTCAACAAAACTCTTACCCTGTTCGACCGCCGTGCGAACGCTCATAATTGCTTCCTCGATAACGACGTTGCCGGCAGTGCGGGCGGTAATGTCCAGAGATTGCAGAATCGGAACACCGGAAGAAAGCAGAGTCGACAGCGTTCGCGAGAAGCGCGCGATCGCGATCTTCAAAAAGATCGGTCCCAGGATCGGCG
>Ga0137401_10000132_pt1 | contig 24800 bp, 26 predicted proteins | sample CZOMad1_1_16fung_FD_108286 | JGI IMG/M metagenome (GOLD analysis project Ga0137401, IMG submission 108286) | Vadose zone soil fungal communities from Angelo Coast Range Reserve, California, USA - CZOMad1_1_16fungal (Illumina Assembly) | ecosystem: Environmental > Terrestrial > Soil > Vadose...
GAAGGCATTCTAGGGAACTAAAAACGAGAAGTTGAAAGGAGCGAGTTGAGGCTGGTATTGAAGAACTCAATCACGTCGGATTCATCAGGTTTGCAATCCACCGCGAAGCGGTTTAGTTCAACACTTATTATGGTTCCCGGAGCGGCGATATCATTTTTTGCGCTTTCTGTTGTTGGAGCGGCACAAAGCGATCGGTTAAGAAGTAGAAACGTGGATTCACGTCGGAGGGTAATACTCGTTGCCTTCTATACGTATGCCATATTGAGCCTCTTCAGCCCGCTTACTCGAATACTGGGAGTCGGTGCATTCACTTCCTTTTTTTTCGTATCCCAACTTGCGAAATTAAGCAACACGATCGCACTTCAGTCTGTTACAGCTCTAGAGTACGCGAAAGTAAGATATGAAGTGGATGTTCGCTTTGCGGATCTAAAGATTGCGGAAGCAGAACTTCAAAGAAAGAATCAGCTCGCAGAATTGGGCGCGCTCGCAGCCAGTATTAAGCACGATATTAACACTCCGTTGGCAACTATGGGTTTTGAGATTGATACGCTCAGAGACCTCTGCCAACACGATCACCGGATTATCAGGAGACTTGAGCGTCTTGAGGAATGCACCGAGCGCATTTACGCAATTGTCAAGGTGGTCGATATCGTCCGTGGCGATCGGAGTTTCTTCGACCGGGACCAGTTTATGAACAAGGTAAGCATGTTAGAAATTGTGCATCGAGGCGTTAGGTCCGTAAAGAACGAAAGGCCGGAGTTACTGGATTACGACGCTAAGACATTTATCAAGATTGAAGGTCGGGACCTCTTCGTTAGTGCTTACCTACCAATGTTCGAGCAAGTAATTGTAAACATTATTAAGAACGGCCTCGAAGCCATCGAGGAAGCACGACGGGAGCGCGGAATGATTAGAATCATTGTGAGCTTGGAACAGGGGCGAACAATCCCGTATTCTCGACAGAATAGAGTCGAAATTCTGGATTCCGAATCGTACGACTACACTAAGTGGGTCCGAGTCGAAATAGCAGACAATGGGATAGGCATTGAAAGAGAAAACTTCGGAAAGCTGACGACCTTATTCACGACAAAAGGTGATCGGAAGCCGAATAGCGGTATTGGACTTTTTATTAGTAAGAAGATTCTCGATATTCACGAAGGACGAATTGCTTTTCAGAGTGAGGATGGGAAAGGAACAATAGTCTCAATTCTGTTGCCTGAATGGGGTGAAGTTAGAAGGAGCCAGGAGCGGTACTTTGCGGGCCCGGTAGATTTGGACTCAGTTTGAGAGTAAGCAATGCCGCAACAACAGAAATAATCTCTGCCGCTTTTATTATTCCAATAACGCATTCAAGAACATTATGACCGACCATTCCAATTACAAGGGCAATGCGATCGAAATATCCTTACCGCGTCCCTCAATTTTGATCGTTGACGATGACGAACAGTTCCTCCAAGCCGCTCGAGGATTCTTTTCAACGCGCGGATACGATGTTGACATAGCCCGGTCTCCTGAAGATGCCATAGAGATCCTTAAGAGGCGAAGCGAGCATAAGTATCAAGTGGTTGCTGTTGACATTAACTTTGACAATCTGGAAAGTCGCGGTGACAACTTTGTGCTTCAAAATCTCTCTCTTTTCGATAAAGCAAAAAAAGTAATTTTCACGGGAGCAGGCTGGTCGCCTAATACCAACCTGGATGAACTACAAAAAAGCGGCGTCTCGATACTGGAAAAGTCGCCGAACCTTATTGGGACATTGGACTTGATGACGCAAGAGGAAAGTCGGAGAAGGGCGAAGGAACTTGCGACTGTGGTTGCGGAGCAAGCGCCTCGGATCGAAGCAGTGACTGGACAAAAGGTCACCGTGCAAATCGTTAACACGACGTCTCCGATTTCGGGCTCGGGACTTTCTGGGTTGATAACAGACAAGTTTAAGCGGACATTCGTAAAATGGCTGAAGGCGAGAAGTGATTCAGATCAGCCGATTCTATATTATGGAGACAAGATTTACACCGCGAAGGAATTGGCAGAGGAATTGGGGAGCGAGAACGACGTTGGCCTTGCTCACATCCAGATGCTATTCAACGAGTTTGAGGAGTCCCTCGATATAGAATCTCATGATTGAACAGGCTAGTACCATAACGCCCGAAATGGGTTTTTCGGCTGATTCTAAACGCTTACTGGTTCTGCTTGCGGTGCCGGCGCAGGATGGTTTAACGGATTACGCTCTTAAACTATTAGAAGACCTTCCCAATCTCGGTGCACCTACATTGTTGTGTGATATTAAAAGCCCTATTACTTACGATGATTTACTATCTCAGAATTGCATCGATTATCGTGAGACTGATGTCGCGCTAGTCTTTTGCGGACACGGTTCGAGAGACTCATTGTTTGGACCTAGCCTTTCAGATGGATCTGCCTCCCCTCAAACCGCACGATCGATTTTTTTTAACCAATCGCATGTCGCAATTGGCCCAAGGTTCCTCTTGGCGTTTTGCTCAAACGCGGCAAGGGAGCTAGGAGAGGCTTATGACAAGAGGACCACAAACTGTACTTTCGTGGGGTTTGAAGATGAAATTGGGATGGTCTTGGCAGAAGGAATTTATGCTCAGTGGTGGAGGGGGATCCTACATGGAATTACATCGGAGATGTTAAGGTCGCCCACCACTCAAGAATTAGAGAAATCCATTTCGGCTTTATACAAACAGGCAATTTCGTTTTTCTCAACGGGAGACGGTCGAAATCACAGGTGGGCGCTGATGATGAGGATCTATTTACGTAGACAGAGTGAAGCTCTTCGGGTTATCCAGACTTAGACCTGTATTTCCTGACCTAAAGATAACGACCTGCAGGACGACGGAAACTGGCCAAACTAGCAGCGCGCAATGCTAAGTTGGCAGAAACTCTCACGAGCATTCAACAGATAGTCAGGATCTTCGTACGCTTTGTAAAACCGCGGAGGTGCGAGGAGGCCTTAATCGGCCTGGCCGCCTCTTACTGCTCGCTGGATATTCATTCCCAGGACTACTTCTCGCTGACGTACAGTTCACAAACTGGATCGCTTCATGACACGGCCTTCTGATTAGTCGCTGGTAAAGGTGTCAGGCCAATTACGCAATGTGTATCGGTTGTCAGCAGAATTACGTAACAGTGGTGTGAGTGAAACGGACCGGCGGGTCGCATTGTTCTCAATGGTTAGGCGTCATGAGATTTGAGTAACCGGACTAGAGAGGCCGAGTAATCATTCCGCTAACAGTGCGCGATATTCTTGACGAAGAAATCGCGGCCAAACTAGCCTAGAATTTCAGACTGAAATCCGCACCTTCTGACCATCCGGCAAGTAAGCGATCCGACCTTCTAGCCAGCTAGAAAGCGCCGCGTTCACTTTATGGATCACTCCAAATCACTACTGAATAACGCTAACCCATTTGACTTCCATAAAGCCGATATTGTTGACAGGTCCAACCAGACATCCGCCCGCTTGCACATACCTACCAGAGAACTGGTTAAGGTCGGGCACAGTAGAACTGCCGCGCAATAACCAAACCGGCACGTTGTTATTATCCAAAAGCATGTGGGAACCGACGTTGATCGGGTCGGTGCTCGTTGTGGCATAGAGTCGCCCCTGACCGATTACGGTAGAGGTACAGGTAAGGTAGCCAGGCCGCTGCGGTTCCGGCCCGATTGAGATTGGCCCGCTGGGCTTTTGGGTCGCGTTATGTGGGGGGCACGGGCCGCAGCCGCCGCATTGAATAATATAGGCTAAGACGATGGTGCCAAGGGCTAACGTAAGGTGACTCATAAGTTGTCCCTCTATGTGAGAGATGGTAAAAGCAAGCGCCTTATATCACCGATCAAAACGTGAGACAATGGCAAGGCAGTCCCGCGATGTCCCATTGATGCCCCGCTATCAGGCCATGCGGTGTCAACTATATTGTTACCAAAATTAGGAGTGAACTAGCATCCTAAGGTCGAGAGCGGAGTCTGATTTCGGTCGCTAGAGCTTGAACCAGTGTTGAGTCTTCTGCATTGGGCGGCTTATGTCAAAAGAAGAGTCGGACGCTGACAAAACGAGGTTGATGTTCTCCGGGCTGCTCGGGGTAAGCATAGTTGCGGTCGTCCAAATCGTTGGCCGAACAGAGCTAGACTTTCCTTTGCTGGTTTCGCTCTATTCCTTTGCTGTCGCTATTCCTTTCCTCGCCGCCCTCGTCTGGATCATTATGGTTACGGAAACCGTCCCCGGCGGTAACGCTTGGTATTATGGTTTTCTCGCAGCAATAGGGTCTCTTGGATCATTGTTCGGAATCGGCGCCATCTTTTGGCACTTTTCAAAAGCTATCGGAGCTGTTTTCGTTGTATGTAGCTTGCTCGGCGTCTGCGTGTTTATTGCATTCACTGGCAGAGTAGAACGGGCCAAGATAAGCGGCGACGCATAACAAAATCGTCGGGACGACCGGGGCGCGGAGTTGCCAAGTATATTATTACCGATACAAAGCTTCTTGTTCGTAGTACGCACCACAGGTGATTCGCCGAGAAGTGGGAGCAACTGGAAAAAGCGATTCTGGCCGCTGGCAGTCGCAATCAAGTGTCAACCCAACGACGGGTAGTGCTGTAAATCTGTGTTGCTGGGCTAGGAATCGAAGACTGCCAGTTGGCGGTGATACTACGCGGCGGCCCTGAGTTCAGTACAGGGTAAAGCGGTATTCAAGCTGCATCCACATGGAAACCGGTTTGGCATCCTTCATCGCCGGATCGAATTTGATCTGGCGCGCTACCTTAACAGCCTGGGTAGTGAGACCGTAGCCCAATGGCCTCAACACGACAAGGCGTGTTACTTCGCCGTCAGACGCGAATACCGCCCTCACCACAACTGTACCGATGACTCCGGCCTTTCGCGCTGCCTCAGTATACTGGGGCTCCGGTTTGCTCAAAAGGCGTGCTTTCTGGGTTACGTCTTTCCCGCTGAAGACTCTCTGATAGTCAGTGCTAGATACTGCTGCCGGTGTATCTGTCGCTGGTTTAGTGGTTGGCGTCTGAGTTGTGCTCCGGCGAAATCCTTCCAACTGCCCGCGCCACGTCTCGGCATCCAAATCATCCGGACTACTTGCGAGAAAACTCTCCAGACTCGTCGCAGCTTCGGGATACTGTCGCAGGTTGAAGTGCGCGAAGCTCTTGGTAATTAACGCGAGGGTGAAATTCGGATTGATCTTCAGCGTAGTATCCGCTTCCTCCACAGCCTTCGTAAAAGCGCCAGTTCTGAGACTCGCTTCCGCAATCGCATAGTGCGCTTCAGCACTTTGATCACCTAGCTCCAGCGCGCGCTGCGCGATCGCTATAGCTTTCTGCGGTTCATTCGCGAGGCTTAACGCGAAGGCCAGTTTTGCATGTGCATCCGCCGAGTCGGGACGGAGTTTGATGAGCTCTTCAAACGCGGGACGTGCACTACCAAAGATGCCCTCACTATTGAACGCTAGTCCCAGGTAATACCAGGCATCCGCATCATCCGGATGCTTATCGACGATCACGCGTAGCAGTTTGATCGCCTGGATGGTATCGCCCCGCTTGTAAAGTTGAATCGCGCTCGCCGTATCCTGATTTGCCGAGGCATCAGGCTGCTGTTGAGCCCGTACTGTCTGTGAGCCGCTGATCGGGAAAGACAAATAAAGAAGCGAAAAGACAAGAACTGATGCACCGACGTAGTGAGACATACGCATACGACTTCTCCTGTGCGCCGAGATAAACAGGCCAAAAGATCCCGGTTGGGAATGTGGAGTTGAGAGGTTTGTAGACATTGGGAAAGATACTTATATCACTGATCGGCTTGACTTGCCATGGTATGCTTACCCGCAAATACAAAAGGGCGACGCCCTGCCCAGGAGCCTCGCCCATTCCCTTTAAGAACGCCTAGCCGCGATTCTCGCTCGAAGTTTACACCCGATAGCGAGGATGATTTCTTTTGTACAGGTTACAGTTGGTTATAGAAGTTCGCCTGACCTAGTAATTCAACGTCTATGACAGGATGTCGGGCCGTAGCTACTGCTCAGATGCTGAAGCCTGCCGGCATAATAGAGTTTATTGGGTTCGTCACTCCTTATTTGGTCTAGGTTCTTAGAGTCATCTCATGAGGCTTTGCCTAGAAAGTCGCGTTTGCCCAAAAAGTAGTTTTGGAGGAGTTATCATGCTTTGCCCGAAATCGAGGACATAGAGTTTGGGATTGCAATGCGCAGATCGTTCTCCGACGCATCGTCCGGTGAAACGATAAAAAATCTTGAATACGCCGCTGGTAAACTTCCTTTTGAGATGGTTCTGCTGACTGGATCAGATCGGCTGCATATGCGTCGCCAATTCGTAATTTCACGGCAAGTTTGATGCAACCAATTGAAGCCTCACCTGTGTTTTACTGTGCCCCACTGCCAGTCGGGCGGTACCAATCCGAATCTGATTCCAAATCTGGTTGAGTGTCGAGATTTATGAAAGAAGACGCTGAAAGAGGAATCCAAGTCGCCGCCAACGTCGCAATCATCATGGCTGCGACGCTCCTGTGCGCAGTTTTGATTAAGGATTATATTATTGCTACGCGCGAGCCGCCTGCCGTCGTTCGACTTGCGAGTGCGAATAACCTCGGTACCGGTACGAGAACGCCGAGCGCGGCCCGCCCACCGACGGAGCTTCAAATCCAACCCGGCACAAAGATCTCGCTCGAGGGAATCGACTGGGCGAAGAATGGCAAGACTTTGCTCATGGCGCTGTCTGATAAGTGTCATGTTTGTTCGGAGAGCGCGCCGTTCTATGAACGGCTGGCCAAGGAGCACGGAAATACGAAACTGATTGCCATACTGCCGCAGCCGATTCAGGATGGGAAAAAGTATCTGGGCCAGATGAACGTTGCGGTTGATGCCATTAAGCAGTCGCCACTCACTGGTGTGGGAGTCAAGGGCACGCCAACACTGATTCTCGTGGATAAGAATGGCGTGGTTATTAATTCATGGGTCGGAAGGCTCTCGGGCGATCGAGAATTGGAAGTGTTGAATAATTTGGGACAGAGTGGGGCAACCACAAATTAGGGAGGTTGGTAATGGCCCAATTAGACAGACAAAGACTCATTTTGAGATTTCTTATTCCAGCAGTGCTTATTGGCGGGTTAGTTGTGTTCTCATATGGCATCTCGCGCACTTTTCAACAATCTTCAGATGAAACCCTGACACCGAAGCAGCGCGAGCACAGCAAGCATTTTAAAGAGTATAAGCAAACCGACAAGTTGCCAGATATGGTTGATCGCTTTCCGGATGGAGTTCGCGTGGGTGTCGGCACCTCTTTGGGTGGGAGTGATCCGACTGCACCGCCGTTTGATTTGAGCCACTTTCTAAAGGCGCATGCTTGTCAGGCAGATGCCGTCATCGTCGGGAAAGTGGTGGACCAGTCATCCCATATGACAGAAGATCAGAATTTTGTATTCACGGATAACGAAATGATGGTCGAAGACGTTTTGAAGGACAACTCTCAGGCCTCAATAGCTCAAAACACGAAAATCACGGTCGCACGCGCCGGCGGACTAGTCAAAATTCACGGAAGGATTGCCGAGGCAAGAGATGAATCATTTCGGCCTCTTCAGGTCGGAAGACGCTATCTGCTGTTTCTAAAGTACATTCCTGAAAGTGGCGGATACAAATCCGCTGATAGCCAAGGTAGTTTTTTGCTCTCCGGTCAAGATCAGGTGACAAGTCTCACGGGAGAGTACCTCGGAATAGCCACAAATACGCTGACGGCTACTACGCTGAGATTGGGCATGCAGTCGGTCGTCGCTGAGAAGTGTCCCGCCACAACGGAGGAGCGGAAGTGATGTTTTCGCGAACTCGTGGTTTCCGTGCGTATGTCGGACTCCAAATAATTATTCTTTCGCTTGCTGCCGTCTGCGCGTTTGCGCAGTCCCAATCCCAATGCTCAACCACGACCACGCAAAGGTGGGCTAAGGGAACGACCGTCTACTACAGTCTGGGTAATTTAGATCCAACGCAGTCACAGCAGGTCCAAAACGCGATAAAGCAGTGGCAGGACGTTAGTGACGCCCAAGGATTAGGCATAACGTTTCAACCTTCCAGCACGATGCCCGCTGGGACACAGAACCCCGCGACGTTAAATTTCACTAACAGCACGCAATATAACGCCCCGGGGCACATGGACCCTAGTAGAGTCCGGTTGAGCGATCAAGCCATTTTCACAGCTAATATTTCCTTCAATACCTCAGCCAGATTCGGCCAGGACGGCAGAGCCATTTTCGACAACAACGACCCGGCCGCTGCTACAGCACTGTATTTCAAAATCGCCCTGCATGAGATTGCTCACACGATGGGTTTGGATGAGGCCCCCGTCCCACAGACCGGGTATTGCGATCAAGGAAAAGGCGTGACGATCATGAACGGTGTGTGCGGTCCGAACGATTCCGGAGGCAATCTGCCTGACCACATCACCGATTGTGACAAGAGCAACGTCAAAGACATTTATTCCGGCAAGCCCCCAACTTCGCCCAATGCAAGGCCACACGACATTGGTGGTGCCGACGGCGGCGATGCATGCGGTTCTGATCCCTGTTGTGGCGATCCCTGTTGTGGCGATCCCTGTTGCGGCGATCCCTGTTGCGGTGATCCATGTTGCGGCGATCCCTGCTGTGGTGATCCAAACTGCGGACTGCATTGCTACGACGACTGCTGGCAAGACTGCTACGAGACTTGCGGTGTCGAAGACGTAGAAACAGGCGAGTGCTTGTATTGGGAGTGGACCTGTGATCCGCCGGTGTGCCAGACTAATTGTTATTAATCCAATCCGTTAGAGCGACTACTTGTCGTTAGAAAGCGACTGTTTGTTCAGATGACCACTACTAAATACAGGGAGCGAGCGATGAGGGAGCGCATCTTAATTGCGATCGTAATTTGTACCGTCCTCGCGGTTGTAACCTTTGGGTTCACCGGAACATTTCTTCGGAACCGACAGCAAGCAGCACCTCTTGACTCCACTCAGTCTTTGCGCCAGAGGGCAAGCCTTGTCCGCCACGCGACGGCGGCCGCCAATCCCAGGAACTTGCATAGGTATGACGATGTGGCAGGTCTTACCCGCGACAGTGCTGCAATTGTCGTCGGTTCTGTCGGCTCAATGGCCAGCGCTCTTCTCCCACCACAAGATAAGATGATTGTAACCGACTATCGAGTAACTGTCCTGGAAGTCTTGAAAGGAGTCCCGCAGCCTGGTCAGACGATCAGTGTACGCGCTCCTGGAGGGCGTGTGCAGTTTGACGATGGCACATCTGCCGAAGTCACTCTGCCGGATTACTGGAAAAACCCGGAAGTGGGGAAGACCTACATCTTGTTTCTTGAGGCAAGGCCCGATGGGTATTTTGTGCTGACTGGTGAGCCACAAGGCTTGTTTGAAGTGACACCCGAGGGCAATGTTACTCCGCAAGCGCGGGCTGAGGATAAATTGATGCGTACCTATAATGGCAAGAGCAAAACTTCTTTTATTGCTGAGATCCAAAAAGCTTTGATTCGGGAATAGCATCATGACAGGCAAGAAACGTTCATCAATACTGGTACTGCTTGCGATAGTGCTGGGCTCAATTGTGTCGATCACCGGCCGCAGAGGGACAGTGGTTGCTGGCTACTTTCCATGGCAGGAGCCGCAGTCGGACGCTTCGGCGTTTGTCGAAAGCGCGAGAAGAGGCGACATTCAATCCGTGAAGTCATTTCTCGATGCGGGCTGGGATCCGAACACAAGAGACCCGAGGGACAAAGAGAACGCCAGAGTCTTGATGGTTGCCGTTCTGACCGGCCAGACAGAAGTCGTACAACTGTTAATTGGCCGCGGCGCGGACGCTAACGTAAGCGACAACAATGGCCGCACTTCATTAATCTGGGCTGCGTGGAAGGGGAACACCGACATCATTCACAAGTTGCTGATGAGCGGCGCAAACGTTGATGCAGCGGACAGTGCCGGAGCGTCTGCCTTGATGTACGCGCTGCAACGGCGAAGAGACGAAGCAGCGCTGACTTTGCTCGTTAATGGCGCCAACCCCAACGCAAAGGACAGGCGTGGCCAAACGCCACTTGTATACGCAGCTCTCAGCGGCCAGGTTCAAATGCTGAAAGCATTGATTTCTTACCATGCTGACGTAAACACAACGGACAATAACCGCAGGTCTTGTTTGTTCCTGACAACGATGGGCGGTAACGCTGGCGCAGTTCAAAGCCTTTTGGAGGCCGGAGCGAATGTGAATCAGCCTGACGACTTTGGTCGCACGCCGCTGATGATGGCGGCGGAGAGAGGCGAGGTGGATATTGTTCAAGCGCTGTTGGCCAAACACGCCAACGTTAATGCTCACGACAAGGCCGGAACAACAGCGCTGATGCGTGCACGGGCAAAATCCCACGATGCCGTTGCGCGAGTTCTTCTGGCGCACGGAGCTAAGGGAGAAAATCAACGTGAGAATCTCTGGCCGTGAAGCTTTTGCGAAGCCATTTCAGGAATTATCTCCCGTGGCTACTCTTCTTTTCTTTCCTCATCTTTAGCACGACCCGCGACGCTGTTCTCCTGTTTCGCCACCCCTTCGCTGTTGGTGTCAACGGTTACTACTATGTCTTACAAGTCAATCAACTTACCAAGACGGGCCATCTCTATTTTCCGACACGTACGCCCTTAGCGCTGTACACACTGATGGCAGTTGCCCGAATCATTGGCAATTCAATTACGACGATTAAAGCTCTCGGCATCCTCCTTCAGATTCTCTTTTCGATCGGTATCTTCGGAGTCTTAAGGAACGCGACTTCAAATTCGTGGGTTGCTCTGCTTGGGCTGGGCTTGACAATCATTCCACAATCCCGACTTTACTTAACCACGGAGTATATCAATCAACTATTTGCACTGGTTCTCCTGATTTGGGCAGGTTTGGCTTTCATTCGAGCGATTCAAACTCATGGTTTGGTGAGATGGCTAATTCCGTTCGGCTTGGTTGTAGGAGCATATGTAAGTCACAAGTCAGCTCAGGTTTTCGTCCCGACAATCGTGATTTGTCTTCTGTTAATGTTTGCCCTAACTGGCTCAGCTGTCTGGAAGTTACTGGGATTTGCGGCAGTGATAATGCTGTGGTTCAGTCCTGCAATTGTTTCCGCACAGCCATTTGTCGGCATACCTGAATGGCTGCAAAATCAAATCAGCTATAGACCTCATTGGCCTATCGACCCGACAGTAATCCCGGAAGAACTCATGCTTGTAACCGCAGCTGTCGGGGTACTTTGCCTGGTGCTTTGGCAGTCCAAAAAGCGTCATCGTCCGGATTTGTTCACTCTCGCGTTCGGCGGGTTATCGCTGTTTAGCCTTCTCGTTACTCTCAATCCGTTCTTCAACGTGCAAACGATGATGAGCGCAGTTGCAGGTCGATCGAGATTGCTCTCATACGTTCAGGTCGCGTTGCTTGTGCCGGCCTTGATTTGGCTGGTGTATTCAAGAAAACGAAAAACTGCAATCTATATTGCAGCCCCCTTTCTTGCGCTAGTTATTTTGAGCGCGCTGGCGCCGCTGCCTTTGGGCCTACGGCCGGATTTTCTCCTAAGACGCGAACAGCTAATTGAATCGTTAAGGAATCATGCGAAGGAGTTATCACCAGACTCGATCATTATAGCGCCCCATGGCGATCAGTTTGTGGTTACAGCAATTACCGGGATACCTGCGCAGCAACAACCGCCGACGAGTTCGAGGTATTCGAAGGAATATTGGCTATTGAATACCGTTTCCGGCCAATCATTCGAGACCGAAGGAATAGTTCTGAACCGAAGCCGCGATTCAACAATAATGGTTCTTGATGACGAAATACTGCGGCGCAAGTTGTCTGAGTTGGATCGCTCTGAGACATTCCTTTTGCTGGGCGCTAATCCGCATCTTGCAAGCACGCTGCTACAAAGAGAGTTGAAGCGAGAATAAAGTGGGGAAAGGTCTGTGAAGAAGAAGATCCTTGCCAGCGTCATCGCTTTGCTGCTGCCGCTGGTTTTGCTCAATTGGTCGACAGCCTCAGCGGCGGCTCGAAAGATCGAGCGCGACATGGTCCTGATGGTACATGTCATACCGCTTTATGCGGAACAACCGGATCAGAATCTGGCCATGCCGGTCAAGGGCATCAAGAAAGATGAGGTAGACGACACATGGCATGGGGCGCGGCCGGGTGGCCGCTTGCATGAGGGTCAAGATATTTTCGCCCCGTTTGGCACTGCCGTCTTCTCAGCCACAGATGGATACGTCATGAGCATCGGTGAAAACAACCTCGGCGGTCAGACAGTGTCGGTAATAGGCGCTGGCGGGAGAATTTATTACTACGCACATCTCGCGGCTTATGCACCAAACATCGAAGTCGGTGATCACTTAACTAATCAGACAGTCCTCGGCTTCGTTGGCACAAGTGGCAATGCCGCAGACACACCACCGCATCTTCACTTCGGCATGTACGCACGTGGCAACGCCATAAATCCTTTGCCGTTACTTACCGACCGGCCTGACGAGAAGATGGCCGCGCCTGAAACCGATCTGGGAATGAAAAAGCGCTAGCTGATAGATGATTTGCCTGATAGTGGTGTCTCCATGCGTGGCACGCATTGACAAAGGACTCCCTCGATACGAGCACGAACGGTAGAGCAATAATGGTCCGAATCTCGTGGTGCAGAACCTCCGGTGTCCTAGAAGCGCGGTTCTAGAACGCCTCGTTCATGCATCGCTCGTGCCACAAACTTGAATCACCAACACAGATTTACCCCACCACCCTTCTGAGCCTGCTGCCTGCGTTTCGGCGGCTCACCGCGGTGAATCATCTCTTAGGACGGCTTCACCTGCTTCCTCATTAGCGTTCAAGATAGTGGCTCGCTTCGGCCATATATAGCGGAATGACTTAATGATGAAATGAGCGGAAAGGCCGATCGCCGCGATCCCCGCGACAGCAACATATTCACGCCAACTGGTTGGCAAACTGTTTGGGTTTCCTGACAAAGCAGCCGTGATCAGATGTGCGCCGCCTGGAAGAGCAAAGCCGGCGAGAAACATGAGCATTGTAATTCCAATATCAAAGGATCGTTGGCGCAAAGCACGTACGACGGAGTACGTGCCTGTAGCGATCAGGCCTGCGACGATTCCAATTGCGGTTGTATCCAGCGGGCTACCCATTGGTCTTTGCCTCACGACCAATCATTGCGCCAATAACTGCTCCTATTATGGCTCCCACAGGGCCACCGATAGCGGCGCCTAATGCTGCGCCGCCGATGAGTCCGAGTGCTTCGGATGATTCGTTAGGCTGCGCTGGCGGCGGAATGAGAAGGGCTCCACAGTTGTAGCAAGAGAATCGTATGCCTGCAGCGTTGTCGGGAATCGCATTAATTGCGCTGCAGTTTGCGCACCGTAAATTCATAACAGTGTTTTTCTAACGTTTTCGCTTCAACTGTCGAGGCTTGTTCCAATAAGGGCTCTTACACTTGGGACAGACGTTTGGCTCCTGGTCCTTGTCCCGTGGGATCCATTCGTGGTTGCAACGTTCACACCGGTATGCCCAGACGGTTTTCTTGAACTTCGGCATAGCCGCACTATATTACCGTTAGTATATGAGCGTCAAGCGATAATTTAGCTTGTGATTCTATATACCTTATAGTAATATAAGCGTGTAATTAAACAAGGCCCTAACGGCGCGAACCGCTAGAGCCTCTTTTGAAAACCTAACGCGATTGCTCGCACAGGCCTTCAGCAGATCCATTGTGAGCCAATCGCTTAACGAAAGGCAAGGCTACCAATGGAAGAACGAGAGCTGAAAGCACTTGAGATCGCGGCAAAGTCAAAACTGACTCGCAAAGGAAAGACGTGGCTGGTTCCGTCTCAGTCAACCCGTGGCGCCCAATACACCGTAAGTCCCGATCCAGTTGAGCCGGAGTGCAGTTGCCCTGATTTTGAAAGTCGGAAGCTGCGTTGTAAACATATCTTCGCAGTTGAGTACACCATCGAGCGCGAACAGAGGCCGGATGGTGAGACAGTAGTAACCGAGTCCTTCAAGGTAACGCGCAAGAGGTACCAGCAAGACTGGCCAGCCTACAACATTGCGCAGATGCACGAGAAGTCTGAACTCCAGGCTCTCCTGTATGAACTTTGCAGAAGTGTACCCGAGCCGGAACAGCATCGTGGAAGGCCGCGGCTGTCTCTTGCTGACATTATCTTTTCTTCGACGTTCAAAGTTTACTCGACGGTGTCCGGGCGCCGATTCATGACAGATTTGAGGGAGGCAAAGGCCCGAGGGTATCTGTCCAGACTTCCGCACTACAATTCGGTGTTTCGATATCTGGAAGCGGAGTCGTTGACGCCTTACCTCTACGAATTGATTGCGACCAGCAGTTTGCCGCTCAAGTCAGTTGAGTCCGACTTCGCAGTGGACTCGTCGGGCTTCAGCACTGGCCAATTCATGCGTTGGCTCGACGTGAAATACGGCAAGGAAGAGGACCGTCGCATGTGGCTCAAAGTTCACTTGATGTGCGGCGTGAAAACGAACATCGTTACGTCTGTCGAGATCAGTGACGGTTATGCAAACGACTACCACTTCTTCAAGTCGTTGGTAAACAAGACCGGTGAGAATGGCTTCAACATGAAAGAAGTCTCAGCCGACAAAGCATATTTAGGTGGCGAGAATCTGCTGGTTACCTTGAGGCACGGTGCGATTCCGTATATTCCATTTAAGTCCAATTCTCAAATTCAAACCAACTACGGTGCGAAGTCAGAGCTTTGGACGCGTATGTTTCATTTCTATAACTTGCATCGCGAAGAATTCCTCGAGCACTACCATAAGCGATCAAATGTGGAAACGACTTTTCACATGATCAAAGCCAAATTTGGGCAAAGGCTGCGCAGCAAGAGCATGACGGCGCAGATCAACGAGGCGCTCTGCAAGGTGCTGTGTCATAACCTCTGCGTGCTGATTCAATCTGTCCACGAATTAGGGATTAATGCTGCTTTCACATCGGAGGCGGCATAAGAAAGGGGAATCAGCGAAAGTATGAAAATGGAAAAGGCCGGGGCCCTCCCACAAGCCTGGCCTTTCCTCACAGCTTTTGGGGCTGTGTTATTGGGCGGAGACGTTCAGCCTCTATAACTTGTGTCCTCACCCCACAAGCAACGCCCGGATTGCCAGCATTCTAACGAAACCATCAGGCTGTCAATAGTCCTTCGGCTGGTAGGCTGAGTGCCACTCAACGATCTGCCAGACTCCGTTGGTTCGTTTATAGAGAATCCAGTTGTGATAGTCGCGCTCCTTATTATTCATAAGACTCTTGTAGTGAGCTACTACCTCTGTTCGATACAGCTCTGCGTAATAGTCCATGATTTCAATCTTGAACTCCCTGATTTCAAAAGACGCCACGTTCTCTTGCGGCCGTAGCCGCGAGATGTAGAGAGCGCGCATTGGAAAGCTGGGACCTAAGAGTCGATCGAAAACAGCTTTATCGCCGTGAACATAGGCTTCGATGACCTGACGGGTGACGCCGAATAGTTCATCGTGAAGTTTAGCGGTCCTAGCTTCTTGTTCCTTTTTGTAAACCTCCGGTTGGTCGACAGGTTTGCGTGCTTCTGCGGCGTGGCGCCCTTGGGGGTGTCGGCCAAGATACCAGTAATATTGCTTCTTTTCCGGGCCTTGGCGCGTTGCGTAGTACCAATCGAGATCGTCGACCGCCACGGCAGCTTGTGCCGGCGTCAATGTTGGATTCGGGTCAGCTGGCGCACCCGAAATCAATGATGCTAGCCGATCGATGTGTACGCGGCGCTTCGGCATCATTTCCTGGTAGACGGTGAATTTCGAGATCTCGTTGTCACGGTAGGGAAGGTCGTATTTGTGAGCAATCGGGTAGATATCCGACACACGGACAACTCGGAGGATGAAGTAGCCACGGCTTTCAAACAGCCGATGCAGTGTTTCAAGGTCGTTGAAAACTCCTATCGCTGCTGTGATCTCTCGGATTAGCACAGGATCTTTTAGCCGAGTAAGGGCCTCGCTAACTGCTGTCTGTGCTTCAGCCAATCGTAATGGGTACTCCTCGGCGCAGCGAAAAAAGAGCGAGTCGTTTTCGTATTTGGGATCGTCGCCCACGAGCACCTGATAAGGGTCGTTCCAACAGTCACGCATGGCTCGTAAGCGAGCCAACACTTCGAACGATGCTTCAGTCTCAGACTTATTGGACCCGGCCGGCCGCTTTGTGGCGGGTATGGTGCCGTGTCCAGACTTAACGGTGGTTTGGGCTGAACAAAACGACGCAGCAGTCAGCGCGGTAATACTGAAGATACAGATTGTGAATGCCAGATGGTTAAAACGAGTCAGCATGGGGCACCCCCTTACTTATTCCCCCTGAGGAAACAGAGTGTGGTAGTCAGGGCCTTGGCTGCTGATCGGAATCTTGGTGGCGAGGACAACTATTCTCTGGTATGTTTTGTGTCGCTCGATTCTTGAAATCATCCGAGACGCTATGGGCCAAGAGGCTTCTCAACCCTAACTATGAGAGCCGCTGGGGAGCTGCTAATCCGGTTACTCCCCGCGAGCAAATCGTTCGAGAGCATAGTAGGGGCAAATAGCCCACATTGCAAGAGAATTTGTAGCGGCGAAGCTTCATCAGGAGGGCAATCCTGATGGGCAGAGGGTCGCGCGACAAACCAACCAAGCTGGGCAAGAAGCTGGCGGAGATTCGAACCTATCTTGGCGTTTCCCAAGATGGATTAGTGAGGGCTTTGGGGTTGTCAGCGAAACTGACTCGAAACGACATTTCGAAGTATGAGCGCGGGCTGCGGGAGCCAGCATTAGCAGTTTTATTGAAATACGCCAGGGCCGCTAAGGTAAATGTAGAAGTGCTTATCGATGACGAGCTCGATCTTCCGGCGTCCGGTCAGAAAGTGGTTAAGTCGTCAATTAACAGAACGCGAAGGAAGGCGTAGAAGGGCGCGGGATACCGAGGCTGGTAACTTTGAGGTTAAATCCTGAGAGACTGGCCGGATTGCGATCGGAGGCGTAAATGAGACCACTACCCGCAATTAGTGATAGTCAACGAAATGTCGTAACCGGGTTCTATCAAGACCATCATGAAAAAGAATGGTATGTCCAAGCATCGGAGTATTTGAAAGAGCGAAGAAGTTTTGTGCAGCAGAGATTTATCGAAAGCATGAGATACGTGGAAGTGCATGCTGAGAATCGCGATACCTTTTCCTATGAATTCGCGGGGATTCTCAGGGACTGTGGGAGTGTTTTCAGCTCAGTTCTTGATGCGATGATAAGAGGCTCGCGGTTTAGACGACGTAGAAGCAAGACCGACATCCGTGACTACAAAGCATTTCTTAAGTCCCAGGACGACAAGTTATACCTTTCCAGCGTGCATTTCAGAAGTAGATTTCCACGCGGCTTAATATTGCCGCTTTACTCTCTGAAAAATACCGGAAGTCCTGGATGGTGGCACGCCTATAATAGTGTGAAACACTCTGAATACGATAAAGATCGTGTTGGGAACCTTGGGAATGCAGCAACAGCCTTGGCCGCACTTGTAATTCTTGAAGTCGTTTTTGGAATGGCAAGCGGAGACGAAATCTGGACGAACGTTGGTTCGCCTTGTGAAGAAGATTCGTTTGACATGAATACAATGCAGCGTCTGTTTCCCGACTCAGAATAAACAGATGCGCCATCACTTAGCCAGTTCCAATAGGGAGCCAGTTTGTGACCAGCAACGAAGTCACGTTCGTGGGCAAGAGTTTCGGCGTGTACACGCCCAGAGGCGGTAAGTCATACACGTCGGATGATATTAGTGATTTCTTAAAGCGTTTCCAACTACATGAAACGCTCCGGCTGATTGGCCAGTTATCTCACGAACTATTCTTTGGGAAGAACCAGTCCGACCGCAGAATTGAAGGTGTGCCTGTTTCGGATGCAGTTTTAGCTTATCTGGTGATGCGGGCAATTGAGAGTGCGAATGACTACAAGAAGCTCACAATGACATTTAGTGATCTGGCGAAAGCAACAGACATGTACTGGGGCTTGCCAGATCCAATAGCGTCCGATGGACAGGCTGACGCTTGCTTATTGAGGTTTAGCAGCAGCCAATTAGACTATCAGCGCCGTATAGACAATTTGCTCCCTCGCTCCTTGGCGATATACAGAGATTTATGGAAGAGGGTTTCTGGAACGGTTGCAATTGACTCTGTCATTGAGGATATCGCGGGAGTCAGCATCGAAGAAGTATTGATGTTCACCTTTGCGTTTACCGGACAGTCTACGAACCAGGGAGGATATTTCCGCCTTTATGCGGATATTGACTCGACCGATCCGGAAGTCCTTGCCTGGTTCAGGCAAGAACGACAACAATCATTTGTTAGTTGGCTTACAAGTGACTATAGAGCTTTCAGGTTACAAGCCCGGGAAGCGCTGGCTAATATCCCTTCGCCCGCGTACGAAAGGCAGCGGTTTAACCCACTCTTAAGACACCCAATTCTCAAGCCTGACAGAAATCCATTGCCGGGGGCACGTCAGGTCTACATTGATCCTATCCCGCGCCTCGTTCATGAGCGTGTCACGCGCGGTCTCTACTTTGAGCTCAGCGATCATTTCAAGGGTCCCGGAAAACGTAACGCCTTCCGACGAAGCTTCGGTTATGTCTTCCAAGAGTACGTTGGTGAGCTACTGAAGGATGCATTGGGTGAGAGCCTTGTCTTAGGCGAGTTTAAATACAATGCAGGGAAGGGAGAGAAGTTGACTCCGGATTGGATGGTGATCGACGGTGATCGTTGCGTGCTCATTGAGGTTAAGCAGGCAGGCCTTCACCTGGAAGCTAAGATGTGGGGCGAGATCGAAACAGTCAAGGAGGATCTGAGTAAGTGCGTTGGGGCAGGGGTACTGCAGTTGTGGAACTTCGAGCAGGCAGTGCGTAGCGGACGGCATCCTGAGTTGGCGGTGTTGTCAGGAGCTAAAGAGTTTGATCGTGTCGTAGTCTCATACGATCACTTATTTTTCTCAAACTCGATCGTTAGAGACCGTATTCGTGAGCGGTTGCTTGAAGACGGCGCCAGCATTCCGGCCGATTACCATTGGCATGTTATCTCGATCGATGAATTGGAAGGTGTTTTAGGGATGCACGGGCCACACTTTCTCGGCTTGCTTAAGGAAAAGCAACTTAATAAAGAAGATGATCGATTAGATTTTGGAGACTACTTGGGTAGGTATTATTCGGATCGAGATCCTATGAATCCATACCTCGATCGAATCAGGCAGGCATTTTTTGGCAGGTTCGGAGCTGAATAACATGCACCTTGCTTAGCGGGAACGGCTGGGAGGCAGATTTACAATCCATTTTCCGCCTGAAAGTGATTATTAGGGCAAAACCAGCGTTTACCTCATAAAGGGCTCCATAATCCGACTTCTGAGGCAAGGCCCCCCGCTACATAATATATATTATCAGACGCAACTGGCTGAATTGGAAAACTCTATGTTGTTGAGGTAGCGGCGGATGTTTGCGCCCTGTTGCTAAGCTTTAGGAAGCTGACTGGGATGGACCTGTTCAAGATCTGTCTTCTCACACTCGCGCCCAGCCTTGATCTGCGAATCGATTTTATTTGAGAGCCATCGCTTCCCTTCGAGGGGCATCAGAAAGTACATGAGATTAACGTAGCAGAGCCATCCCCGCTCTGTAATTTCGTAATTTTGCGCAGTCTCCAAGATCAGGCCCGCTTGCACCGACTGTTCTAACGCCGTGATGGTGTCGGAAGGGACGCGATGCCAAGGAATCCTCGATTTATCCAACGCCCCACGATACGGCAAGGTCACGACCCCCTTTTCCGGACAATCGCCAGCTCCGCGCGCTTCCCAAGGGAGGGCACCTGCGTTGACTCGCGAAACGTATTCGGCGCGATCGGGGTGGTTATAGACGTTGTACCCCGGCACTTGACTCCAGGCGGATGATCCATACCCTACCATCGCATCATCATGGTGGCCGTAGATGATATCGTGATATTGAAATTTCGGGTGCTGCTGAATCGTTCCCCGATTCGATCCTTCGGCCAGGGCATAGCTGTAACCGTTGATTGGCCAGTAACCTCGCGAGCGCAATTTCTGATCAATGATACGCCGGTACTCCATCCTTAAGGATGCCGGCAAATGTTGAAGTCCCAGGTCGTGTGCCTTTCTATGCATACGAACTTGGGCGGCAAGGTTGTTTAACGGATAAAAGTCAATTGTAGTGCTCTTGAGATTAAGAGCTTGCTCGATGTCGTGGTTCAAATCTTCCACACTCTGTCCGGCCATTCCATAGATCATGTCTGTGTTCGTGTAGTCGAACATTTCGTTTGCCATCTGCGCGGTCTCGCGAATCTGCCCCAGAGTGGCGTCAAGCGCGAACAGGTCGCGGTGTTGAGCGGAGAACGTTTGGGCACCGAAACTAATTCGATTCGCTCCAATGCGCCGCATCGCTTCCAGCTTTTCACGCGTGACACTCTTTACCTCGAGCTCAAACGTGAACTCGACCAAACTCCTCGTATCCAGGTGAGTGTTAATTGCGTTCCCTAGCAATTCGATCTGCCCTGGGCTTAGCACCGAAGGAGTGCCCCCACCCACGAATATCGCATCTACCGCGATCCGGCCCATGATGCTGCGTTTGATTTCTATTTCGTTTACTAATGCTTCGACATAACTTTGGACCTCTTGCTCTCGATCATATTTGCCTCGCGTGAACGGACAAAAGCTGCATATCGTGTCGCAAAACGGCACGTGTAAATAGGCTGAACAGCGGCGGGTCGGATGTCGTTCGAGCTCGATGAATGGAAGAACCGGGCTTAGCTCATAGGTTGGCTGAACGTCAAAGGGGTAGTACCAATTGAAAATTGGCAACTGTCGGTTGAAAGGAAACAACCGGTCCTGGGGTATCAGCTTCAGGTCAAACATATTTCCTGCCTTTGAAAGATAATCGGGGAGGGCGAAGGTCGCGTCCAAAGGTGCAAAAACCGAGCGCACCTCCCCGGTTGTCAGGGCGGTATTACCACACTGCGACCGATGCAGTCTTTGACGCGGAAAGCCCCCTGCCCTTCTCACTGCCGACTCTTTGGTGAACAGCCAGCACTAAGTCTGAATCGGGGTATGTAATAAAGTCTGTGGGTGGTGGGTACCCAACTCCGGGCAGATTGGTCCTGAGGGTGTCGCCTACAAGTTGCGCTATGCCAACTCGGGGACCGCCGAGGTTGCCTTCGAATGTTGACTTTGAATACCTCAAGACAATTTGATGGGGCATCACGGCCGTTCTGATGGTAAAGGTGCCCTCATGTACGACCTTGTCGTTCTTCTTCACGGTAAAGGTATTGCCTTTGTGAGTGACCACAATATTCGAGGACTCCTGCACTGGAGTCATTTCGCCGTTGAGCTCCGAATAAACAACTCGAAAGTCTCCCTGCATTGCTTTAACGACGGATTCACTTAGAGAATCTTGTTCATATTTCGCCATGATTTTCTCCTCTGGAATGGGTTGAGGTAATTCATTGCTGGTTGAGTCCTGCCAAAGGTGAGCACCTTTCCAGATGATCATCGAAGCGGAGTACCACTTCCAACAATAACTAACGTGGATTGCGAGGTACTTTCACACGTGAACGGAAATTACCGGGACGTTCGGGGCGCACTCTATGACACAACAGCACCCTTGTCAATAGGGAGAAGTAAAAGATAATGCTCTGTTAGAATTGTGTTGCCAACATCTTATCAGCGGAGCATTACCCAGTAGTACGCTGAAAGCAACTTGCCGACCAATCCGCTCGCCCTCGCGGTTTTTCAACGTCCGTGCCGCCGGACGCAAGGTTCACGGTTGACGAAGCGGACTCCGGTCTCTTAGAGTTCAGTGCTGTTCACGGCGTTGGTCAAAGAAAGCTTGAGGCTGGATGGCTGTCAAAATTGAGAATACCTACCAAGGAAAGCTGCCGAGGAATACAGTAGCGAATATCGAAAATGCCCTGGAGAGTGTTCCGCGCGAGCATCTCCGTGGAATCGAACGCCTGCGTCTGGTAGACGTGATCACGGAGCCGCGAGCGCGCATGGCCGCCAAAGGGCAGGAGCTCCCTGCTCTCTATCATCCGCGCCAGGGCAATCAGGGCGCGTGGTTTGAAATCGCGATCACACCGCTGGTTCAAGCCAACAAACCGTTTCATAAAAGGATAATTCCCCGGCTCTCATTCAAGGGGAACCTGGTCGGAGTCGTATTTTCGCTTATCGGTCAGCATTATTATCTGACGTTGCGACACTCTGTTAAGCGCGGCGCGATCGAAGCTTCCGTGCGCGCGTATGTTGAGAAGCATCTAAAGGAATGGAACGAGGCCCAGCATAAGATTCGCGCGAAGCTCTTCAAGCCTTTGCAACCGACACTCGAGCGGTGGAGCAGGTCTCTGGCGAAAAAGGCAGCGGCAGAAAAAAGGAAAAAAGTTTGAGGATCAACTCTTACGATTCGTTTAGAGGCGGGTTACTGCCCGCCCTTTTTTCTTACGAAGGAATTGGCGGGCGGTAGCCCGCCTCTAAACGGATTGATCGCGAAATGAACGGATTGACCTAGATTGCTTCGTCGATATTCTGGGCGGCGGCGTTTAGCGCTTCGAACAATTCCTCAGCAGAGATACTCCCCTTCTTGAACTTAACCTCAACCTTGAATTCCCTGCCCGGCGCTTCATAACGATAGACGTAGGGTTCCGACGCTCCCGTAGGATCGATGTAGGCTTTGCGCGCTTTGCGCGCGCCGTCGCGTGTCAACCCTTCGGTGCCGATCTGTTCCGCCATCGTGCGCATTGACTCGTCATCGGGCTGACGCACGATCTGTAGCAGCAAAGACTTTGAGGTGATCTCTGAGTCGCGACAAATATTTCTAATCTCCACAGGAAGCGCGGCAATTGACAGCGCCTCAGTAACGGTACTGCGGCTCTTGCCGACTTTGCGCGCGACCTCTTCATGCGTATAGCCAAATCGTTCGCACAGCGCGCGCAGGCCATCCGCTTCTTCCCAGGGCGTCAAATCTTTGCGCTGCATATTTTCGATCAGCGCAATCTCGGCCACTCCGCTTTCGTCGACGTCCATTTCGATGCATGGAACATCCTGCAAACCAGCCGCAGTCGCAGCCCGCCAACGGCGCTCACCCGCAATGATCATCCAGCGACCTGCCGGCATGGGCTTGACCAGCAAAGGTTCAAGCACGCCTTTCTCTCGAATTGACGAAGTCAGTTCGGTGAGATCGCCGATCTCCGTCCGAGGTTGATCCGGATTTGGATCCAACTTGTCGGTCGGCAGCATTCGGCCAACGTGAGTGGTCGTCGTTTGCGTCAGCTCATCGACGTAGTGCGCGTCGTGACGCATGCTTAAGCCTGCGGGCAAGCCTCTTCTAGACACGGCTCAATACCTCGTTGCAAAGTTTTTCGTATTCAATGGCGCCGGATGACTGCGGCGCGAAAGTAAAAATCGACTCTTTGTAGGCCGGCGATTCTTCCAGACGCACGCTCTTGGTGATCACTGTCTCGAAAAGTCTCGGACCGAACACCCGGCGGATCTGCTCGAACACTTCTTTCCCGAGCGTTGTGCGTTTGTCGTGTAAGGTTACCAGCACGCCCAATACTTCCAGCTTCGGATTTGGCCGCGCTTTCACCTTCTCGATCGTTTCCAGCAAGTCATCTGTTCCTTCGAGCGCGAAGTAGGATGACTGAATCGGGATCAGCACATGACTGGCCGCGACCAGCGCGTTCACGGTAATCAGGCCGAGGGTTGGCGGCGTATCGATCACGATCACCTTGTATCGCTTTTTCAGCGGCTCCATTCGATCTTTCAAACGGAACGGCGCATCGAAATCGCCAACCAATTTCGATTCAAGTTTGGCCAGGCTGATTCTCGCCGGCACGAGATCCAGATTCTCCATCGTCGTTTTGTAAACCGGAAGCTCGTCAGTTCCCTGCCCGTCCATCATCAACTCGTAGGCCGAGCGCGTGATGCCCATCGGATCGAGAAACGAGATCGAACTGTTGGCCTGGGGATCGAGATCGAGGAGAAGCGTCTTGGTGCCGCGGCGAGCAAACGCGGCTGCGAGATTGATAGCAGTGGTCGTTTTGCCGACGCCGCCTTTTTGGTTAGTAATCGCGATTATCAATTCTGGTAGCGCAAACTGTTAGTTTGCGGATAACTCATTTACGAACCGCAAGCTAACAGCTTGCGTTACAGCTACATCGGCAAATCACTGGCATCACCGATCACGTCGGGCCATTCTTCCTCGCCAGTTTCATCCTCAGCTTCCGCGTCTTCTTCGGTAGCGACTGAGTTGCGCGAGGCCTGAATCACTTCAGTATCCACAAAGATTGGGCAATCCGCGCGCAGCGCCAGGGCAATTGCATCCGAAGGGCGGGAATCAAGCCGCATCGACTCGCCATCTTCACCCGTCATTTCAATGACTGCGTAGAATGTATTATCGCGCAGCGACGTGACCACCACCCGATCAACTGTCAATCCCAATTCGACAATCAAATTGCGCAGCAGATCATGAGTCATCGGCCGCGGCGGCGCAATCTTTTCAATCTCGAGCGCGATCGCGTTCGCCTCGTAAGCGCCGACCCAAATTGGAAGCATCGTTTCGCTGTTTACATCTTTGAGGATGATGATGGGTGTACCACTATTTGGATCCATCATCAACGCGCGAATCTTAACCTCGATTTCCATGTTCGAATCCCTATTGTACACAATCCCAAAGATTAAGGGGCGCTGATTACTTCACCGTAAA
>Ga0137401_10000133_pt1 | contig 24795 bp, 27 predicted proteins | sample CZOMad1_1_16fung_FD_108286 | JGI IMG/M metagenome (GOLD analysis project Ga0137401, IMG submission 108286) | Vadose zone soil fungal communities from Angelo Coast Range Reserve, California, USA - CZOMad1_1_16fungal (Illumina Assembly) | ecosystem: Environmental > Terrestrial > Soil > Vadose...
TCTCATATGTAGCTTGGCATTTGGTCCGGCAGACGCCCATACGCGTCAACTTAACTGTCGCGATAGATTGCACAGGTGGTTGGTGAGAATCGGTCCCGAAGGGACCTGACGAAAGTAGCCCAGTACGAAGTGCTGGGAAATGATGCAAAAAGAAATGCCCGTCCCGGCAGGGACGATAGAAACGTATTGGCTCCTCGTCTCACACATACGGCTTCGCGAGCGCAACCAGCCAATCGATCGTCCCGTCCGGGACGGGTCACTCTTTTCTGAACGTCAACCCAGCACTTCGTACTGGGCTACCTTCATCGCGTCCCCGTCCGGGACCGATAGCTCTTTAAAGACGCTTTTCCCAGTCCGGCAACGGCCGGATCGGCGGCCCATTTTTCAACTCGGCCATATGCCAGCTAGATATGAGACGGTACACTAGCTAGTCGCCGCTACCGACGAACCCCTGCGGGACATCTATCGAAGTCGGCGCCGACGCGCCGCGAACGTAGCACCATCAGCCTGTTTAGTTAACAATTACGGCAACTGGGACAAAAAGCAGCTGGTCTTTCGAACCCGGGTGTCTAATACCGCGAAGTTAACTGGACCACGCAGAGCTGCCGTCTCGGCACTCTGAATAAGTCACAGTTTAACACGATTAAAATAAAGTACCTATGATGAAACGCAGTCTTCTCAACTCGTTCTTTTCGCGACGGCGATCTCTTGCCTTCGTTATGGCGTGCGCAACTCTCGGGCCGCTCACGTCGTTTGCTCAGCAGTATCAAGAGACCGATCAGGTCGCCAATGCCGCTGGACACAACGCACAATTTATCGATCCTCGCATGATCAATCCATGGGGTATCGCGCGTAACAGCACTGGCACCTGGTGGGTTGCGGCCGAAGACGGCCATGTTGCCATCCTTTTTAATGGAGAAGGAATAGCGGTTAATGCACAAGGAGCACAGCCGCCTTTGGTGGTAACGATTCCCCATGCGGCGCAGGGACCGGAGGGTGGTCCTGCGGGTATAGTTTTTAACGGCAGTTCGGACTTTGACGTTGAAGCGGGTAACCCAGCTAAATTCATTTTTGCATCCTTTGATGGCACGATCTCGGCCTGGAATCCGGCGGTAAACCCGACGGTTGCGATTGAAAAGGTAAAAGCGACTCCCGGTTCAAGACTGACCGGCGCGACGGTTGCTCAGATCAAACACGAGAACTTCCTTTTTGTAGCTGACGTGCACGAAGGCAAAATCAGAGTTTTCGACAAAAACTTCCACGAGGTACGGTTCCCAGCCGAGGCATTTGACGATGACCGTCTGCCAGGGAACTTCATTCCTTTCAATGTACAAAACATCGGGGGCCACCTCTACGTCGCTTTTGCCGCGCAAAATCAGGCAAAGGATTTTGTGGTCGGAGGTGCAGGCCGTGGTGCCGTGGATGTCTTTACGACGGATGGTCAGCTGTTGCAACGCTTCGAAACCGGGCCCCTGCTTGATGCTCCTTGGGGTATAGCTCAGGCGCCGACCGATTTCGGCAGCTTCAGCCATAGCATTCTGGTTGGCCAGTTCGTGAGCGGTCAAATCCTCGCGTTTGACGCAATTACCGGTCAATTTCAGGGACAATTGCGGAATCAAGATAATAACATAATTACCATTCCGGGACTGTGGGGAATTGCCTTTGGCGCCGGCAATGCTAACTCGGGTGGAGCAAATCAGCTCTTTTTCAACGCCGGTATTAATAGGCAAACCGGCGGCCTCCATGGATTCTTGGCTCCGGTACCTGGCGACCTCACTCAAGGGAGCGACCAGTAAGAATTTCGAAGGAATAGCAACAGCTCTTTCGACCTGAGGATAACCTCACGGCGGTTGTTTCAATGGCAAGCAACCGCCGACAGGTAATTATGCTCTGTTACTCGGTCGGTTGGAGGCCGGTGGCAGGGCGGATCAATTTTCGCGAGAACACCACGCTAACCATTAGTGCAAGCTAACTTGGAGGCTAGCAATGGCAACTATACGTAACCTCAGCGACGCAAAACAGGTCACCACGGAAATCGACCTGTTGGGCCCTCGGATCGAATTCCTGACCCCGCCAGATGGCGTCCCTTTGTCCGTCATGAAGGGCGTTGTTCCGGCCGGCGTAGTAGTACCGCTCCATAGTCACGCCGACGTCGAGGCATTTTACATCACAGCCGGGGAGTTGCAGATGTTTTTCCAAACAGAAAACAACTGGATTGCGATAGGGGTAGGCCAGTTCGTTTATATCCCGGGAAACGAAAAACATGCGTGGCGCAACGTGTCGGCTAAAGATGCGACCGTGCTGATTATTACCACGGCCAAATTGGGAAATTTTCTCGAAGAAATTGGTGTCACGATATCAGGCGAGAGCCAGCCGTTGGCGCCGTCGCCGGAGCGGTTACAGCACTTCGTCGAAACCGGAATAAGATATGGCTATTGGTTAGGTAACCCGGAAGAGAATGCGGCGATTGGGATTAGCTTGTAACGAGCTGGCAGTGTTAGCCCCTCTAATTCTCGCCGAGATATTCCCCCCTTATGAAGTACTCGTCCGTTTCGGACGGTGGGACGAGATTCTGGCTGAGCCCGATCACCCGGAGTTCATGGTATTCACGCGCGCGTTTCGCCATGCGGCCCGAGGCATTGCGTATGCGGCAAAGGGCGACGTCAAGTCCGAGCGCACAGAACATATGGCTTACCTGGAGGCCAGCAAGCTGGTGCCGGCGGAGGGAACCTTTGGCAACAACCCGTGCCAAGCTGTGCTCGCGATTGTGACTCCGATGCAAGCCGGCCGCTTTGCAGAAGGGGAACAGGTTTACCGCGATGATCTTGCGCGCTTGCCCGAGAACGGCTGGTCGCTCTTTGGCCTGGCCCGTAGCTTAGAGTTGCAACACAAGAGCGACGAAGCCGCGGCAGTAGAAGCGCGCTTTCAGAAAATCTGGTCCGGGGCTGATGTGCAGATTACCAGCTCCTGCTTGTGCCAGCCGGGGAGCTAGCTAGAAAAAGTTCGCAGCGGATTGAGCGGCCGTTAAAACAATAACTACGGCAACTTAGACAAAAAGGCCGGTTGCTGAATACGATGGATTATTATTCTCAGCTGCGCAGGCGACGCAGTTATTGTTGGTCACGATCTGAAGAAGTCGCCTGCGCAGTTTCACAGTTCGCTTCAATCGTACCTGACCCGAAAGCTTTCGAGCTGGCGGAAATAACTTCTCTTTTGCATCATTCCTAGTCCTGCGGCCGCTTAGCAGGCGCAGGATGTAGTCGGGAGCGAGTTCCGACCGAAAAGGATGCGACCCTACGCTTTGCGCTCCAACGCTGCCGCGCGAAGACTCTCGAGAAAGCCCTGTGGATTCTCGGATCTCATGAGCGCTTCTCCGATAAGGGCTCCATGAACGCCTGCTCTAGCCACTCGGCGAATATCCTCCACCGATCGGATGCCACTCTCACTGATCACGACGTGACCGTTCGGAATCAACGGCGCCAGCATCTCGGTAGTTCGAAGGTCGACTTGGAATGTAGCCAGGTTTCGGTTATTGATGCCAATAAGTGAAGCCCCCGCAGCAAGTGCACGTTTTAGCTCCGGTTCATCATGAACCTCTACCAAAGCATCGATACCGCAATCGTCCGCCGCGTCCATTAAATAGCTTAGCTCGCGGTCATTCAGGGCTGCGACGATCAATAGAACGGCGTCGGCTCCAGCTAAAGCAGCCTGATATATTTGCAGTTCGTGCAGTGTAAAATCTTTGCGGAGGAGAGGTCTGGGGACTCGGTCTCGAATCAAGGCAAGATAGTCCAAGTGCCCGTGGAAATATTTCTCGTCCGTTAGTACCGAGATGCAGTCGGTACCTGCCTTATCGTAGGCCAGCGCGGTTTTGACTGGATCAAAATCCTTCGCAATCACGCCAGCCGAGGGTGATGCTTTCTTGACCTCGGCAATGATGCCAAATGAGTCGGCGCTGAGTGATTTTTTGAAACCGCGAAACGTCGAGACTTTCCGAGCTCTCTCTCGCCAATCTGCTGTATATCCGAGCAGCGGCTCGATTTCGGTTCTCTTGTGGCTAATGATCTCGGTTAGACGATTCATTTTGGAGTTAGATTGGATCTTCAAAAATGGCTACTACCCGACTCCAGCCGGCCGAAGCAGCCCTGATGTTCACCGGAAAACAGCTGACTAAGAATCCGGAATCTGGCAACAGCTCCAGATTATGTAATTTCTCAATGTGCGTGTAGCCAATTTCCCGGCCAGCTTTGTGCCCCTCCCAGATCAAAGCCGGATTTTCCGTCTGCGCATACCGCTTGGCCGTATGGACAAATGGTGCATCCCACGACCATCCATCCGTACCCGTTACTCTGATACCTCTGGAAGTAAGGTAAAGAGTAGCCTCACGGCCCATGCCGCATCCGGTAGCGACGTAGTCCGGCCTTCCATATCGTGCTCCCGCCGCAGTATTAATCAGGACAATCTCCAGCGGACTCAGCGTATGACCAATCCGTCTGAATTCCGTTTCGACGTCTTGGGCCGTAGTTACGTATCCGTCCGGAAAATGGCGGAAATCAAGCTTAACCCCCGGCTGAAAACACCATTCTAGAGGCACCTGATCGACCGTCCAAGCAGGTTCGCCGTGGTTCATCGTTGAGGCAAAGTGCCAAGGTGCATCCAGATGCGTCCCGTTATGGGTGGAAAGATTGATCTGCTCAACCGCCCAACCTTCGCTCTCTGGTAAATCTTCCGGTACCAGGCCAGGAAAGAATTGGCATATCGTCTTCGCGGTATCGGCGTGCCGCAAATAGTCGATCTTCGGACCAGCCCCGGGCGGATCTGCCAGCACTTCATTTTCCAAAGGAACGGAAAGATCGACAAAACGGCGTCTAATGGGACGGAGAGTCTTCATTGATGCTAAGCGGTAACCCTGCTTGTCCGGCGTAGAACACGATTAGCTCGACTGGTCCATTTGTCGTGAACCCTCGATGCGTCGTGTCGACAGTTTCGGCCAACGCTTCTCCGGCATGCAGAATCTTGCGTTCTCCGGTATCTCTCTTTTCAATCGTCAGATGTCCGGATAGCACATAGCCAACGTTGATCATGGGGTGATGATGCCAAGGCAAAGTAGTGTTGGGCGGAATCGTGATCCGCAGTACCGTCACCTGCGGTTGCCCGGTGGGATAGCTGGTGTATTGACTGCCATCCCATGATTGCGTTGTTTGCAGGACCTGTTCAATCTTGATTTGTGGTTCGCGCGCACACAACAGGGTCGGGACCAACCAGAGGGACAGGCCCAAAAAGGCGTTCAAAAGTATTAAGTATTTTTTCACCGTAAAATTCTTTTCTGGATATCGAACCAATCCACCTGAAAGCGTCGGCCAGTACATTGAGCCCAGCCGATTTGGCTTATCGGATTAGAAATTCCATCAGTACTCGATTAAATCGCTCAGGGTTTTCGATAAACATAAGGTGTTTGCCCCCTTCTTCCTCCTCAAATATCACGAGCTGAGATCCTATAATCTGTCGATGAATCCATTCCTGAGACTTCCACGGTGTCGCGCTGGCACGACCGCTTACGATCAAGGTAGGAAGCCGAATTCGCGGGATGGTTTCTCGCCAATCATTAAGCCAATGGTCGTACATTAAGGTCCCGACATAATCAAACGGTACTTTCAGAGCGTTTTGGAGAATCAACTCCTTGATCTCCGGCATCGCGTTTCGACTAACCCAGAAATCGAATCCCTGTCCGAATCCTTTTCTCAGGTACTCTTCACCATTCCCGTTCTTTAGAATGGCGAGAGTGCAATAAAGCTGTTGTGCATCGAAAAGTGCCCCTGATTCGATTAATTCCTCCTTAGTCCAATTAGGATTGGAGATCAGCACCGGAGATTGGTCGATTAATATGAGTTTAGATAACTCAGCATGGCCAAATAGTTCAATGTAGCTCCAGATTACAGCAGCACCCATTGAGTGACCCAATAAAGAGACTTTTTTCAGTTTCAATGCTGCCACTAACTCATAGAGGTCTTTGGCTAGTCGGGAGATCTTCAATCCAAAAGGCACCTTTTGTGAGTCGCCATGGCAACGTTGATCAAGGACGATCACGTCGTATTGTTTGGCTAGAATCTGAGCTTGGGATTTAAAGTATTCGCCGCTACCCATGAACCCATGAAGGAGAATGACCGGGAGACCGGTTCCCGCCCTCAGATAACTCAGCTTCACTCCGTCGGATGTTGTGAAAGTCGTTCGGACGAAATCTTTCATAACTACTTTTCCGTACCGGAAGAGATATAAAGCCAAATCATGGTTCGAGGAAGGGACACTAAAATCTTCGAAAGCGGCTGGTTTTTGTCTTAAGTGCCGCGGTCGTTGCTTGAACTGCCGGGCCGTCCAGGCGTGCCAGCTGCCACAGCTGCAGCGATAACTCCATTTGCCTTCAACGCGAGAGAGAGGGTTAGATTGGCCAAGGGTAGCTCCTCACTGCCGTGAGTCGCCAGTTGGAGCAGTCATTGCGGCAACTGGGACAAAAAAGGCGGTCCAGCAAATCCTGACGCCTATTCTTTCTCTTTGAGCGGGCGACGAGAACGTCGCTCGGCATCTGCAACCAGTGACCTAAAGGTGATCGATCGAAAGAAAGAATAATGCATAAATCCGACACTTCGCCGGCGCCGCAACCATCGGCAGTTCCATATCCCCTAGGCTCTTTTGAAGAAGTTGTCAGACTCGTAGATCAGACTAGACCTGCGCATTTTGCTCTGGCCGAGGTTCGTACTGAAGTGACTAAAACCAATCATTTTTGCATGCTGCCCGGCGCGATGAGATCGATCGAGATCCTGGCTTACGCTGCCGGTACTTAGGGAACTCGATCGCAGCGATTAGGCTCAAAGTGTTTGGGGGGGAGGCGCTGGGCGCCTCCCAGGGATGCCGCTTCCCCGAGCCTTCTTGTGCGATCTGCGACGATTTGCAGACACGCCGAACTGATAAACAAACCTAAAAGCAAAAGGATCCAATGAAGCTTCAAAGTAAAACCGCCTTGATCACGGGCGGCAATAGCGGAATAGGACTGGCAACCGCGCAATTGTTCATCGCCGAAGGTGCGCGGGTAGCAATAACCGGACGGAACCAGAAGACTCTGGACGCCGCTGCCAAAGGCCTTGGGCCCAATGCGCTCGCCTTCAACGCCGATGTATTGGATTCGAAAGCTCGCAACGTCTTGTTTGGTACACAGGCTATCAAGGCCGGGATCGACGCAGCTCGGGACGGGCAGCGGTCGGGACAGGGATAACTGCGGGGGTATTCTCCATGTTCGATTCCTTACCGGTTACCGCTTCCTCTCGTCTGACTGCGCGGGATTATAAGACGCTTTGGTTAGCCACGTTGGGAGGCATCCTTGAATTCTACGATTTCATCATCTTCGTTTTCTTCGCGAACACGATTGGTAACCTGTTTTTTCCTCCGGGGATTCCAGACTGGGTTCGGCAGTTCCAGACGTTCGGAATTTTTGCGGCCGGTTATCTTGCTCGACCGCTGGGCGGCGTTTTAATGGCGCATGCGGGCGATCTACGTGGTCGCAAACAGATGTTCACACTCAGTGTGTTGCTCATGGCATTGCCCACTTTGGGCATCGGGTTGCTGCCGACCTACGCCTACTTGGGTGCGTGGGCGCCCATCTTGTTGTTGCTCCTGCGCATCCTGCAAGGAGCGGCCGTTGGTGGCGAGGTCCCAGGTGCCTGGGTCTTCGTTAGCGAGCATGTGCCGCCATCACGGGTCGGGTTGGCGTGCGGCGTCTTGACCGCCGGTCTTACCGTCGGAATTCTCCTGGGATCATTGGTCGCCACAGGTCTGACCATGCTGATGTCGCCGGAACAGCTTAGCGCATATGGATGGAGGCTTCCCTTCCTGCTGGGCGGCGCCTTTGGGTTAATGTCGATGTACCTGCGCTATTTGCTAATCGAAACCCCGGTTTTTGAAGAGTTGAGGAAACGCCGCGCGCTCTCCGTCGAGACGCCGTTGAAGGCGGTGGTGCGCGATCATCGCGGGGCGATCGTTCTGTCCGGATTACTGACCTGGATGCTGTCCGCTGCCATCGTCGTGGTTATCTTAATGACTCCCGCTTTGCTCGAAAGGGTATACAAGTTACCGGCTGTCGCGGCCCTTCAGGCGAACTGTGTCGCGACGATCGGCCTGACGGCCGGCTGTATTCTGGCCGGTTGGTTGACGGACCGATTGGGCGCCACCCGCGTGCTGCTCGTTGGCTGTCCGCTGGCCGGCATTGCCGGTTACCTGCTGTACGTGAGTGTTAGAGCTGATTCTTCCCTGGTGATGCCCCTTTATGCATTGGCCGGTTTCACCGTCGGCATCGTTGCAGTGGTTCCTTGCGTCATGATCGCGGCGTTTCCACCGCAAATCAGATTCTCCGGCATCTCCTTTTCCTACAATCTCGCATACGCGATTTTCGGTGGGCTGACTCCGATTCTCGTATCATGGCTGCTCCGCTTCGATCCGATGGCGCCGGCACATTATGTAGGAGTGCTCTACCTGCTAGGCTTTGGAATTGGGGTTTTTCTTTTTTCGACCGCGCGACACCCGATCGAGTCAGAATGATTTCGGTCGCCTGTCGCAGAAATCTCAGCCCGGCAAGATCCCTCGCCGCCAATGCGATCTGTTTGACTCATTCTTGAATCGACGGTGCGGAGCGGAGAACTTGCAGGGCACAGAGAGCCGCCGATAAGCGATTTTCGACGCCCAGTTTCGTGAAGATTTTTTTCAGATGCCCTCGTACCGTATCGTGCCCAATCCCGAGAATCAAGCTGATGACCGGGCTGCTCTTGCCGGCAGCCACCCAGTACAGGACCTCGGCTTCGCGCTCGGAGAGACCGAGAGCACAGAGGGCTCGCGGAGTATCGCCTGCGTCTCGTAAACGCTCGGCAGCGCCCGATGCACCATCGGAAGCTTCCTTGCCTCTCTTCGCCGTTGTTCGCAGGGACTCAAGCGCTCGCGCGTACCGATAAGCGCGTTCCATATGCGGGCGCACAGCAGAGAGGATTGCCCGTTCCTGATCGGAAAAACCGCGACTGGCTTTTAAGACCGCCAAACAAACCCGGTGACCAGGATTTCCGAAATTCACGCTTAAATCATCCGAGACACCGAGAACGCGGTAATAGTCCTGATATACGTCAAGGCGTTCGAATTCCTGGCGGCTTGCAATATCGGAGAGCGCCAATGGCTCATGGAGATTCCCGGATTCCCGAATCGATCGTAACGGGAATTTCAGGTACTGCCTGGCAAAAATCTCCGCCAAGTTCTCCCAATTGCCAGGAACAGGAGACATTACGGTGTCACGACGTCCACGGTCCCGGGCGCGTTTTGGCCGAACCACGATGCTCACGCCATGGAACTCGCCTGGAATCAACTCTCTGAGGACAGCAGCGAAGTGTCCGGGCAACCGCTGCGGGCGAACTGGCTCATAGAGCACGCTTACCGCATCCAGGAGGCGTTGGAGATTGCTATGATTTAGTAACCGAAGATACGTCTGCATAGGACCTCTGCGAACCCAAATCCCGTTTTGTTTGGGCAGATTTGCTACCCGCTCGAGTAGTAATACTACCGATTAAGGCTCTTCTATAGTGGTTTCTCGGGATTTTACAAACCAAAAGTTCGGCCCACACCGGCGTATAGAGGCGGCATATTTATGCGTTCCTGTATCAAAGCTACGTGTTGCGACAGGGCAAATCCGGCTCCAGTCCCACCCCCTCTCGCTATAACGCTCACCAGTCACCAATCACCTCTCCCCAACTTGGCGCCCGCTTCCGCCGGCGTTCCCAGGTATCCCCCAAATGTGTAATCGCGGTTTTCGGCAACTATGTTTGCGTCTCCTCAATGATTCGCACCGTTATTATCGAAGACGAGCCGTTGACCGCTCAGCCCCTGGCTACGCTGCTGGACGATACCCGGCATGTGGATGTCATCGGAACTGCTGCCGACGGTGCGACGGGTCTGCGTCTTTGTACTGAATTGCATCCCGACGCCGTCTTCCTCGACATTAATCTTCCTGGCCAAGATGGTGTTTCGCTGGCAACGCAACTGACCATGCTGACGCCATCGCCCCGGTTGGTTTTCACCGCGGAAAATGCAGATCATGCAACCGATGCTTTCCGGTTGGGGGCAGTGGATTATCTGCTAAAGCCGCTGGACCCGTTGCAAGTCGCTGAAGCGATCAACCGTCTGCTGGTACAAGTGCGGCCTTCTGAGTTTGGCTCTTTCTTGGGTTCTGCCAATCGTAGCGGCGCGGTTTTAACGGCGGACAAGATCTTCTTCACCGACACCGCTTACGAGCTGTTGCCGGTCACAGACATCGACCGCGACCAGATCCGGCTGCTGGCTCGCCACGAGGTCGTTGCGGTATTGCGACGGGAACGGCGCACCTGGATCCATACCGTGCTCGAGGAGTTTGCCACCTATTATTCCTTGGCTGAACTCGTAGACTGGCTCCGCGGCGATCCATTCATCCGGGTCGGCCGGCATGCCGTGGTGAACTTGCGCGCGGTCGAGCGCGTCAAGCGTTGCGGCGACCGGGTTTACCGGGTCAGATTGCATGACCGGCTCGAAACCGAAATCACAGCTTCGCGCACGGGCGCGGCACGGCTGGCTGGGGCCTTGAAGATCGAACGCTACCGCAATGAGCACGTCTTCTCGGAATGATGCTTTCCTTTTAGGCTATTGCTTAGACTCACCGATGTTTTTTGGTCAGCCCGAAAGCTAGTTTCAGAATGTCGGCTGCCGTCGAAAGGCCGTTTCGTTCAGCATCGCTTCTGTCCTGGCGGCAATGCTCTCTACTGTCAATCGCACACATTCCTCTCCCGTGAGTTTACCTAGCTGAGGTGAACGTTCACTGATCGAGCGGACTGGAAACTCCATTTCGCAACAAGGAACAAACGTTAACCCGGCGAATCGAGGAAACCTCTGCGCCAATTTCGAGGAGTTGAGTTTGTGTGGGATAAAAATCTATAGAGAGCGCCTCGCCTCGGCAACGCAATGACGAAACCTCCATCAGATGATTACCTTGACCATACTTTTCTTCCTCCTTGCATCTGCCAGTTTCGCTCTATTGAACTGGCGAAGAACCACGGCGACCGCCATCACGGCAACATTGATCGCGTTTGAAGCCGTGGGATCCGGCTTGATCCCGTCGTTTCTATTAGAGCCGCTACAATCGAAGTCCATCGTGACAGAGAATCCGATCTGGGGAGTGCGGAATGTTATCATCGTCTTAGGGGATGGTACTGCGCGTTTACCGAGCCAATCCACCATTAAGCCCTCCGTTTTGGCATACTCACGGATTCTTGAGGCGATACGGCTATACGTTTTGGCCAAGAAAAGCGACCACCAGTGCACTATTCTCATCAGTGGCGGAGACGCTTCCGGTACCGGGGTAACTGAGGCGGATGATTACCAGGCTGAGATGGTACATCTCGGCGTTGCGGATAGCGATATCTTGCTGGAACGGCGCAGTCTGAATACTTTCCAAAATGCCCAATTTACCGAGGCAATTTTACGCGAACAACGGTTTGATAAATTGTTTCTGGTAACCTCAGGACTGCATTTGCCGCGAGCCCTCTTGTATTTTGGCTACTTTGGTCGGTATCCCACACCGTGCGCCGCTGACTACATCGTTCCGCGGATGTCGATCGTGCCAATAGGATACAATTTGGCTATCGCGGACTTTGCTGCGCACGAATACATCGGGATGTTGCGTTACTACATTTATAATTTGCTTGGGTGGAACCCGGCGGAGAGCCGAAAGGTCTGACCACTAGTCTTCCTGCATTACGTGTGTTTGCCGCTCCGGTGGCGGCGACAAGGAGAGTTGGTCCACGATTCGGTAAATGCCTGCAAGCATCTCCATTGCCGGATCAGACCAAATATCGAGATGATCTTTGATAATCTCCGGTGGCACGGTCGCTATCCAATAGTTTGACGCGTACTGCTTGCGGGCCTCATGAGCCTCAAGTTTAGCCTGAGTATCTGACGGTTCCCGAATGATCCAAGGTTGGGCTGTTCCATCCGGCAACTGTGTATAAAAGATGTTTCGCGGATTGTCGCCACGGAGGTTGCGAGAAAACAAGGTGTCCTCGGTGCTCAAGCCAGCGGGAACGCTTCCGGTGGTGCGTTCGACCACTCGGTTGATCAAGTACTGATTGTGACCGGGTGTGAGGTCGTAATATTGCCAGGCCGGAACCGCTGGTCCGTTATTTCCGAATGGATGATATTGGCGCTGTAAATCCGGGGCAAAGCGCTTGGCCCAGTTACCGAGCGGGTGAAGAATACCGGTGGCCCAGTCGCCGGTTGACGTAATAGACACGATGCGCGGCCGAGCAGACGTCTTATGATCAAGTTGGAGGAATTCTCCAAGCTGTTTGGCGTAAAGCGAAGGAGCAGCTGAGTTCAGGAAAACGATGAGATCAAAAGGCCAGCGTGCGTCCTGAGTCGTCTCATGATTCCACTCCGAATTAATGAGGCCCACGCTCGCCTGTCCAATCGCCTGTTCCAACAGGAGCGCCCCGAAGGAGTGTCCGATGACAAACACCCGGTGATGTCGACCATTCCGCTCTTCATTGGGACTTTTCAGTTTAAAGGCCAGGTTAAATACGGCGCGGGCCAGCGGTACCCGCGATACATGGAACTCCGCCCGATCCTTGATTGACCAGTAACTCAGATATTTTGCCGGCGAAATTATGGTATCGGTGACTTTCGAGCTGTTCCATTTGGGATCGGTGAGTTGCGCCCCAAAATCCGCCTGCAGCTGCGGATCGATCTCGTTGGTTCGGGAAATTACCGGTAAGTACTGAGTACCGTGCCAACCCAGATAGACACCTTCGACCCGCAAATTCTGTGAGCGGATCGAACTGGACTCGGCCAGCCGGCGCAGAAAACTCACGAAGTGAAGCACATCTTCGGACTGAGCATTGTTCATCCACCCGTGACAATAGATTACTAATAGCACGTCCGATTGTGCTTTCCGAGTTTCCAGCACCTTCAGAGCGTTTTCAAATTGGTCAATACCAAGAAAACCACCTTTGCCGTCAAACTCAATAAATGAGCAACCATAGTTATGCCCGTCGGCTCGATGAGATTCGATGTAGGCACTATCGCCAGGCGCTAAGGAATTTCCCGCAGAAACCAGGCGAGTCTTAATGTTCCAAGGCGCAGAACTACCTAACATAAGCGTTAAGTTGTCAGAGCAAACAGTATTTGGTGAAAGTCCGCTGTTGTTCAGAAGACTGAGCGAACAGGTCTTGCGTCGCGCAGTTAGTTTAGAGCAATAGAAACCAGGATATTGGCGACCGGTCGCCATTTGTCCCAGATGTCGTAATCGTTGTCCGAACGGGATCTTGCCTTAGACTCGGACCGCTGCTGGCAGAATTGGATGGCCAACCGATGGAATAACCCAGCGCCGTTGCCGATGCTCGACCCTGGAAGCGTTCAAATGACCGAGCAGACTCGGATCTTGGTCAATGCTGATTAGACCATGTCAGGTGGCAATTGAGACACCGATTGCGTCAGTTGGGCTAAAAAGCGGGGGTTTCTGAAATCCTGAGGTCTGTTACCCAAACTATGAGAATTGCTTGTAAATCGCTTCCGATAGCGGGACGCCCGAATCCGATGCTGGCCCGCCTTATGATTGAATATCGAGGTCAGAATAATTGGTGAAATCGGAATCTTCTCAAATGTTTAGGGGTACTTCTTCCAAGCCGACCGCGGTCGTGACGGGTGGGGCGGGCTTTCTTGGGTCTCACTTGAGCGATCGCCTCTTGGCCGAGGGATTTCGGGTCATTGCGATTGACAATCTCATAACTGGTTCGACCGACAATATCGCGCACCTCGCCGGAAATCAGGACTTCAAGTTCATTCGACAGAATGTCAGCGAATTCATCTTCGTTCCAGGTAGGGTCGATTACGTATTTCATTTTGCCTCTCCGGCCAGCCCTATCGATTACCTCGAGCTCCCAATCCCAACCTTGAAAGTGGGTGCGCTGGGAACCCACAACGCCTTGGGTTTAGCCAAGGACAAAATGGCTTCTTTCGTGCTGGCTTCGACCTCAGAATGCTATGGCGATCCGCTCATTCATCCGCAGAAGGAGGACTATTGGGGCAACGTTAATCCGATCGGTCCGCGTGGGGTGTACGATGAAGCCAAACGTTTCGCCGAAGCAATCACCATGGCCTACCATCGGTATCATCGGGCGAATACCAAAATCGTTCGGATCTTTAACACCTATGGACCACGTATGCGTCTGAAAGATGGTCGCGTGGTACCGGCGTTCATTGGCCAGGCCCTCAGCCAGGAACCGCTAACCGTATTTGGCAACGGTAGCCAGACGCGTAGTTTTTGCTACGTCTCCGATCTGATCGATGGCATTTTCCGGCTGGCGTTGAGCGACTATCATGAACCAGTGAATATCGGTAACCCTCGGGAAATGACTGTCCTCGATTTTGCCAATAAAATCCTGGAGATTACCGGAGCTAAATCGCAGATAATCACCAAGCCGCTGCCGGTGGATGATCCGAAAGTTCGTCAACCCGATATTACTCGGGCGAGAAAACTGCTCGGGTGGGAGCCAAAGGTCGATTTTGAATCCGGAATTCGTGAGACGATCTTCTATTTTAAAGAAAAGTTAGGGATCTAGTGTACCGTCTCGCATAGAATGATGACGTCGTCCGGCAGACGCCAATGTGCGTCAACTTAAGGAGCGCATTTTACTGGTTTCTGTCACGCCGCGATCGCCTCAATCACCGCCATTGGCGCGCGGAAAAGCCTGTCCCGCAAGGACGGGAAAATGGTTCGGTAGGGCGAAAACCTCGGCGCTTTTGGTCGGTCCGCTCTTCTGTTACGCCTCCCCCTGCGCCGGGTTTGAGCCATACGTTGCCCGACCATAAATACTGTATCGGTGCACAGCTCGATTGGGCAATGCACAAACGTGGGTATTGGCGTCCAACACGGGTCGGAGGAGGCTCAGAATGTGGCCTCCTTGCTTTAACCTGGGATGCAAAGTCGTATAATACGGGCAGTCTGAAGACGTGCGTACGGCGGCTTAGTCACAAACCGCAAGTCACTCTAATCGGCGGGCAACGTATGGCTCAAACCCGGCGCATGGGGAAGCGTAACCAAAGGGCGTGCCGACCAAAAGCGCCGAGGTTTTCGCCCTACCGTGGGCAAGATCATGCCGACTTGTTCACGTTGAACTTCGTCATTCCAAGGGTAAACACCGCTGCTGGGTCACGTGGCCCCCATATGTCGCGTAGTTAGTAGGAACAATAGAAGGCAGGATTGGACAACTGGGTCGCATTTGTTCCAAGTGCAGCAATCGTTGTCCGGATGCTATCTCAATACAGCAATCATCATGAGAAAGAGCATGAGACTGGAGAGAAAAATAAACGCTGCCATAGGGGCTCCTCCTAGAATGGTTTCCGCACGCATTGTTAGTTCGAAACAATAGACACCAGGATTCTTGCGGCGGGCCGCTCTTTGTCCTAAGTGCCGTAATCATTGTCGGAACAAACGTGTTATCCGGTTACGTCATCGAGAATAGCTAGCTGCTCCGAGCCTAACGTGATGGTTAGATTGGCAAGATTATCTTGGAGCTGGCTGATTTTGCAGGCACCCGTACTTGCCGCTCAGCAACTTCACCGACGGGCGGTGATCAGGCAGTAACGCCGAGTCCAGTGACCCAACAGCTTGGACAGGGATTGCGGCAACTGGGACAAAAAATCGTAGGTCTCTCAAACCGCGATGTTACTTTGGATTAGCCTTTAGTCCAATATGAGTATGTCTCGCTCGCCATTCCGAAAACCAGCCTCTTTCAACCGATAATTCTTTAGAGAAGGCATGAAGTCTATCCAGCACGAATCTTCGGGCGCGGTTGCACTGCCGACTCCGACTGTACCCGCCGAACATATCATGGGGAAAGAGCTCATCGCCTACGACATCGGGAGCGACGGCAGCCGATTCTGCCTAAGCTTCACTTGCCTGAACGGTAAACAAGGTTCTCTCAGCTTCCCGACGGAATGCCTCAAGGCACTTATTATGACACTGCCACGAATGATGACGCAGGCGCTCTGGGCCAGATATGGCGACGAAAGCCTCCGCCTCGTTTACCCGGCTGATATCGTGCGCATCGAACGGTCTCCAGATCCGAATGCTTTCATTGTGACATTGACGACTCCGGACGGATTCGAGGTGTCATTTTCCCTCAATCGAGAGCAGCTGGATACCTTAGGTAAAACAAGCACGAAGACCTAAGCTCTTTCTGTGGGCGAAACGCAGCGAAAATCGGCCTGAAGACGTGCCGAGCGGCTAGAACACGTCTTGTTTTCGCCAGCGTCACGCGACCGCCGAAACAACGATTCCGGCAATTGGGACAAAAAAACGGCCGGTCCCTAAAATCGTGGCGTCTTATTATTGCGAACTCCGGGCAACCGGACGCCATTTATGACGATCGATACAAGTACGGAAACTGCCAACCGGCTCGCGAGGATGCCAACTTGTCTGGTTGTACGCCCCGGTGCGGAATTCGTTGGCAAGCAAGCGCTTTTCTATGCGCCCGGGATCTCGGCCGAATCGGTAGATGCGCAGGGAATCCACTTGCAGGTCGTGACCGTTCCACCCGGTGGACGGGCGAAGGCGCACAAACATGATGGTCACGAAACCGCCATTTATATCCTGAGCGGCGAATCCAGCATGTGGTATGGCGAGAGGCTCGAAGAACAGCTCTCTGCACGTGCCGGGGACTTTATCTACATCCCTGCGGGTATGCCTCATCTGCCCCATAACCTCAGCGCTACGGAGAGCTGCGTTGCGATTATTGCCCGCACGGATCCCAACGAGCAGGAGAGCGTAGTGTTGCTGCCTGAGCTCGATAGCATTCATCCAAAATAAATATTTCCGCCTCACGCTGTTGCCGGACCTGTTGTGTCCACTTCTGCCGAGAACGCTCCCGCTGGCAATTGGGACAAGAAATACGGCAGTTCAGACAAAGAGTGGCCCGCTTCCAAAACTTTGACGTCTATTTTCATTTGGGCTTAAGTAGGCAAGACGAGAAAGGTCTCGCTCGCTATCTTGGGAACGAATCACTTTCAACACGGAGAATCATTCGATAAAACACGGGGCTCCTACTGCCACGAACGCCGATCCTGATGGACGTCGATTGAGTCGTATCAGCGCCGTCTTTGCCTCGTAGCCGACTCCGGGCTTGCTGTCATGGATAGCCTTTTCAACGACATGTGTGTATTGGTAACCGCGGCTTACGTGCTCACGTTTGTGCCGGGTTTAAGGCTACAGGACCGCTCTCTGTTGTCGATGCGGGATCGAGGGACAGCGTTGCTGGTGTTCCTGGTTCTTGGGTTGGTCGAAGAAGCGAGCGTTTCGCGTAGCGGGTGGCTCAACGAGCGGATCGTGGCGGTTTGTGCCGCAGGTCTGTTGGCGGGCCCTTGGGTCGGGGTGGCCGTGAGCGTGTTTGTGACTTGGCTGGCGGTGAGGTTCGACGGGCTGCCGTTGGCGTCCATCGGTATTTCGATGTTGTGCGGCGGTTTAGCCGGCGGGTGGCTGAATCAGTGGCGTCCTAAGCTGGCGCAACATCCACTCACGGGATTCGGTCTCACTTTAGCCGTATCGTTCCTGCGAAGTAGCCTGATTTTCTTCTTCGTTCCCAACGCCCAAGCGCTGCATATCTTTGGGCAGACTGGGATGGCTGCTGTGCTGCAAGGTCTGGGTACGGCTTTGATCCTGGCTATCGTCGCGCACGTACGGGCCCACGATGAGCAAACCCGAGCAGCAGTGTCTGCTGAGGTACGCGCCCTGCAGGCACGCATGAATCCGCATTTCCTTTTCAATGCACTGAACGCGCTGGCAGCGCTGGCAACGTTTGCGCCCCGTGAAATCCCACGTGCGACGGGGCGGTTGCGCCAATTTCTGCGTGCCAGTTTCGACCAACACGAACGGGCGCTGGTTCCGTTGGAGGAAGAATTGGCTGTGGTCCGCGCTTATCTGGATATCGAGTCGCTGCGGCTCGGCAACAGATTGAAAGTAGAAGAAGCTATCGATGCTGGGTTATCAGAAGTTCTGACGCCCCCTTTCTCGCTCCAACCGCTGGTCGAGAACGCGGTGCAACACGGATTGCAATCCTCAGCCACGGCCGGCCAGCTGCGTCTTGCGGTTCGCTTGACTGGAGAATGGCTGGAGATGAGCGTCAGTGATGACGGCCAAGGAGTACCCTCGAAGGAAGTCGAGCAAGTTTTCTTCGCAGAGCGCTCGAGAGTCCACGCGCTATCGCTTTTGCGCCGGCGGCTGCAAACATTGTTCGGCCGCTCGTATCGGCTTGAGGTGTGTAGCGAAGTGGGACAGGGCACAACCGTGACCGTGTGCATTCCCCTACGACCGCGTTTCGAGGTGGTAGGGCGGTCGTTGGAAAGCGTAACCGCAAATCCCCGTCGATTGGCGCCCGGCTAGTATACTGTCTCGCATATAATGGTGCTGTCGTTGAGTTCAAAATGGACCGCCGGTCCGGGCAATTTGCGTGAGCGCAGTTCAACCAACGATTCCGGCAACTGGGACAAAAAGAGCCGGTGTCGAAAGACCTGGTGTCTATTACTTCCAACCCCAGGCCACGGGGAATATTAGGCTCTTTTCAGCGCAAGCATTCACCAGGAAAAACTTAAGCACTTGGCGAGCTTGCTCTGTCATGGCCGAGCTAACTCCAGGAAGGACCAGTAATGCTTCTGAAGGGTAACAACAATGAAACAAGAAGACTTGCCGGCACCCGGGATCGAAGGAGGGGAGAACCCTGTCAGTTTTGTCCGAGGTCTGGACTTTTTGGCTTTCTTTCGAGGATTCACTGCGAAAGATGCGGGCGTCTTGCGGTGTGCACATGGACTCCGGAGGAATCGCGGCAACGAGGAAGACGCAATGTGCCTCCAGGAAGACCTTATCCTGGCCGCGCTCGCCTTTGAGGCGAAACATCGCAGTAGAATGTCATGAAAACAACCCGACTAGTTTTAGCTGTTATGACTTTGTTCGCCCTAAATTCAAACGGCGGTACCCAGGAGCGACTTGAAGCATGTCGTCAACAAATTGATTCGCTTGACCAACGCATTGTTGAACTAGTTCAACAGCGGGCTCGAGTGGTCGAAGAGGTAGGTGACATCAAGCGCGAAGCGCATCTGCCGGTGACGGTTCCAAGCCGGGAACAACAGGTCATAGCGAAGGCTCAAGACTTGGCCAAGGGCGGTCCATTGCCGGCAGAGGCTGTTGGCCGAATTTATCAAAAGTTGGTAGAAGAAATGCGCAACTGGGAAGCCAAACTGGATGCGACCGCGTCCCAAGTCCCTAGCCCGGCGGCGAATGCCACCAACAAATAAGACTTTTTGAAGCTCCGTGAAGGAATACTTAAGGCTTTTAAGCGCGTTCTACGCCGGACAAACCTGGGTTTGCGCTCACCTTTAGTGAGGAGTAATGGAGCTCGCAGGAACGATGTCCGTTGAAGTTGCTCGTCACCGCCTGATGGGCTTCTTCTTTTCCAGTTGGAACTACAATACAGAAGCGCTAACGCCCGATGACATAGCCACCTACGCCAGAGATTATCCTCAGCCTGAAGCCTGAAGCGGTGCATTGGAGACTACCGTTCGAGTTCCTGAAAGGCTCGAAGGGCTAAGCACGAATCTTCTGCGGAAACGGCCCGGCGCGCACGATCGATCTCTCGTGTTAACTGTCCAGTAACGCGATGAAACCGGTTCCTCTTGCCGAAAAGGGCGGTCAACTGTCCCGGCGTTCACGCCATGGAGATTATTTTCAATAAGATCTGTGTTTTGGTGACCGCGGCGTTCGCGCTTACAGTGGTGCCAGGCTTCAGGCGATCGGAGCGTTCTCTTCTATCGGTACGGGATCGCGGAACTGCGCTACTGGTGTTTCTGCTCCTCGGGATAGTCGAAGAAGCCTCCGTTCGACAAACCGGCTGGTTTAATCACCGCGTCGTCGTGGTCTGTGCAGCTGGTTTGTTAGCAGGGCCAGGCGTAGGGATCGTCGTCGCCTTATTTGTGATGTGGTTGGCCGTTGTCTACGATGGACGGCCGCTGGCCCCGATCGCGATTTTGATGTCAAGTACCGGTCTGATTGGAGGGTGCATCCACCGGTGGCACCCCAAGCTAGCGCAACGCCCTTTGATCGGTTTTTGCCTGACTTTCGGGGTGTCGGTGCTGCGGGATAGCCCGAACTACTTCTACATTCCCTTTTCAGGGGCAACCCTGGAAACTCTCGGGCAGCTAGGGATGGCTCCGGTCCTGCAAGGGTTGGGAACGGCACTGATCCTGGCAATCGTGGAGCAGGTGCGCGAGCGCGATGAACAAACACGAGCCGCAGCTTCGGCCGAGGTGCGCGCTCTTCAGGCCCGCATGAACCCGCATTTCTTGTTCAATGCGTTGAATGCGCTGGCGGCGCTGGCGATGGTGGCGCCACGCGAGATTCCTCGTGCGGCGGGACGATTGCGCCAATTTCTGCGCGCCAGCTTTGAGCAACAGGAGCGCGCGTTGGTTCCGCTGGAGGAAGAGTTGGCCGTGGTGCGCGCCTATCTAGATATCGAGTCGCTTCGTCTTGGCGCCCGATTGAAGGTAGAAGAGATCATCGATCCGGGGTCAGCAGAGGTTTTAACGCCGCCTTTCTCGCTCCAACCGTTGGTGGAGAATGCGGTGCGACACGGTCTGCAATCCTCGCCGAAAGCAGGACGACTCCGCCTGGCGGTCCGTCTGGTGGAACAATGGCTGGAAATGAGCGTCAGTGATGACGGGCAAGGAATACCCTCAACGGAAGTCGAAACGGTCTTCTTCGCGTCACGTCCGCAGGTGCACGCATTGGAACTTTTACGCCGGCGGTTGCACGGTTTGTTCGGTCGTTCGTTTCGGCTGGAGGTGCGTAGCGAGGTTGGACATGGGACCACAGTCACCGTGCGCATTCCGCTGCGAACCCGGTTCGAAGTTGAGGGAAGGTCATTGAAAAGCATTCGGGCGAAGACCAGTCCGTTGGCGCCCGGCTAAGATTCCTGAAATCGCCAAATGAAGTCCGGTCAAAACCGTACGGCAAGCTGGAGCCTCTGGTCGCGTTTACAACCAATCCTGCTGGAACCGGAATTGTGGATACTCTGGGTCCCTTACGACATTTTGTGGCGGGCCCCGCGGAGCAAACTGATCGCCGTTATCTCGTCATTGTGCCGGCGTCGGCGAGCACGGAGATCGAGCCTCTGCAGATCCAGTTAGAATAGAAGAGGATTCCCGCAGCTGGGGGTACTGGCCCGCTGCGACCCGGGGCAGCTTCGAGCAACCCGCTCAGGCGGCTTTTCCAAGCACTTTTGTGATCCCTGCTTGCTTAATCAATGACTGAGTGTATACGCATTTATGGTAGCGATCAGCAAAATGAGCCGGTATGCTAGTTGATGGAGACAGGAACGAATTGCCCAGATACAGTTCAAGCGGCACGGACTAAGTTGCCGGTGTTCCCGATGTTGTTCTGGTGAGAGATGGCGCGACCCAAAAGTGAAGACAAACGCAACGCAATCCTTTCGGCGGCGACTGAGGTCTTCGCGGAGCGAGGACTGGGCGCTGCGACCCTGGCTATCTCGAATGCAGCGGCGGTGGCGGAAGGAACCTTGTTTACCTATTTCAAGACCAAGGACGATCTTATGAATGAGCTTTATCGTCAGATCAAACTGGAACTGGCCGACGCTATGATGTCGGAATTCCCGCGAAGGAAAAGCGTTCGCCATCGGTTGCAGCATATCTGGGACTGTTTCGTGAATTGGGGAGTAGCCAATCCCCTGCAACGAAAAGTTCTGGCTCAACTTGAAGTTTCAAACCGGCTGAGTGCGGAATCCAAAAAGGCAGGTTCAGCGCCATTCGAGGAGATTCAAACCATGGCTCAAGATGCAATTGCCCGCCACATCTTGCGGGACCTGCCCCAAGAATTCATCGGGGCGTTGATGCGGGCGCTGGCGGAGACGACAATGGAATTCATGGCCTCCGATCCGGAGGGGGCAGACCGGTATCGGCAATTGGGTTTTGCAGTGCTATGGGCAGGAATCACCAAGAAAAAGTAAGATTGTTTAGGCATTGAAAATGTGTGCCTACTCACTTAATAACAGCCAACAAATAGAAACCGAGATTCGATATGCAGAATTGGACAGTGAAGGACATTCCCCCACAAACCGGAAAACTTGCAATTGTTACCGGTGCCACGGGTGGACTCGGATATGAGACTGCGCTCCGACTAGCCCATGCCGGCGCGGAGGTCGTGCTGGCCGGACGAAACTGGGAGAAGGGGCGGATCGCGGTAGACAGGATCATGCGCGCGTTGCCGGCAGCGAAGGCGTGTTTCCAGTCGCTCGATCTGGCCAGCCTGGCGTCGGTGCGGGCGTTCGCGGTGGAGATGGTGACCAAAGGGAGACCGTTGGATCTGCTAATTAATAACGCTGGCGTGATGGATCTGCCGGCGAGGCGGTTGACCGCGGATGGATTTGAAATGCAGTTCGGGACGAACCATCTGAGTCATTTCGCGCTGACGGGTTTGTTGTTGTCGCTGCTGAGAAGCGCATCGTCTGCGCGGGTAGTGAATGTCAGTAGCCTGGCGCATCGGAGAGGGAAGATCGACTTTAACAATCTGCAGGCGGAACGGAGTTATGAGGGCTGGGCTGCATATCAGCAGTCGAAGCTGGCGAACTTGCTCTTCACCTTTGAGCTGCAGAGGCGAAGCGATGCGCATGGATGGGGACTGATGAGCAATGCGGCGCATCCGGGTTATGCGCGGACCGACCTCATTGCGAATGGGCCGGGAACGGGCGGGCTGCAGGGAATTCTGAGTAGGATGCTGCGACCGCTGAGCCATTCGGCAGCGGATGGAGCGTTACCGACCATGTTTGGAGCAACGTCGGCAGAGGCGGAGCCGATGGGGTACTACGGACCGAATGGCTTCTATGAGTTGAAGGGCCCGGTGGCTTCAGCCTATGTAGCGCCGAAGGCAAAGGACGAAGGCTTGGCTCGCAAGCTGTGGGAGGTATCGGAGAAGCTAACCGCGGTGCAGTGGCCCGTTGAGGAACAAAGTCGCGCCTCTTTTCTCAGCAGGTAAGACCTGACCGGTCGATGCAGTTGCGTTGGAGGATCGCCTGGGCCAGCGGCGTCTGCGTCCGGGCTAGGCCGTCGATGCCGGGCGGCGCTTCGACGGTTGCGAGGTGATCGGGCGGAGGCAGGTTTTGATTCTTCAGCTTCCACGGGATGTCGTCCTTCTCTTTGTCTTCAGGCGGCGAACCCGCCATCGAGCGGCAACGCGACACCGGTAACGAATGCTGCGCCCGGCGAGCAGAGATAAAGCACGGCAGCAGCGACTTCTTCCGGCCGACCGAATCGACCGATTGGATGTCGTTCAAGCAGATAGCTCCGAGTTTGATCGTTACTTCGGATTCGCTCGGTCATGTCCGTTTCGATGATCGCCGGACAAACTGCATTGACTCGCACACCTTTGGCCGCGAACTCGAGCGCCACCGATTTCGTGAGACCGATGACCGCGAACTTGCTGGCAGTGTAGATTGGAGAGCCGGCGTTTGGTCTGAGTCCAAGAATCGAAGCATTGTTTACGATTGCGCCGGCACCGGACTGAAGGATCGCGGGGATCTGATGTTTCATGCCGAAAAAGACACTTCGCACGTTCGTGTCCATGATGTGGTCGAAGACTTCGCCGGTATTGGCAATACCCGCGCCTGCTTCTCCGGCAACCCCGGCATTGTTGAAGGCAAAATCGAGCTGGCCGAAATGTTCGACCGTTCGCGCGACCAACGCCGCGATCTCTTCCTCGCGGGTCACGTCGGTACGAACAAACAAGCCGTTGCCGCCGGCTTTCTTCACGAGTGCCACTGACTCCGTCCCTTGGGTTTCACGCCGGCCAGCGATAACGACGTTTGCGCCTTGCTCGGCAAAAGCGACCGCCGTTGCCCGCCCGATTCCGGAGGTTCCGCCAGTGATCAACACGACCTTTCCTGCAAATGACGAGATCATAGTTAGTAGGCGAGTTCCATTTAGCTGCTAGTTGTACTGTTGTTTTCGTGTTGGCTTCTAACTAGCGAGGGCTGGGTTTATGGTTCGAGCCGCTTACTGGCTTGACCGACAGAGCCTGGGAAGACGCAACGGGGCCGAGCGGCTTCGAATGATTAATTAAATCTCTCCGGCTCTTACAATTCGCGTAGTGTTTCGAATAAGAACCAGGTGCGCCGCTCAGTCTCGTCGATCCAGTTCTCAATCAAGCTAGCAGTAGCGACGTCATTGTGCCGGTCACAGATCTCATGGGTGGAGCGCAAGGATCGGGTGAATTGTTGGTTGTCCGCACAAAGCTCTCCGAGCATGTCTTTCGGGGAAACGAATTCCGCATTGTTGTCTTTCAGGCGCTGATGGTGCGAGATATCGCTGACGGAGTGGAGCGTCGTTCCGCCTATTTTGCGCGAGCGCTCTGCGATGTCGTCGGTCATGGCGAAAATTTGCTCGGAGTGCTCGTCCAACAGCAGGTGGTAATCACGAAAGTGGCGCCCACTCATGTGCCAGTGGAAATTCTTAGTCTTCACATAAAGTGCGAACACATCTGCCAGCAATTGGCGGAGCGCAGCCGAAATCTCGGTAACGCCATCATGGCTAAGATCGGTTGGAGTTTGTAAGGCGCTTCTTTCTTGTCCTTCTGATTGAGTTGTATCGCTCTTTCTCATCGTTTTTGTTTTCCTTCCAGGTACAAACTCA
>Ga0137401_10000135_pt1 | contig 24677 bp, 17 predicted proteins | sample CZOMad1_1_16fung_FD_108286 | JGI IMG/M metagenome (GOLD analysis project Ga0137401, IMG submission 108286) | Vadose zone soil fungal communities from Angelo Coast Range Reserve, California, USA - CZOMad1_1_16fungal (Illumina Assembly) | ecosystem: Environmental > Terrestrial > Soil > Vadose...
CTATGTAATGTTGAGTAATCTAATTAGGATTTAGAAATAATTTTTTTATTAATTCTCTTAATTAATGAGTATAATATTTTAGTTTATGATATTATATGTTTAATTTATAATTTAATTTTTTTTTTATTTTTTTTTTTTTTTTTTTTTTTTTTTTTTTTTTGTTTTTTTTTTTTTGTTTTTTTTTTCTTGCAGTAATTACTTGAATTCATATAATAAAACCAAACATATCTCATAAGTATAAAAATAAACTCACTTATAACTTTAACCTCAGCAATTAAGACTATACGTCAACAAATATAATTTTGGTAATTTCCTGCAATATTTTTACTAAAGGAAATAGATATAAAATATTCTCTTCACATACATCGTTGTATCCTTATTTTCGTTATCAATTTAAATATTTATTAATATACTGGTGTTTTCTTGAATAATATTATCTAATTATTTATAATTCATAACCTAAACCCCTTAAGTCGCGAATCCCCCCTTCGCCAGGCATAGTCCAGGCTCGCTAACCTTGTATTAAAGGACGAGGGGAGGGGAGTGTAAAAAATTTTCTAATTTATATTTAAGAAATAGTCCGATTTACATATTAAAGAATTTAAATTTAGTATAAAATTAAAAATTAATACTTTTTTTTTAATATGATTAAATTTGACCTACTTAGGTTCTCATACAAAAGAGGTTCAAACTGGTTTGACAATAGGAGTTGCTTTATTTATTGTATCTGAAATATTTGCTTTCTTATCTATATTTTGGGCTTTTTTTCATTCTAGTTTAGCACCTGCTATTGAAATTGGAGCTAGCTGGCCTCCCTTTGGAATTGAGGCTTTAGATCCTTTTGCTATTCCTTTATTAAATACTATTTTACTATTATCTTCAGGTTTAATAAAAAAGCCTAATATGGGGTTTTAATTTTATATTTACATCGCAGTTTTCAAACTTCAGACTATTAAATATGCGCGCGCCACAAATCCTTTCCACACCCCCGCACACAAAACAGCGATAATGGGCATGCAAAATATTTGTATTTGTGGAGGGCGAAATTATTTAAATATTTATTTCTACTAATTTTTTTCTTTCTCCTCAGCGGTTCTAGTGAATGTTTAAGTATTTAACCTTTTAATCTTCCTAAAAAATCTTAATTATCTAGGATAGGCTGGCTCTCTACATACCCTTTTGGGGCTACGCGACAAATCAGCCCGCCTCATCCTTTTAATATATAAAATTTAATATTTGCTCAGCTTTTATGCGATGCATGTGCTGCAAAATATAATTATTATTAGTAGAGAGGTCATGGAACTAATATAAAATTTAATTATAGTGCACAGACCAATAAAGATTATGCATTATATGTACACTCTTTAATATCTGGATTAGGTTATAGCTCTTCAAATATTCCTAAAGTTAAAATAATCAATAATACAAAAGGTCCCGAACCTTTAAGATCTATTATCAGATTTAATACATTTACATTTAGTAGTATTAATTGGATTCACGAAGTTTTTTATAAGGAAAATGTTAAAGTGGTTCCTTTATGTATAGATCCCGACAAATTTTTAACAGCTCAATCTTTATGTCATTGGTTTATGGATGATGGTTGTAGAAGTAAAGATAGAGGAGTAGTAATCGCGACTAATTCTTTCACTTATAGTGAAACCTTATTTTTAGCCCAAATTTTAGAAAAAAAATTTCATTTAAAAACGTCATTACATAAAACAGGTTCAGATGTAAGATATGTTATCTATATAAAAAAATTAGTAGAATCATTACCGGCTTTGATTAACTTAATTAAACCTTATATGGTACCAAGTATGTTCTATAAATACTTCATAAATTAGGAGACTTAAACTAAAACTGATATTGATACTAAGACTTAAACTGAAACCGAGAATTAATTTAAAACACCTATAGTTCTAGCTCTAATAATCTTTACTAAAAAAAGTAATAATTTTTTTTATGTCAAATATCAGCTAGGGCGACATTTAAGAAAACGGTTAAAGTTTTTTAATGGCTCTCCACGGCCCCCACTACAAAAACACTTACCACTAAAATATCACTCAACAAACCCTGCCTCCATCCCAGCTAATCAGGCATAAAATTCTGAGAGATAAGTGACAGGTTTTGGGGGCTGTGGAGCGCTCCACAGCCTCCTTTAACACATTGCACGCCTTTGTCTCGCTTCGCGCACGCCGCCCATTATAATTAGTAATTTATCTAGAAAATTTTTACATTTTATTGACGGGCCGGCTTGCCGGCTTGCCGGCTTGCCGGTTAACCTCTACCTAATAAGTAGAGGCACGATTAGTGGTTAGTGGCCGCGTAATACTAATAAAAAAGGTGTACACAAATAAAAGGACTGCAATTATGATGTTCGTTCTTATTTTTTCCTAATTTCTCTAGGTTTCTATTTTTTCTGTATTTTGTTTTTTTTAATGCCAAAGGAAAAATAGTCCTACATTACAAAGTGGAATAAATAGCCGCAATAAATTAGTAGTAGTAGTTTAACAAGACCGTCAGTGTAAATTTACACTGCTACAGACTGGTCCTTAGATGGATAAATTAAATAATAATTGTAATAAATACATTATGAGATTATAAAAGCGACTCATCCTTACAATACTATAAGCATAATTGGGGTTAGGAGTGGCTCCGCTCCCTACTACCTTAGTGTGCTACTCCACATTCTTCTTTTAAAAATCCCTACCTGGCTGCGCCACAACCACAACCTTCGTAGGGTTCCCTTATGGTGCCGTTTTGGTACTTCTTTTTTCAATGTGGCGGGGTGGTTGCACCTTTACCTTAGGGGTTTTTCATGTACAACAGGGAGGGGCTGTGGAGTAGCCGTCAAAAATTTCAATATTTTATAAAAATTCACCCTTATTAATATTTTGAATTATATATGGCGGGCTGCGCGTGGCGATACCACAAAATTTAACTAAATTATTTATAAGAAGTATGGTTTTCCGCTTCAATCCAAAGGCTTTAAGTTTTAAAGGAGCCCGCCCTAATCCTTTGACTTGGTCGTGTAGTACATCTTTTTTTAACAAATTTAGACTAGTCATATGTCGTGGGCTCGGACTCGATCCCTTATTCTATTAAGGAATCCTCGCAAGGGTTGTGGAATAGATTATTACCAGAATATAACTATCCCCCCTTTATTGTATTATTTGCTTTAAAATTTTTAATTTGTTTAATGTACAGTCGAAATTTTTTTTGATTATCTTTTTTTTAGTTTGCCATTCTTATCTCATAATATGTAATTTAGTTTTACATAATAATCCATACGCAGAATCAGGCTTGAAACTTACAAATTTATAATCTTTTTTTTAGTCTCTCCTCTTCCCGCTCTAATGGCTCTGAATGGGGCTGCTTTAATATAAGCCTCGATATTATTGCTTTTACGGCTCCATTAAAATAAAACAGTTTAAGAAAAATTTGAGTATTTTATCCTTTACCAGAAAATAAACACAGGTTTAAATTACTGATCCATTTAACTTTTTGGTAAGGCGGTAACCTTCCTAATTTTACTATTCTATTAAAAAAAAGATAGATCAAATTTTATTTGGCATTTATAACATATGGACACCATGCTTTAATACAAGGAAATAGATCTGGAGCAATTTTAGGTACTTTTTTAACTATTATTTTTGCTATTCTCTTCACAGGATTACAATATTTTGAGTACTTAGAAGCAGGTTTTACTATAGCAGATAGTGTTTATGGAAGTGTATTCTTTTGTTCTACTGGTTTACATGGCCTACATGTAATTGTAGGAACATTGTTTATTTTAGTGGGATTTATTAGAATGATAAATTATCACTTGACTGACAGACATCACCAAGGATTTGAAGCTGCTATTCTTTACTGGCAAACAATGACCTTTCCACACCCTTTTACGTATTAATTTATAACTAGCGTATTCCATAAGGGGATGAGTTGCCCTTTTTCTATGTGAATAGAACTTTCGCATTTCACTGTGTGCTGAATAGTCTTATTTCTTCTTGAATACTATAATAGGTAAAATTTTCAAGATCGACAATTAGCAGGGTTTAATGCCTTCAGAGACTTTACGTGAAGAACTTATAAAATATAATTAATAACACTTTTATTAATAAATTTAAGTTAAAGAAAAAGTCCTTATCTCTATTCTACTATAGAGATTAAGTTTTATTTATTTCTATCTACGGGACTACTTCTACTTCTACTTCTACTTCTACTTCTACTTCTACTTCTACTTCTACTTCTACTTCTACTTCTACTTCTTGTAAGTTATTTTTTATAACTGACTATACTTTGATAAACGGGTGTGTGGACGAAGCTTATTTATTTATAATAAGTCCAATCTATAAAAATATTAAGAATCGTAGTATTTCTAATATTTCTTTAGGTACATTTTCAGGATCTGATACTTTATCTAATTCTGATAAGTTAGCCGCTCCGCGACTGATGGATTAACTCCTCTTCACAAACCGGATTATATAGACCAAAGCCTAATTGGACTTTTATTAGGCGATGGTTCTTTAGTTAATAAATATAAGGGTGGTGGTACTTATTTTAAATATGCTCAGGGTACTAATCATACTGATTATCTGTATTCTGTTTTTAACTTATTTAAAGAGATGGAAATAGTTAATATGAAGAAACCTTATTTTGGAACTAGTAAAGTAAAAGGAAAAATTTTTCATTATTATTCTTTTACTAACCGATCCTTAAAAGTTTTTAATAATTTACAATCTATCTGGTATCCCTCAGGAATAAAAGTAATTCCTGAAAATATCTCTTCTACATGTTTTTTAACTCCTATAAGTCTTGCACCCCTACAGGACACTGGCTGATGGATGATGGAGGTAGGACTCAAAAAAAAAAAGGTTTTCATCTTAATACAAAGCCCCTTTTTTTAATTTATCTGATGTCGAACGGCTAGTAGAAATTCTTGCAGATAAGTTCGGATTAAAATGTTCTTTTCATTCCCGAAACCGAGTGTACATTTTAACGGCTTCAGTTCCTTTATTTATAGATATCGTTAGACCGCATATTCATGACTCAATGATGATGAAGATAAATCCTTAATCTTTTATAAGTTTAATGTTCTCTCTGCACAGAGTAATTAAATTAGAACAGAGATAGATTTTGTAGATGTTGTTTGGCTTTTCTTGTTTATAGCTGTATACTATTGGAGTGGAAATTAATATCAATTAACCAAATTAATTTCAGTACTATTACTTTAAATCATTTTATTTTAAAATAAAGCCAGTGAATACCTCTTTTGTTTTTACTTCTGGATTCAGGCTGTGGAGTAGATTCTAACTAGGGTACTCCTTTTTTTAAGAATATTATTAATGGTTTAAAAAAAAAATAAATAATAAAATCTTTCTTTAGTGGAGGAGTAACTTCTACTACCTCTTTCATATTTCTAAAAATCTTAAAATTAGAGCTATAAAAAACTAGGTATAAATAATGATTCTCTACCTCTACCTCTACCTCTCCCTCTACATCTTTGATATGGAAAAGGGCTCTGGTTTCTCCCCTATTTCGTCTAAATGATGGCGCTTCTACACCTCTTAATAAAATAATAAAATTATTAAAACCGAGGAGTAGGAGTAGTGTGGGGGACATACTCAGGAAGTAGTAGTAGTAGTAGTAGTAGTAGTAGTAGACTCAGCTTTCCCCCGTCTACACCCCTTAAGCTTTTAAGCCCTACAAATAAAGGTTGGAGTTAGGCAAGTCTCGACGTTTTATTTTTATAAAATTAAAAAAATTAAATTTATGTTCATTAGTTGTTTCTGGCTCTCCATCTGGCAACGCCACAAATCGGTGTCGGTGTGGAAACGGCACCGCGCCCCCTTCTATAAATTAACGATAAATTTATAACGTTTGCCCTAAACATTTTTTCTAATTTTTATTAACTCTATATTTAAAGCTTGTTTAAATATGATGCGGAGAATCGCAACTCTACTCTAGTCATATGTGGTTAATTGGATTTATAGATGTTTTTTTATGGCTTTACAAAGCCCCACAAGGGCGGAGATGTAGCCACACAAGGGCAAATATGGAGCCGGATTAGAAGATGTAGATGTAGATGTAGCCACACAATAAAATCGTTTATTGAACCACATGGGCTTAGTAGAGGTCTAGCATGTATTAATCTAATTTAATTACTATAACTATACTTTTTATTAAGTTAAAATTTTTACTAAAATTGTTTTAAGATTAAAAGATTAGTCTTTTTTATAATAAATTTTCTTATCTTATTCTGTATTTTATTTAATTTAAACCCTATTTTTTTTTTAATGAGGTTGTTTTCCGGATATGCCATTTAAACAAGTCATGGATTTTATTTTACGAAAACATGGCTAAGGAATAACGTAAAAAAAAATATTTTTTTTTAAATTTAAGTGATTCTATAGTCATAATCTGTTATAAAAGAACAATAAGAAAATAACTCCTCTCTTAAACTTATATAGACATCTCTACTTATACTTTACTTGCTTATGGCTTGCTTGCTTATTAAACAAAATTCTTTCCTGGTTTTCAAAGCATCGTACAGACTTTAATTTCAGTATTAAAAAAAAAACACACACAAAAAAAAAAGAGGTACCGTGGTGTACACAAACAAACAAACATTTTTAGACACGATACTACAAAACCTACTCCACGTCTTTTGTAGATTAAACCACGGTCTTCCTCTGTTTTTTTCTAGAGGAATTTACTTCCATAATTAATAAGTAACTTAAGAAAAAATGAGCCTGTTTTCATTAATTTAAATATGATAATTTAAATATGATAGATAAAAATTATAACAAATTAAAATGGTGATTTTGTAAAAAGTAAAAGAATAATTGAAACAGAGTGGATATATTTTATGATTATGACAGAAAAGTTAAATAATAGTCATTCTAAAGTAAGGAATAATTGAGTAAAAATAATTAATTACACATCCTTCCGGCCTCCAGGTTAATTTTATCACTTAGGCTAGCTAAAAATACAAAACACCCGCTTCGACTCCGACTCGTCGACACACACCATACTACTAATTTTTTTTTAAGGAGAAAATATCTTAAATAACATGATAAATTAAATAAATTCTTTAAAGATCCGATTGCTTAGTATATCAAAAACAAGTGCATTCTTTATTTTAATTTTCCTTTACTTTACCTTTACTTTACTTTAAAAAAAGGGGTGATAGACAGTCATAAACCATTTTTAAAATTAGTAACATCCCTTAATGGCAAATTAATTTTTATAGTATATTTCACATTTTTTTTTATAACCAGGATTTCTACCCAGTACCCAGAGATCTCGTAATTTATTAAATATTAATTTTAGTTTATTAACGGTTTTTCTTGGATTCTGGTTTTCTCCATTGGAAACTGGTTTTATCCAATTAATATTAACTTAGATAGATTGTAATGGAGGCGGAACCGGCGGAGCTCTCAGAGCAAAAATCGGCTTAGCCCTTAAACTTAAAATTAGAGAGCCAGTTTATGAAATCTTATTTTATTCACCATTTAATCTTAACAATGTCTCTTTTCTTTATAAAAAATTTACTTAAAATGATGATGAGCATGTTTCAATTTTTATTGGTTTTTATATTTTCAATTATATTAAATCTTTGTCTGGCTACGCCCGCTTTGCGCCCGCTTTGCGCCCGCTTTGATTATTATAAAATCAGGATTAATGGGTAAGTTGTTAAAAAATAAATTACTGAATTTATTAGAAAAACAAATTTATTTATTTTATATAGTACCTTTTTTTATTAGTTTATTAATATTGACATATTTTAATGATAATATTATATATTTAGAGGAAAAGGATGTAGTAGTTACAGCAGTGATCGATAATAGTCAATTTGTTTTTTCAGGAGAGACGCTTAATTTAATTTGTAATAATTTAGGAAGTGCAGCAGTACTTCTTTTTAGTGGAGGAGCTAGAATTCGATTAGCAGCAGGTGTAGTTGCAAAATACCCTATGCATTTATTACCTAAAACTGGTATAATTGGAGGTGTGGCTGCTGGTTTTACATTAACTTTTAAAGTAATAACTAATACTTTTCCAGCTACTATTTCTAGTAATTCTAATCCAAAGATTCAGACAGGTCAAGTAACTATAAAAATGGAAGGATTAAGTATAAATAATTCGACTAGTGATATTACTGAAAATCTTAGTAAATTAGAAAAATATTTTGGGTCTCAAAAATTAAAGAATTTAGATATTAGAGAGATTAACAATAAATTAGAAATAAAAGGAACTCAGGATCAAAGTAATAGCGTTATAGAAGAATTAAATAAAAGTTATCCTAATTGGGCACGTAGCTGTACAGATGGATTTATAAATTAACCTTTAGAAAATGGTGATGTAAATTCAATAAAACTATTTTTAATAGAAACTTTAACTAATAATTTAATACTTCAATTTATAATAATATATTTGATGATTATGTTTATAATAATTTTTACATGTAAATTGATTATAGAAAAAGATATTCAATTAAATAAAATTAAAGAATATCCATTAGGTAATTATATTTATTATATATTAGAAAAATACATTTCTATATGGAAAACTAGTGCTAATATTTGGATTTATCTTTTAGTTTTTAGTGTACTAATTTTTAGTATGGGATCTGCTTATTCTATTTATCAAGTAATTTCTTTTTTAAAGTAAAAAAAATGTCTGGGTCCGCCCGCTGGCTCCGCCCGCAAATTAATAACTTTATAATTTTAATTAAAGTAATGTTTAATAATTTAATATTAAGTATACGTGATAGATATTTTAAGCGTGTAGCGAGTAATATAACATTAAGTCATTCTTTTATTTTATTGGCAGATAAGCCTCTAATTTTAAGAAAGTTAAATTTCTCTGATGTTAGTCTACCTCTACCTCTGCCTCTACCTCTACCTCTACCTCTACCTCTACCTCTACCTCTACCTCTACCTCTACCTCTACCTCTACCTCTACATCTTGTGGATGTGGAGTAGGATCACAAGATATACCAGTAATAACTAGTAATTATTTAGCTGTTTTTTTTTTAATTATCTTTAATTAGTTTATTATGTTTTATTAATGTTCTTGGTTATTTATTAAGTGTACATTTAGTACATAGATATGATATTGAGAATAAATACCCTAAATTAAAAATAATAATTAAATATTATGACTTAACAGGTTTATTTTTTTAATATTGGAGAGCTTAATGTGTATACTTACACTTCTATTTTTATCAGGAAGATGTACTGCTTTAATATTATATGTTAAGGAATTAGTATAAGATTAATTTTTTTCCCGATATTTATCCAAAATGATAATAATTTTTCGATGATTATATTAATATAAGATCGTCAAAAAGTTAATTAATAAATAATAAGTGGAAAATCGCTTAAATATAATTTAAATTAATTTACTAATAGATTAAAATTTTATCAGTTTAACAGTTTGTTTCACACCTGTTTAATATTACTTTAATTTATATAAAATAATAACCCCAATAAAAATTATAAAATCTTATTCTTATCTTATTATGTCTTTTATTTAATTTAAACCCCCGCCACGAACCTCAGCACGTGCAGCACCCAGGATTAAGCCTAGCTTAGCCTCCTTAGCTTCCTTAGCTTCCTTAGCTTCCTTATGCTCCTTTAGGCTCCTTAGGTCCCCCTATGATCTCCACGAACCCCTAGAATCGCCCTTATGATCTCCCCCTATTATCTCTTATGGGTTAGCGCAAACTGTTAACTCTAACTTATTTTCTAAAAAGGATTGACTGGATTAGACTGTAATTAGAGGGATCAGTCTATTTAACTAAATTAACATCCGCAATTTTCTTATAGCCTCTTTTTCTTAAACTAAAATTAATAACAAAAATGTACAATTTCAATCAATACATCTTCGACAGGGTCAATAACTATAACAAAGGTTACAATGTAACAGATTTTCATATTTTAGCTGCTTTTTCTAATACTAACTATCATAATGGTGAATATCATACGATTGCATCCACTTTTTTCAAATTAGGAGAATTTAAAATAAATCTCTGGCCCCGCCCGCAAAATTTCTTAAATAAATTAGAATTACTTGAAGTTGAAGAACTTATTATTTATAACATTTCAAGTATTGATGATGTTGAAGAAAAATTTATCAAATTAAATCAATCCTCAGAATATAAATTATGGCATTATGAAATATCTTTTAATGCCTTTTTTTCAGACTATATAATAAATCAATTATTTCATCATAAAAACAGAACTAAATATATAATTTTCCATTTTGAAAAATATGAGTGGAGGACTATTTTAGAACAATTTAAAAGATTTAATATTATAGTTAGTGGAGGATCTAATACTAAAAGACATATATTATCCGGTGTTCAACATAGATTATCTCAATTTTTAATTTGCATAGGGCAAGATAAACTAGCTATAGATACTTCACTGCACATAGCAAATCGACAGCTTAACAGAGCTACAGTGGAGTTTACATCGAAAGAAATTACACAAAGAATAAGAAAAATGGATAAATTAATTAGAGAAATAGAAGACAGAAACAAAATAGAAGAAGAAAGGAAAAGAAAAGAGTAAAATGATCTTAGTTCAAAAATGAGCAAATTAGGTCTAAATCCTTTTTAATCTCAGAAGATATTTTTTCATTCTTCGTCAAGAGTTATAAATAAAATTGTTTCTAGAAAAGATAATAGTGATTTTCTATCTTATTTAGATTCAATAAAAGAAATTATTAATAAATCTGAACTTATTACTTTTGAACAACACAACAAAAATTAATTGAAAAATCATGGTTAAAGAGAATGAAATATAAATTCAATGCGCTTACAACTAATGGAAAGGTTTTCGTGGAAGAGATAATTAATTAATAGGAATATTAATAAACTGACTTTATTAATTAAAGAAGATAATACAACTTTAGATTTGCTTTATTTAAACAAAGAAATTAATAGAAAATATGGCTCTCTACGTTTACGGCCCAAAACCCTTTGGCGCAGTGCTTAACAAACCGTGGACGGATGTGTCGAAGGGGCCGTTTTTTCAATGTGGGGATGTCTACGTCTACGTCTACGTCTACATCTTCGCGCACGCCCGCCATTGATTGCTAAAGATTTGAATAAAATTGAATTTTTAATGTTAACTTTTTATTATTATTGTTTTTATTTTACTTTTCACTTATTTTAAACTTAAAAGAGTAATAATTAAAAGGAGTAAAAATGTTGTTAATGTAAAAAAAATATTCTAATCAAAAAAAAAAACTTTCACTTTAATTATTGCTATAACTATCACTATTACTATTAATTAATAGATAATTATTATCTACGTTATCTATAAAAGTGATAAGACAGTACTTCTCGCTCCGCGGCTAATTTTTTTAGGGTGAAATTACATAATAAATATTTTAAATTTTATGAACCAATATTCTAAAAATGTCTAGGAAACAACCCCGTACAAAAATTAAAAAAAAACCAAATAAATATATAATTACTGGCTCCGCCCGCAAAAACCCACTATCCATTATAATAGTTTAAGTTAAAACCCTTGAAGTTATTAGAGTAGATTGACATATTTAATTAAAAAAAGACGTACAAAATCAAATCTTTTTTAAGTGGCTACTTCTCTACAACTACAACTACAAATAAACCCTACCTGCGGTGCGGCGCCTGTACCTCTACTAAGCCCCTTTTTTTTATTACTAGAACTAAGTTACTAACTAATGGAATCTTTATATAAAGATTTATGCCTTTTAGATTTTTATTTATTAATTTTTATAATTACTTTTTTATTTTTATTTATAGTAATATTCTTTATATTGTAATTTTCTCCTTCCACGAATCCAATCCTTTCAGCCCATATGTACATATGGGCTGAGGATTCGTGGCCACGTTCCACAAAAGTAGTACAAACCAGGATCTAAATGGTCAACTTTTATTACTTTATACAATTTTATACTTCCTTTAATAACTACTTTTATCTTTATTATTACTATCCTTTTTAAATTATTACATTTTATTTATGTATTTCACTTTTATTTATCGCTATATCTTATATTACTTATATTTTTCTAATTTATAAAGCGACGTATGTATCTTTCCAGTTTTTTTCCTCCATACCTAAATAATAGAATAACGGAGCCGGTTCAGCATCTCCTAGTCTAGTTTTTTTTTAATTAAATTTTTACTATCTGGCTCCGCCCGCCTGGTATATAGTCTTATATTTTATAAATATCTTTAAGTTTTATATTTTTTTTCTTTTATATCACTCTATCTAAATATCTCATAATGTCTCATTAAAAAAGTTTTCTTATTTATTTATTTTTTTTTTTAATATTTCTTGGCTCCCTTTATTTTTTTTTTTTATTCTTTTTAATTCTATATTTAATAACTAGGTAGCTTTAAAAGTGAGAGCTAGATCATTAATATTTTTCTTTTCCGCTGCGGCTTGTCTACGTCTACGTCTACCTCTTAATTATAAAAGGCGGGCTCTGCCGGCTCTGCCTGCTCTGCCAAAACAAACAAATACTATCTCTCTTCGCTTTATTACAATACTTCTCGACTCGACTCTTATGAATAAGCCAAAACAGTGGAGCTATTACTGTATTTAAACTATTTGGCTAGAAAATTAAATTATTTTAAATAGTTTTATTTAATACATTTTATAAACATCATTTAAATTTGGATAAAAAAAAAACATTTTTTTACCTTTAAATTTATCGCTCTGGACATTATTCTTAAGAACCCCTCGCGCGGTAAGGGTGTACTTTAATTCTATTAAAAAAAAGGGGCTTAGTAGACATGTTTATATTTATTTTTTATTTTAATTATTTCGTTATCTCTTAACTTAACTTTACCACAAAGGCAAGGTTTAATATTAACATTTCGTATCAACTCCTTTTACATAAAAAATAGATAGAGGTTTTAAGGTATAATAAAAAAAATATTTAATTTAGAGAAACACTATTGTACCTTATCTTTATATTAATCTGATTCTATCCTATTTAATTTATTCATAAAAATAAACAGAATATTTTATTTAAATTTATTTTTTTTTAACTATAGTCCATTAGTCTGTTAGTCGTTACAGATTAAAAAAAAAGTAAAGCCTAATATAAGAAAATAAAGGAAAATTTTAAGATGAAAATAAAAATAGGGTGAGACAGCTTTTTATTTTTGTAATAAGATCAGTTATTTCAATATCCTAGTAACTACCCTTTTTCTAATCTCTGATTGTGCTCTCGCTACTAATTCGCGCGGCCCGCCTAATTTCATTATGTATTTGGCGGCGTGATCGAGCACACGCTACTTCTACTTCTACTTCTACCTCTTCTTCTCCCAAAGTAGCCGTTTTTTGGGCCGTAGGCCGTATATATAAGGTTCTGGCTCCACAATTCGCCCGCCCTTGAATTTACCGTGTTTATTTTCTTAAACAAAAAAAAATAAGTACAGAAACGTAAGGTTCCGTAGCGTGTCCATTTAATCTTAATTTAGATTAGAAAAATAGGATTCTATAGCTATTTTTTTATTATTTTAAAGCATTAAATAAATAAATTTTATTATGCCTCAATTATTACCATTTTTTTTTATAAATCAACTGTCATTTTCATTTTTAACACTTTTAGCTTTGATTTATATTTTTTCTAAATACATTCTGCCAGTTTTTACATTTCAACAAGTAGTGAGAATGTATATAACTAAATTAAGCCCCAAATCATAGTTCTATTTTTAATTTGGCAGAGTCCGCCTTTTTTTTTTATTTATCTTAATCCCTTTTGGTAAAATCTACCTAGACTTTTATTTATTTAGATTCCTTATTTTACTTTTATTTAGAGATGTAATTTTAAATGTAGCTCTATGTTTTCATCAACGTTAACAGGTTTGCTAAATAAAATATTTCCAGTAATATTTTAGAGAATTTATAATGGTTCCATCGCCTTATATGTTTTTTATAATCCAGAAAAAAAAAATTAAGGATGATATAATAAGAGTGTAGTGCAATTGGTAGCACAGTGATCTCCAAAATCATTAGTAGGTGTTCAAATCTCCTCACTCTTGTAATTATAAAAATTATATGATTTAGTTTTAAAATGACCTTTTTATTTATACTTTATTTTTATTTAAACTAATCGGCTTTATTGTTTTATCAATCCTATGAATTATTTAACTATACTAGAAGTATACTCTACTAATTTTTTTCTACGTCTACTTTACTAATTTTTTATACGGTATCTTTTCTATTTTCGGTTTGTATTATATGAGGAGCTGTAATATTCTTTAAAGGGTGAATATCTTTTTTTTTAAGATTAATCGTACTAAAACAAAAAGATCAAGCTTAAACAACAAAAATTGAGTTTTAAAATGACGATATCTGGCTCCACCCTCTAATAACCTTAAGAGTGGTAAAGTCGCCAGCCATGGAAGCCTCCTAGTGAAGGTGTATGAGGTAATAAAAATTATCGCTCTGGCTCCGCAAATGGCCGCGCGGATAATTTAGTTTTTTGTGTGTGTACTTCTACAACTAAAAAATTTTTTTTTAACCAGTAAAGGGCCCTTAGCTTAATAGGTAGAGTACCTGATTGTCAATTAGGGTGGTCCCAGTTCGAATCTGGAAGGGCTCGAAATTAACCAAAATAAAATAACTGTATTGTCTAATATATTTAAGTTATTTTTTCCTAAACAAAATTAACTTAAACTTAAAAATTTTTATCTAATCACACAGTAATATACTTTTTTTTATAATAAACTATTTTACTTTATTTCTAAAAAAATTATTAATATTAGTATTATAATTCTACCTCTTTTTCTTCTTATTTAATTTCCCGGCGGGTTAATTGTGGAGCCAGAACGTCATCTGGCTGATATAACTTACTTATTTCGACTACATTTCCACAGCTCTACTAGTTTTATTTGACTGGCACACGAACCCTTGTGCGGAGGTAGGTTCGTGGAAACCCATCATTCCTAAAAAAAAATTAATGGCCCTGGCTCCGCCCTTAAAATAATAGGCTTCACCGCAAAACCCCTTTTTTAACTGAACCGTAATAACTCTTTACCTTATCCGTCTGGATTACTCTTAATTTCATAGAATAATTAGAAACAAATAATTTTTACGTCTACTATACATCTTTTTTTAATTAAATATCTTGCTTTCTGCTTCTCTCCTAAACAGCCTTTTTAAATTTATAAATAATTTAGTTTAAATTTCTATTTCTACTCCTATTTCTACTTCTACTTCTACTTCTCCTTCTACTTCTACCTCTACTTCTACTTCTACTTCTCCTTCTCCTTCTACTTATTCTTCTACTTCTTCTTCTACTTTTACTCCTACTTCTACTTCTACTTATACTTCTACTTCTCGTCTAATTTTGTTTTTTTTGGCAGAGCCCGCCTTTTATCTATTAAAACTCATAATAGTAAAAATTAAGAAATAGAGTATTCTAGAGTAGACAATTGCTTGTAAATAAAATTTAATAATAGTTTTTTTCTTTTTATATCTAAATGTTTGAATGCAGAATATTTTATTTAACAATACTTTAATATTTTAATTCTTTATTATAAGATAAACCGTTAGCGGAGTAAGCCTTAAATTTTTATTTTTTATTTTTATTTATTAAATTATAAAGTTCTATTAATAATGGGTCATTAAATAATTAATAATGGCGGCATATCTAGAAACTTAAACTTCTCTAGGAGGGGTTTAAAGAATCAGCCGCGAAGCGAGTTTAATCTTTTTTTTTTTACACTAATTTATTTTCGTGGACGGCGAAGCCAGATCTCCTTTTTATCTACTAACCCCCCCTGTTCCTCTTTTTTTTTTTAAACAAATGTATCTCCCTGTTCATTTAGCACATACCCTAAGGGAGGTGATGTCCATCTCTAGAGGGGTGGAAAAAGCATTCAGCCTTTAAAAAAATTCTCCTCTAGCGGTAGGGGGCGATACTCTCTGGCTCCCGCCCGCACTAATTTGAAGGTTTAAATTTTGAGCGCTCCGCCGCTCCGCCGCTCCGCCGCTCCGCCGCTCCGCCGCTCCGCCGCTCCGCCGCTCCGCCGCTCCGCCGCTCCGCCGCTCCGCCGCTCCGCCGCTCCGCCTTGTAGTAACCGCCCTTCTTTATTTTTTTTTTTATTAATGGTACCCTAAGGATATTAACAAAATTTATTATGAATCTGTCATTATTCTTATTTTTAATAGGCATATTAGGTTTTATTTTAAATAGAAAAAATCTTATATTACTTATAATTTCTATAGAAATAATGCTTTTAGCTGTTATAAGCTACCTTTTTTATATAGTAATTTATTTATTCGTTTTGCGTTGAGCTAAAGATAAATTTTCTTTTTTAAATACTTTTTTAATAACTTTTACTTCTTTAAATAACCTTTTAAACTTAGATATCAATAGTCTGACCTCTTTAAGTCTTTGTCTAATTTCGTCAATAAAATTTATTTTTTATTAACCACATTGGCGTAGCCAGCTTTTCAGCTCTGTTTTTTTAATCTCTTGCTTTCGCTACTACTTTTGTAGTACTTCTACTAATTTTTTTACGCGGCGGAGAAGTAGCCGAGCTCGGCTACTTCTACTTCTACTTCTACTTCTACTTCTCCGCCCGTTGTTTCAACACAAACATGCTAATATTTATAAAACCTCTCTTTTGTATAGTACTACTTTAACCGAAATTTCAATTAAGAAAAGGGAAGTTTTAGCATTAAGAGAAATAAAAATGCAAACAAAAAATTATAATACTAAAGCTCCACTAATCTTACCGAACGAATCCCCTCTCGGTACGGTTACAAAATAACACACGTTGTTAGCACCTAGCCCGTGGCAAGTTACTGGTTTAACTGACGGAGATGGTACTTTTTCTGTAAGTCTTGTAAAAAGACTAATAACACAAGATTGCTAGTTGTTCCAAAGTACGTGATAGCTGCAGATAGAAACCCGGAAAATTTAGAAATGCTTATGAGCATTAAATTCTTTTTTGGCAATATAGGATTTATAACCACTTTTAAAGAGATGTATGCGTATAATATCGTAGGTCTACGAAACGGTTTAAAGATTAAAGAACATTTTTAAAATTTTCCATTAATGACCTATAAATTAGTATATTTTATTTTATGGAGTAAAGTTTTAGATATTATTCAAACAGGTGATCATTTAAATAATGACGGTTTTCTTCAAATAATGGCTATAAAAGCTGCTTTTAAAGAAGGTTTAAATTCTAATTTATCCGATTTGTATCCTGAAATTAAACCTCTAATATCGCCTTCTTATTCACCTTCTTTAAATTTAATAAATGAAGAATGGTTATCAGGATTTCTCAATACTGACGGATCCTTTAGTTTAAATAAATATAAAACATCTAAAAAAGATCTAAATTTTAATGTAATACCTCAGATTAGAATTTACCAAGATGACAAAAGTTTAGTAGTGTTAGAAGCTATTCAAAAATATCTAGAGACAGGTAGAATTATTAAACCCTCTTCAGGTAGAAATGTTTCTACTTTAGCTTTTACGAGTAAGATTAGTATATTACCTTTAATTAGAATTTTAAATAAATGTCCCTTAAAGGGAATAAAAAGATTAGATTTTTTAGATTTTTGTGAAGGATATGATCTTTATCTTAAAAAGGAACATCTTAACTCTTCAGGTTAAAAAAAAATATTGTCTTTAGCTGAAGGTATGAATAGTTGAATAAAATTTTAAATAAAATAAAGTTTTTCTTAAATATAAAACTATGTATAAAAAAAGTAGCTGTAAGTATGTAACAGCCTTAACTAGAAATAGTTAATGAAAAATCTCACTATAATGCTTTATGTTTATTTTTTTTAGTATTACCTAATACATTTTTCTAAGGTAAGAAAAATAAAAGATACTAGCGTGGTATAACATCTTAGAGACTATACGTGAGGTCCAAAGTATCACATTTAGTAAAATGATTATATAAATTTTAAGTTAAAAGCCGGCGCCTTGAGGGAGAGATTAAAACTTTTATTTTAATTTATTATTTTTATTTAGAAATAGAATGCTTTAGGAATAAGAAATAGTCCATTTTCAAAAAAAAGATCCGAACCGTAATTCTTTATCAGATTTTTGAAAAGTACTTTATTAATTTTAATTTCTAGTTTTGGGTTTGATGATAATATAGGTCAAACGTTTGCAATATATATAATAGCTATAGCAGGAGCTGAATCAGTAATTGGTTTAAGTATTCTAGTAGCTTATTACAGATTGAAGATTACTTTGCTTTATAAAAAAAATATTTATTTTATTAAAGAAGTTTTTTGGTCACTAAGAACATTAAATAGTCAAAAATGTACTTTAATTAGAAATCCTAAGCTAACAAATATAGAGCTTGGAAAAATATAAGATTTATCTTTTAGTAAAATAATTAGTAGTAGTAGACACACGATTACTCTCCATCCTAATCTAAGAGGAGAGGTAACTCCTTTTTATTTAAAAGAGGTACTGTAACACTCTCTTCGTCATCTCGCCCTTAGGGTTCGTTAAAAATATTGATGTCCTTTATACTCAAATAGGAATTAAGACAAAAAAGGCGGGCTCTGCCAAATTAGAAATAAAAATATTATAAACTTTGCTACACCTTCTTGGTCCATAATTTCTAAAAAATAAAGAAACATAAAGTATATCTACCCTAAGTCTCTCCTCCGGGGTAATCAAATTAAGTTCAAATACTTTACAAAAAATAGAATCAAATCCTATTTGTAAATCAATTGTAGTACATGGTCAATGTCAAGATTCTACATTAGGGTTTAGGTTATCTCAAGCAGTATTAAATAATATATTTTTAAAAAAATTAGTAGAACAGCTAGAAATAATAATAGGTATTATGTTAGGTGATGCTTATATGCATAAAAAGATGTATTTTTAGATGTAGAGCTTGAATGGTAATGCCTTGATCCAATTTAATCAAGGTTTTGTTCATTTATATTATATATTATTTTTAATGCAAAAATTAGCTCCGCTTTGTAAACATTTTCCTTTATTGATTCAAGCACTACATGTCCACAAACCGTAAGGGGTGATGGTTCTTTTTCTTTAAAGTTATATACTCGATGTTTATTATCTCTTAATCCTATTTTTGATTTATTTATTGTAAATGGAAAAAAATCCATATCTCCTGATATAGTAAATAGTATTAGTCCACGATCTGTAGCTTTTTAGGCTATGGATGATGGTAGCATATCAGAAAGTTGGTACTTCTACTACTGTACTATTTTTTTTAATACTCACTCTTATTCAATAGAAGAACACATTATTTTACAAAAAATATTCAATTCTAAATTTAATCTAGAGACGAATGTGCATAAACATGGTAATAAAAAAAACTTTATATAAGAGCTAAATCAATGCCTATTTTTAGGTTTATTGTTTATCCTTATTTTATTAAATCTTTCTATTATAAATTATATTCTAAATCTCTAAATAATCCAGGTTCGCCCCTTGTTAAATAGTGTAACGAGTAATATGTAGAATTATTTTTCCCTTATAATCTTTATTTCTAGTCACTATAGGTGTAATTCCAATCACTTCTAATTAATAAAAAAAATGTTTTTTGATTAATAAAGTAAACTCTTGGTCCTTAATTTTAAAAATTAATGTATATAACTATAAGTTGGAACTCTTTAACAAAAATATGACTACAAGTTTTTAATAAAACATGTAAAAAGGTTATAAATTTTAATTAAAAAGGTATACTGCTATATTAAAGCATAAACCTATAATTAAATTATTTTCTTATTGAGGCTAGGCGACGGCGACTAACACTGCGACTCCATGCCATTTGGATAGCCCTCCTAATAACAAATAAAGAAACTAGCTGAAATTTTAAAATTTTCTCAGAGACTACACGTTATACATTCTTATATAAATTAGTCAATTTTAAATTCTATCCTCTTTAGTAAATAAAGTAGTAATTTTCGTTTACTTTTAAGGTAAAGAAGATAATAATTAGAAACTAAAAAAGAATGAATATATAGTACCAAGCTTATAAATTCTTTTCTATTCCTTTACTTGTTTATAGAAAATAATAACTTATAATCGTCGTAAAAGTAAATAAGAGGCTAAGGACTCTTAAAGTATAAACTATATGGATAAAGTTTTTATAATTATTTAGCTTTACGTCTTAAGCTCACGATAAGACATAGATGGGCTGACCTAAAGATTTATCTAATAATAATAAATTTCTTTATTTAGGCAGATAAGATACTACATCTTTTTATACTTAATATTAAAGAATTTATAATCTCTGTAAGAGGTACTATATCACTAAGAACATAATGTATCTATCAATATTAATTTTACCCTTATTAGGTTCTATTGTATCAGGATTAATGGGTAGAAAAGTAGGAGTGACTGGATCACATGTTATAACAATATCATGTTTATTTTTATCATCCGTTCTTGCTTCTATCTCTTTTTATGAAGTAGGAATTTGTGGTTCTCCTGTTTCAATACAATTATTTAGTTGGATTGATTCTGAGAATATGTTTGTTTCATGGGAATTTTTATTTGACTCTCTAACAGTTTCAATGTTTATTCCTGTTTTATATATTTCGACATTAATTCACTTATTTTCAGTTAACTATATGGGTGAAGATCCTCACAATCAAAGATTTTTCTCTTACTTATCTTTATTCACTTTCTTTATGTTAGTCTTAGTTTCAGGAGCGAACTTTTTTGTTTTATTTGTAGGTTGGGAAGGTATGTAACAATGCCTTAAATGGTTAAATTTTAATAATTTTAATTTTTATATAAGCACTACGAAAAATTTTCTTCAACGTCTACAAATCTTGCCTTGTTTTCACCACCAACCAAAGCCTCCTTTGAGGGGCACCCATCTCCCTATTTTCCGCTCCATCTCCACATCAAGCTTAGCAGCAAATAATAAAGGAATTCGGTATTCCTCCTTTACCTTAAAAACTTATAATTACTCAAATGTGTGTTTATGCAAAAAAACAGACGATAAAGAAAACCCATTAATAATTAAAAGGGGTTTTTCTACTATTAGTGAAAAAATGCATTCTTCTAAACGAATAGGACCTCATAACATAGATATAATTAGTATAATAGTAGGATCCACTTTGGGTGATACACATTTAGAAAAAAGAACTAATGGAAAAGGTACTAGAGTTATATTTGAACAATCAAATAAAAATGTAGAATATTTGATGTGGTTTCATTATTATTTAGCTAGCAGGGGTTATTGCAGTACTCAAACCCCTAAACTTCATAAGAGAATTAGAAAAAATGGAGAAATCTTTTTTCACTATCGTATAAATTCTTATACTTTTTCTAGTTTTAATTGGCTTCATGAGATGTTCTATAAACTAGACTCATTTGATTCACTAATAGATAAAGAAAATCAAATTTCTGCTTCTGTTGCTGCACACCCTGACTCTCCAAAACCAAAACAAATGTCAATCGACGGGTATGTTTTGTGGCGGCGGAGCCCAAGTAATGTAAGTCAACAAAATTCTCTAGTAAAAAGATATGTAAAAGCAATACCTGCTAACCTTGAAGATTTTTTAACTCCTCTAGCTTTAGCTATTTGGTTTTCAGATGATGGTTCTAAATTAGGAAAAGGAGCTAAAATAGCTACAAATTGTTTTACAACTAGAGAACTTGAATACGTTTGTGATATTTTACATAACAAATATAAAATAATAACTAGTTTACACTCAGGAGGAACAAATAAAGGAGAGGTTATATATATTTGGACTAAATCTATGCCTATTTTTTCTAAAATAGTTAAACCATTCATGTTGCCTTCTTTACATTATAAGTTAGGAGATTATTAAAATAATTACTAAACCTTAGTCTTGGGACGGAGGTATAGATAACAACCATAGTAAAAAAATTACAAAATCTTTAAAAAATCGGAAATGGAGAATAAAGATAATTTAATCAGTATATTTTTATTCGCTTATTAAGCTAAGGTTGGATGCTTATTTATCAATTCCTTTTATTTATACTTATCACTTATAAAATCTCTCTCCTAAAACTAAACCCTTAAATAAATGTTTTATGCTAGGCAAGAATTTTATTTAAAAGTAAGTAAAATAAAATATATCCCTCCCCCTCCCTACGAAATACGAAATACGAAATACGAAATACGAAATACGAAATACGAAATACGAAATACGAAATACTAACTTTTTCAGGGGCTCAAGGTAAACAGGAGCGGCGCTGGCTAACGCCCGGGTCCCTCAAGGTAACTTTCATCAAGGGCCCAAGGTAAATTTAATCAAGGGGCTATTTTTCTCGATATCGCCCGGGTCCACGAGTGATATACCTCAAGGAGCCCCGCGCGTTTTTACATATCGGCGTGGCGCCTCCTTCCGCGCTCCAGATAATTTAGGCCTTCTTGATAAAAACTTTAGCGTTGTAGCAAATATAATAACTGATTTAAATACATTTTTTTGCGACATTATTGAAAACGATCAAAAAAATTGGCCTTATTTATAGATTCGTCGGGTTCATTTCCGACTCGCGATCGACTGGAACAATAATGGGTGCCTGAAATGGTGCTTAATGCACAGTCAAAATCTAAACTTTTTTGGCCTTAATGTTCTGAAGTATCTAATTAAAATAAAAAATTTGATATTTATATATAAATATATACTTTGGAATTTTTCCTATCTAAAAAAAGTTTCCAAGGCTTGACATAAATCCTAAAAGGTAGTCAATGTACAGGGAAATAAAGAAAAGGCTATTTTAATTTTAATAATATTAATTTCTAGTCTAATCTAAGCTTAAGACATTAACCTAATAAGCACTTTAATAAGTTGAAAGAATAGAAGGAATTTTGATTTATTCTTAACAACAAGTAATTTGTGTGCGTGTACTTCAACTTAGCGGGGCCTCCGGCTTTTTAGCCTTTGGCATTAAAAATTACACATTTTTATTTTTAATCTATTGAATAAAATTAAGTTCTTGACAGAAAATTTCTTTTTATTTAAATAATAATTAACTTAAGATTTATATTTAGCAAGATAACATATTTGTAGGCTTAAAAGTTCCAGAATCTAATAAATTTCCTTGATGCGTAGAGGTAGAGACCTGTTTACTTCTAACTTCTCGATATTAGACTTTGGCTCCACTGGCTCTACGGATTGTTAAAAAGGCGAAGCAAGGCAAGTCTAAGCCAGGCTTTATCTAGCAGACATACAATAGCTAAAAATGACAAACTCCGCTCCCTCCAGGCCCGGCCGTTTAAACGTTAAAACACACACACAAAATAAAATTCTTCGCACTTTCTCTTCATGAGTGGATTCTTTAGCACTTATAGATCTTTAGCATAAATTATTGAATTTAAATTTTCTTTATTTTTAGGATTTGATTGGAGTCGCTTCTTATCTATTAATTAACTTTTGGTGGACTCGAATACAAGCGAATAAAGCAGCAATGCTTGCTTTTACTATGAATAGATTGGGTGATATGGGGTTAAGTATCGGATTTATTGCAATATTTTCATTATTTGGATCTTTAGATTATGCTACTGTTTTTAGCTTAGTGCCTTTTATGAATGAAACAGCTATTACTATTATTGGATTATTATTACTTACTGGTGCTATGGCTAAATCGGCACAAATCCCTCTTCACAGCTGGTTACCCGGAAGTATGGAAGGTTTAAATTTAATTATCGCTATCGCTACGCGCGCTACGCGCAGCCTGCCTTATTTTTTATTTGTATTCTTTTTTAATAATTTATATTTAGACTTAGAAAATGTCGTTTATATCTCTATGATTTTACCTGTCATACCTCCTAAAGTCAAAGATGCTTTAACTGGAGATTTATTAGGAGATGGCCATTTGAGATTCACTCATAAAGATAAAAATGGAAATTTTACAGGTAATTCTCATTATGCTATGACTCTTAAAAATTATGACTATGCTTTTTACTTATGGAAAGATATTTATTCTTCTATTTGTACTTCTACCCCTTTACGTCCTTGGCCTAACCCTAAAACAGGTAACACTCCTAGTCAGTACGCTTTTAGTAGTAGGTCTCTTCCCGATTTAACAGTCTTACATAAACAATGGTATGTTTTAAACAAAGATATTAAAAAGTTTATTAAGATAGTACCATTGAACATTGAAGATATTTTAACTTCTATAGGTCTAGCTCATTGGATAATGGGGGACGGTTATTGGGATAGTCATGGTAAAACTATGGATATATGTACTGATAATTTTACTTTATCTGAAGTAGAATTATTAATAAGAGTACTTAAAGATAAATTTAATTTATTAGCTACCCTTAAACGTAGAATTAAAGCCAATAAAGAGGTATGCTGGAGAATTAGATTTAGTGGAAAATCTTAAAATATCTCTAATTTAAAATCCTTAGTACAGCCTCATTTTTTTCCTTCAATGCTCTATAAGTTGAATATATCTATAGATAAAAATTTATAATAATCTCGCTCTGGCTCCGCAACAATACCGCGCGCTTCAAAGAATTTAAATAATTTTATTGATTAGTTTAAGTTTGTTAGATTTTAAGAATTAATTTAATTTCTAAAGGGGATGTGGAGGTCTAAACTTTTTAAAACGAACTAAAGCCATTAATTCTAATTTCTATTATCTATTTAATTTAATGAGTCTACAGTAAAAAAAAAAAAAAAAAAATGGTAATTAATAAAAAATTTAAAAATTAAAAAAAAAATAAA
>Ga0137401_10000137_pt1 | contig 24484 bp, 18 predicted proteins | sample CZOMad1_1_16fung_FD_108286 | JGI IMG/M metagenome (GOLD analysis project Ga0137401, IMG submission 108286) | Vadose zone soil fungal communities from Angelo Coast Range Reserve, California, USA - CZOMad1_1_16fungal (Illumina Assembly) | ecosystem: Environmental > Terrestrial > Soil > Vadose...
CTAGGCGATCAGCGGCCCGAACGGCGATCGGCAGTTCGCGTACAGATGCGGGTCGTTTTGAAACTGCAGGGCACGGATCCTTCCGGGAAGCAATTCGAGGAGCTCGCGGAAACCGAGAATGTAAGTGCGAGCGGATTCCTCTGCATCTGTTCGCGTCCGCTGGTGAAGGGCGCAAGCTGCGATGTCTATCGCACTGGGTCCAGTGACCGCTACGTCGGGCAAGCTCGAGTCGTTCGGAAGGCATCGCCCGGCGACCTCTGGCACCGATACGGATTCAGGTTCCAAGGGACGATTGCGAACTGGGTGCTACACCATGAAGGTGCGACCGCGCCCAAGCATTGAGGCTACTTCGAGCCTTGCGCCGCACCCAACGCGTCGTCGGCTTCCGCGCGGGACAGCCCATATTGCTTGATCTTGTGGTAGAGAGAACTGCGCGGAATGCCCAGCCGCTTGGCAGCCGATTCGACATGACCCTTTTCGCGATGCAGGACCAGGTCGATGTATTCCCGTTCCATTTCTTCCAGTGTCTTATTACCACTCTCCCCCACTGGACGCTCCAGCAGCGCATCGAAGTGGAGATCCTTGTCGGTGAGTACGCCCGTTCCGCTGAGCAGGACGGCGCGCTCGAGGAGGTTGCGCAACTCGCGGATATTCCCCGGCCAGGAGTAGGAAGCAAGGGCGCGGAGAGCGCTCTGGCTGAGTTCGACGGGACCGGAGCCGAGATCAGCAATGAGACGATCGAGGAGGTAGCGGGCCAGAATTTCCACGTCTTCGGGCCGTTCGCGAAGAGGAGGAATGGTCAGCCGAATGGTGCTGATGCGAAAGTACAAGTCGCCTCGGAACCGGTTCTCCTGGACGAGCCTGGCAAGGTCCTGGTGGGTCGCTGCAATGAGCCGGGCGTCGACTTTTTTGTCGCGGACATCGCCCAAACGGCGAAATTGCTTTTCTTCGAGGACCTTGAGGAGCTTGGGCTGGATCACGAGATCGACGTCGCCAATCTCATCCAGGAACAGAACTCCCCGGTGCGCGATCTCGAACAGTCCGGTCTTGTTCTGCACGGCTCCGGTGAACGCGCCTTTTTGATGTCCGAACAATTCGGTTTCCAGAAGGTCGCGCGATAGGCCGCCACAATTGAGATCGACAAACGGCTCCGCGGCGCGCGGGCCATTCTGATGGAACCAGCGAGCGAGCACGCCTTTTCCACAGCCGGTCTCGGCCTGGAGCAGGATCGTGGTTTCCGCAGAGCGGACTTTGTTACAGGTCTCCTCCAGCTTTTTAATGCTGCTGCTGACGCCCAGGAAAGGATTCACCCGGTTGCGCTGGTTCCGCGTCTGTTCTGCCTGCTGGTTCTGGCGGTTGCGTTGATTATCCAGGCCTCGCTGGATCATCGCGAGCAAAGCCTTCAGCTCGGGAGGCTTGGTCAGGAATTGCTCGGCTCCCAGTTTGATGGCTTCGACAGCCAGTTCGATTGATCCGTGCCCGGTCAGCACGATGACCGGATTAGCCGGGTGAATGGCCCGTAGCCGCGGAAGGAGATCCAAAGCATTGCCGTCCGGGAGCTGATAGTCAATCACGGCAGCGTCGGGGAGCGCCTCTCGCCAGAGATCTTCGCCCTTGGCGCAAGTCTCCGCGACCAGGACCTCATACCCGTTCATCTGCAGGTACTCGCGGAGCAAACCCTGGAACTGCGTTTCGTCTTCGATCACCAAAATTTTACTTTTCAACACCGCAACTCCTCACTTCTAAAGTCGTTTAACCTGCATGGGTGGCGCCCAGGGCTTTCCCGCCGGCAGCCTGGCTCCCTCTTGGTCCGGCGAGCGAATTCTGGACAGCCTGAATCAGAGACTCTCGGGTGAAGGGCTTTTCCAGAAAGAGCGTTCCATTTCCGAGGGCGCCGTGATGCGCCAGCAACTCGTCGGTGTAGCCCGACATGTAAACCACACCGATTTTCGGATGGATCCCCCTGATCCGGTCCGCCAACCCCGGGCCGCTCAGGCGGGGCATCACGACATCGGTGAGCAACACGTGAATTTCGTGGCCCCGCTTGGCGACATCGATGGCAGCCTCCCCATCGCACGCTTCCAAGACCACGTATCCCTGTTCTTCCAGCAGGTGCATGGTCAACTTGCGCATCGGTTCTTCGTCTTCTACCAGCAGGATCGTCCCGGAACCCCGGGCAATCGGTCGGGGGCGGACGGTTTGCTCGGGTGCCGCCGCTGCCTGGCCTGCGACCGGAAGGTAGACCTTGAAGGTGGATCCGTTGCCCGGCTGGCTGGCGACCCAGATATAGCCGTCGCTTTGATTCACGATGCCATGAACCGTGGACAAACCGAGTCCGGTTCCCTTGCCTTGTTCCTTGGTCGTAAAGAACGGCTCGAAGATGTGGGAGAGGGTCTCGGGGTCCATGCCGCAACCGGTATCGCTGACGGCCAACATTACATATAGTCCCGGAGTGATGGACTCCTGCTGGAAATCGGCGTTGCTGTCCAGCCGGACATTGCCAGTCTCGACAATCAACTTGCCGCCTTTGGGCATGGCGTCCCGGGCATTCACCACAAGATTCAGGATCACCTGATCGATCTGGCCGGGGTCGGCTTCGACCGGCGTGAGAATATCCTGGGCACGAACGATCAACTCGATGTCGTCCCCGATCAGCCTGAGTAACATCTTGCCCAGTTCGCGGATTCGCTCATTGATGTCGAGGACACGCGGTTGCAGAACCTGCTTGCGGCTGAAGGCCAGCAACTGGCGCGTCAGCGAGGCCGCACGCCCGACGGCCTTGCTAATTTCGTCAATGTGCCTCTGCGCCACGTCATCGAGGATCCGGGAGCGAATCAACTCCGTGTAGCCACCGATCACGCCCAGCATGTTGTTGAAATCGTGCGCGACCCCGCCGGCCAACCGGCCGACCGCCTCCATTTTCTGGGCTTGCCGGAGCTGATTTTCAAGATGCCTGCGTTCGGTCACATCATGGGTGACTGCCAGGACGCAGTGCACGCCATCGAGCTCGAGGGGTTCAGCGAACACTTGCACGGACCGCGAATCGCCGGACCGGGTCGTGAATACCGATTCGACCAGAGTCGAATGGTCACCGCGATCGATGGCGTAAAGCATGCGCTCACGATCGTCTCTGTTCGCCCAGAGCTTCAGATCGAATACGGTCTTGCCAATCACCTGCTCGCGCGTGTATCCCAGCATTTTGAGGAAGGTCTCGTTTGCGTCCAGATATCTGCCCTCGGTGCGAGTGGTGATGGTCACGCCGAGCGGGCTCGAATGGAAGGCTTTCGCGAATTTCTGCTCTGAAGATTGCAGTCGGACCTCGGAGAGCCTCCGTTCGGTGACATCGACCGCTAGCATCAGGATGGCCGCTTGACCTTGAAAGGAGAGCGAATGGCGTGTGACCTCGGCATCGATGGTGCTGCCATCTTTTTTGCGGTGCTGGAAGACCCGGGTGGAGCTAAGGCCATTCAGGGGGCTTGCGTGCTCGCGCAGCACGCCCGGGACGGCCTCTTTGGGGAGGATGTCGAGGATCGAAATGGCAAGGAATTCATCGCGCGAGTAGCCATACTGACGAATCGCCGCGTCGTTGACGGCGAGGAACTTCAGGCTCGTTGCTTCGGCCACCCACATGGGCTGCGGATTGGAGGTGAACAGAACCCGGTACTGCTCCTCGGAACGGCGCAGGGCCTGTTCCGCTTGCTTCTGCGCCGCGATATCCCGGCTCATGATGCAAGCGCCCGCCACCTTTCCCTGCGGGCTGTAGGCGGGCCACGCATTCCACGCCACCGGCAGAAGATTGCCGTCCTTGGTGACGCGAACGGTTTCATAGCGCTGCACCCTTTTTCCTTGTTTTATGGTTGTTAACAGAGCGTCCAGCTCGTCAACATCGGACGGGCGACACAAGCTAGCGTCGGGCCGGCCGATCATCTCCTTGGCGCTGTAGCCGTACATGCGCTCTGCACCGTGGTTCCAGCTGGTCACGATGCCTTGCAGATCAACGACGAAGATCGCCTCATCCGCGGAGTCGGCAACGGCTGCCAGTTTGAGTTCGGTGGTCAAGCTCGGTCGCCGGTCCAGTTGGGCCGCAACCACGTAAGTAAAGATGCAAACGATCAGCAAATCCAGAACACCGGCGGAGACGATCCCGAGCCTGGCGGTGTGCGCTTCCCGATTGGACTGATCCCAACCTTCGCCGAGCAGGCGTTGTTCCTCGAGATTCATTTCATTCAAGAGCGTGCCGACCGAATCGGCAGAGTTCTGCGGCAGGCCCGGCGCCGGCGCGGTCGCGGCTTGCTCGCGCGCGGCCACCTCAACTTCCAGAATCGCGATCATCTCGCCGGCGCTGGTCTTCAACCGCTGGGCGCGCTCCCTCTGCCGGGGGCTGTCGGACACCAGGTTTTGAAGACGGGTGAGATCGAGGCTGGCTTGAGAAGTTGCGGCCCGAAACTCGGCTAAGCTAGTCTGTCGTCCGGCAAGAATATAGAGGTCTGCCGCAGCGCCCGCGTTATTCAAGAGCGTACGAGTGGCTTGCAGTTGGTTCAGCACGTCCAACGTGTGCGCGACCTGCCGATGATTCTGAATGAGTCTGGAGAGACTATGGAAACAGAACCCAGCTCCGCACAGAATCAGGGCCGCCACGATCCCGCCAGCGAGGGCTGCTCGTAACCAAGGAGTCAATGTCAAGGCTTTCCCACACGCCCCCAAGCCGCTGAAAATGCGCGTGACATGAAACTTTAGAACGCTTTGGGTACCACAGAAACGGTACGGAAGTAACCCGGCGTTCGACGCCGGGCCCGAGTTTTGACCAGAAACGGGGCAGGGGGACTATCAGCTGGTCCTGGGCTGAGTCAAGCCGAGCCAGTTTCGAGCATCGTCGTCATTCCGAAAGACTGCGAAGTTCTGATCTTCTCCGCGCAGAGACTGATACATGCGCGCGATGCCGAAGGCTGGTTTTCCGGGCGCGATGACTGCGTGTCGCGAGCCTTCTGAAAAGGGATCGGCCTTCTGAATAACGCCGCCCAGAGAAGAGGATGTTACATTCGTTCCTGTAAAACCGCTCATGTCCATCAATTCGGAGTAGTGCAAATCAAATCTGGGGTCGACCCGCAAGCGTTCCGCGTTGGCGATAATTTCGGAGATGGTCACCCTGCCGATCCAGCGACAAATCACTACGCCGTTCCCTGAGTCGATGGAATACTCCACGGGCATGAAGCAAGATCCCCCCGCCGACACGAGCCCCCCCCGCCCCGGCCTTTGCTGGGTCGCCAGTGTGACCTGAGTCGAAGCAATCAGGGGCACCGGGATTGGTTTGTTCCGAAAACCGAACAGCCCTCGGAAAACAAGTTTGCATCGCGAGAATAGATCATCGGACGATGACGATCTTCCGGATGTTTTCTTTTCGCTTTGTGATCCACTCCTTTCAATCTCTCTTACACGTCTTCGCCAGTACGGGCCTTGCGGCCACACGGGGCGGCGCGAGGGGTATGAATCCTCGTGCGGCTCAGAGCGAGCCATCCACCCGAGCACCGCAGATCACCCCTGCGATTCCAAGTGAACCGCCGGTGTTCAGCCACGGTACGCCTCCGATCCAGGCAATGCTCGAGTCGCAAATCCTTAAGTTTTGTTCCGAAAACCGGACGCACCCATGCAAGCGGCCCTGCCCGGCGGCGCGTCTGTTCGACGGGCCACCAGGAAATTGATTCCAACCTGACCAGCCACTCGGAGGTTACGCCCCCGCAAAGGTCCGGAATCCGGACCGCAAGGTTGCGTCTCCAGGGAGGCGCGCAGATATGAGGTTCGGAGAGATTCAGATGATCGCGCGCGCAGAGGGGCGGCATTTCGAGAACGGCGGTGCACCTGATCTCTACCTGGGCAGCGCGGATTGGATGCCTCGCAACCGGTATGAGCGCGTCGAGGTCATGTTTCCGGTGAAAGACGCAGGCCAGCGCGAACGGGTGACCGGGATTCTCTTTCACTATCTCAAAGACACGGCCAAGAGCCGCATGCTGCACGCAATGGCAAATATCTTCGCCCCTGCCAGGGCGAAGCTTCCAGGATGACTCGCAACGGCAGTGCACACGGTGCTGCCAGGCACTGCGAAAACTACCAAGGCAGCCCCACATGCCGCCAAGAGGTATACGGCGTACCATCGCAGGCCTGGTCGCTCGCCAGCAAATCAGTCGAGCTCTGTGGGACTGCGCTTCAAAAGCCGGCGGCCGAACGTCGCGCCCGCTCGCGACGCTCGGTTCGTTTCTAGGGCCTGACATCGATTTCGTTCAGGACTTGTTGCACATTGGGCACCGTCTGCGCCAGCTGTTGTGCAGCTGCGCGCTGCGTAGGTGTTTTTACACTCCCTTTCAGGGTGAGCACGCCATTCTTGGCGTCAAAGCGAATATATTGTTTGTCGAGTCCTTTGGAGATCCGGGCCGCCTTGTACGTTTTTTCAATGCCATCGTCGAGGTCGGATGCCATATTCTTTGCGGCGGACTCATCTCCCACCGGTTGAACGCTCACTTCATTGGCGACAATGCGACCCCCGGCATTCGCTTTGGCAATGTCACCCGCTTTCTGCTTGGCATCATCAGAATGGACAGTGCCCCCGAGCGTGATGGTGTTTCTGTCTTTGTCTTCACTGACACTGACATCTTTTAGCTCGGCCTGCTCCAGGGCAGTCTTAACGGAGTCTTTATACGTCGGCTGTGGTTTGCTTGTGCAACGCGATCGTAATCAGAAGCGCAGGCACCGTCAGTGCCAGAGGTAAGGCTTTCAATCTCATCAGCGATCTCCTCCCGAACGTGATTGGGACGCGCCTGAATGAACAAATGGCGCGCGGTCCCGGTCTCCAAACCGTGTGTTGATCATAGGCGTCAAGGGAGCGCTTATCGATCCGTCAAAGCGTGCAGGCGACGGAAAATGAGGCTGTAAGGCGGCTTTTGGGAAGTCGGGATCGGGGGGACAACCTGGAAAACCGGTGGCGAGGCTTCGCAGCCAGCCGGCTTCCAGAAATGCCGTCAGCTGAAGCCCGCAGGCGAGCTCTAGTTCTCGCCTGCAGGCTTCTCCCTACGTTCACCTGTGGTTGCGCTGCTTGTCCCTCCGAGCGGCTACCACAAAAACCCGATGGACTCCGGCAAACATCGGACTGATACTCGGCTATCGATATTTGCCGAGTATTGCGCCCGGGAGCTGAAAGTCACGCCACTTGTTGGGGGGATGTATGCGCAGCACAGTCGTGGCGTCTTTCGTGCTGATCTGCTGGTCCGGCGCAAGCCTGGCTCAAGGCCCGCCGGATAAGCAGACTCAACCCGGCACCCTTGCTCGATTGGGCAGCTCGAACCTGATGGCCCGCTCCGAAATGCAGGGACCCAAGCCCATTCCGGTTGTGAAACCGCTTCGCTTTGCCGAAATACCAGTCGGGCTGTGCCTGGACAGTCCGCACCCGGAGACATCACAACTGCCAATCCAGGAGCCGCCCTCGCCTCCCCCGCCCGAGCAGACGAGGGTAAACGCCACGGAACATTCCGGCATCGTGCAGGTTCGGTAGCGCTGGTGCAGCTGCTGGCTAAGCTTCCGAGAGGATCCGAAGCAGCAGCAGCAGCCAACGCCGGACATTGGTGGTCATGAGGAAGTTCTCTTTGACGTGTTCCCGGCCGTTGCGTCCCAGTTGCAACCCGAAGTCCGGATGCGTGAGCAAATAGCGAATTTGATATGCGCACCCCTCGACCGAGTGCACCAGCACGCCGGTGAGTTTGTCGATCACCTGCGCCGGAATTCCGCCAACCGCGCTCGCAATGGTGGGCTTTCCCTTCCACAGACCTTCGGTCACCGTCAAGCCGAACCCCTCTTTCAGAGACTTCTGGATGATGATCGTGGACGCACGCTGCAGCGCATTGATTTCGAGCGCCGACCAGGGGGGCAGGTCGAGGATGATGATGTCCGGATCTTCATCGGCAGCTTCCATGACTTCTCGCAATACCACGGCACCTTCGGGATCGTCAGAGGCGCTTCCACCCGCAAGCACCAGTTGGAAATCCACGTACTTCTTGGCCATCTTGCACGCCCGAACGACGCCAACCGGATCTTTCAGGCGATCAAACCGGGAGATTTGGGTCACGATCGGCCGCGAACGGTCGACGCCGAAATTGTCGCAGACTTCCTGAATGCATCGTTCATCGAGTTCCTTATTCTTCTCCGACAAGGGATCGATGCAGGGGTAAAACAGCGCCTGCGGGATCGCTAACCGGCGAGCAAAGGCGGGCGATGAAAAGATGGCAGAATCATAGCGCTCGACCATCGGCCGCAGAAAGTTCCACACGTCGCTGTTGGGGTTCGACAAATCAATATGGCATCGCCAGACCCAGCGGTTGGAATCGCGATTCCTGGACGCAACCAGGCCGGCCGGCTGGGGATCGTGAATGACAATGAAATCCTCGTCGAAACTCATGCGCTGGCGATTTTGCTCGGTATGGAGCATGAACACGTCACGAGCCTCCTGCGTCAACGTGTATTCGCCGCCATGGAGGGCGTTGTGGAACGCTTTGGTGACTTCAAAGAAGTCATTCCCGCCCGTGATCACCTCCCAGCCCGTTTTGACCTCCAGTTCTCCGAGCAGCGGTACCAGGCGGTTCAGCATTTCGGCGACTCCCCCGCCCAGGGCAGTGGAGTTGACCATTTTCACAGTCTTGCCCCGCAAAGTGCTGGCGAGAAAACGGAGTTCGTCCAGTTGAGATTTGCCGATGATGGCCTCGTAGTCGGCGAGGTTGGGCGGCGGTGGAGCCAACGGCGGCGTTTCAGAAATGCGGGGCTTGCGACGTTGTGGTGCCTCGGAGGGCGCAGGCTGCGCGTGATTGGCTGGTTCGGTTGGGACGGAACGACCCGCTTCTTTCATTTTTCCTCTCCGTTGTCGCCGGAATTCAGTCGGTTGCGTCCTCGAGGATCTGCACGATTTTCCGCCGTACGCCTTCCAGGGTGGAGGTGTAGATATCAATGTGGTTCAGACGGGACGCTGGTCGAGTCAATTTCAACTTCCGCTCGAGCCAGATGGAGAAATCGTTCGATTCGAAATGCCGCCTCAGCCGGGCCTCGATGAAATGGTAGTGGATCGAGTGAACGCTCACCTGCTTGAGACCCTCAATGAATTCCGCCAAGTCGCTCGCTGTCAGTTGCGTCGGCAGGACCACGGTCTTCGACGAGCAGAAGTAAAAAGGGTTTTCTGCCCTGCGTTCATGGACGTTCGGATTCTGGCCCATGAAATCCTCGACGGTGTGAATGAGCCGCGACCGAAGCGAGGACAATGAGGTAAACTCGCGCACGTCCACACTCGCGAGGCGCTCGCCGAGGCCCACCAGGTTGAGATCCGTGTAGGCCCAATGAGCGAAGTCGTTCGAGAACCCCTCCTTGATGAAGTGGTGTTCCTCAAGGGTGCGAAAGGTGTGCTGGAAAATCGAACCTTCCGGACACGTGCGCAGAGCTTCCAGAAACTCCACCAGAGTGCTGGCTTGCTCCCGCTCAATGAACAACAGGTGAGCCGCCGATTTGAATTCAAATGGGGCGCTTGCCGCGCGAGTCGTCGCGTCCGTCACAGGATTCATCAGAACCTCTGATTGCACAAGAAGCTGGTTTTGATCGATGATTCGGCTGAATTTTATATGATGCCCAACGCGACCTGCACGTTTCAATACAGAGTTCTTCCTCGCGATATCAGGAGATCACTGGATGCCGAGTCCAGGCATAATCCGTTTTGATCAAAGCTCGAACCTGTAGCGAGGGCGACCTGCAGATCTCCTGGTGGAACCCAGGCCCTCATGTGATGTGTACACTTGACGTTTGACACAAAGGGGCAGCTGGCGTCATGGTTCCATCGACTTCCGACACTGGTCTGGCAATTCCGTCCAAACATCGCCCGAGCTTTCTCGACTGGCGCCTGGGAGCGAGCCGAGCAAAGGACGGACATTGCGAATTCGTGGTCTGGGCCCCGCACGCGTCGCAGGTGGAGGTGCGTCTGTTCGACCAGTCCGAGCGGATCGTGAAACTCGCGTCCCAGGGTCACGGCTATCATCAGGGTGCGGTGAGCCACGTGAGCCCGAATCTCCGCTACCGGTACCGACTCGAGGGCAACCAGGAACACCCTGACCCGGCGTCACGATTTCAGCCGGAGGGGGTTCATGGCCCGTCTCAGGTCGTGGAAACGTCCGACTTCGAGTGGAGCGATCGAGGCTGGAAGGGGCTGGAGCTTCAAGACTACATTTTTTATGAGCTCCATGTAGGCGCCTACACGACGGGCGGCACATTCGACGCCATCGTCCCGTGCCTGCCGGACCTGAAGTCTCTGGGAGTTTCCGCCCTCGAATTGATGCCGGTCGCGCAATTTCCTGGCGGGCGAAACTGGGGCTACGATGGCGTGTTCCCGTTTGCCGTTCAAAACAGTTACGGGGGCCCAAAGGGCTTAAAGCGCCTGGTCGATGCTTGTCATCGCGAAGGATTGGCCGTCGTTCTCGATGTGGTTTACAACCACCTCGGCCCGGAGGGCAACTGTCTGGGTAACTTCGGTCCTTATTTTACGGATCGCTACCGGACTCCATGGGGCGAAGCGATCAACTTTGACGGCCCCCAAAGCGATCACGTGGTTCATTTCTTCATGGAAAACGCCCTCTGTTGGCTGGACGATTTCCACATTGACGCTCTGCGACTGGATGCGATTCACGGAATCTTCGATCGTAACGCTCGGCCTTTTCTCGCGCTTTTGAGCGCGGCAGTCGATGAGTTTGGTCGCCAGCGAGGACGGCACGTTTACCTGATCGCTGAGTCCGACCTGAACGACTCACGGTTTGTTGAGCCCCGCACGCTGGGTGGCTATGGTTTGCACGCGCAATGGAACGACGATTTCCATCACGCCCTTCATAGTCTGCAGACCAAAGAGCACTCCGGCTATTATGTCGATTTTGGAGATATCCACCATCTGAGAAAAGCGCTGCAAGACGGGTATGTTTTTACGGGCGAATATTCTGTGTTTCGCGAACGCCGGCAGGGAAACTCGGCCAGCGGAGTCAAGGGGTCACAGTTCGTGGTGTTTTCGCAGAACCACGATCAGGTGGGGAATCGCGCGCTTGGCGAACGCTCCAGCGCATTGTTGTCGCTCGAACAGCAGAAGATCTCGGCAGCTGCCGTCGTGCTTTCGCCTGCGCTGCCGCTGTTGTTTATGGGAGAAGAGTACGGAGAGATCGCACCCTTTCTTTATTTCACCAGCCATGACGATCCGGCACTCGGAGAGGCAGTGCGCAAGGGCCGACGGGCCGAGTTCTCAGCGTTTGGATGGAAGGGCGATCTTCCGGATCCACAGGCCGAGTCCAGTTTTCTGAAGTCGAAGCTGGATCACAATCTTCGGCAGCTCGTGCCACACCGCACTCTCTGGGACTTTTACAGGGAACTGATTCAACTTCGCAAGGCGCTGGCAGCGCTGCGGAATCCGGAGAAGGACACCTGTGAAGCCAAAGCCTGCCGCTCTGATTGCCTGTCCATGCGGCGCTGGTGGGGGAGCGAAGAGGTGTTCGCCCTGTTCAATTTCGGGGACCGTCCGGCGGACCTCTCCGCAGAGGTCCCATCGGGACAGTGGCGCAAACTTTTGGACTCTGCTGACCCAAAATGGCGGGGACCGGGGAGCACGGTTCCGGAAGCGGTGACCGCGGGAGAGACTTTCGATCTGACGGTTCAGCCCACAAGCTTTTGCCTGTTTGGACTCATTTAGGGTGTATGAGATCTATTTGCATTCACGGTCACTTCTATCAACCTCCGCGGGAGAATCCTTTTCTGGAGTACGTCGAATTGCAGGACTCGGCTTACCCCTACCACGACTGGAACGAGCGCATCACATCGGAGTGTTACGCGCCCAATGCCGCGTCGAGAATCATGGACGCAGAGGGTCGCGTCGCCAAGATCGTCAATAACTACAGCAAGATCAGCTTCAATTTTGGTCCCACGCTGCTCTCCTGGCTACAGGAGAACACACCTGAGGTGTACCACAGTGTGATCGAAGCCGATGTCGAGAGTCGGAAAGCGTTTGGCGGGCACGGATCTGCACTGGCGCAGGCTTACAACCACCTGATCATGCCACTCGCAAACCGGCGTGACAAGAAAACGCAAGTCATTTGGGGCTTGAGAGACTTCGAGCATCGATTCGGGCGAAAGCCCGAGGGGATGTGGCTGCCCGAGACGGCGGTAGACCTCGAGACTCTCGACCTTCTGGCAGAATGCGGAATCGCGTTCACCATTCTCGCTCCCCGGCAGGCCAGCCGTGTACGGAGGTTTGGCTCCCGGTCGTGGAAGGACGTCAGCGGAGATCGCATCGATCCAACCCGCCCTTACCTGCTCCGGTTGCCCTCGCGCCGCAAGATTGCACTGTTTTTCTACGATGGCCCGATTTCCAGGGCGGTGGCATTCGAAGGACTGCTCGATAATGGCGAGCAGTTCGCCAACCGCCTGATGAGCGGGTTTTCCGATAAACGTGATTGGGACGAGCTGGTACACATTGCCACCGACGGTGAGAGTTACGGACATCACCATCACTTTGGCGAGATGGCCCTGTCATACACGCTGGAGCATATTGAGTCGAACGACCTCGCGCAGATTACCAACTACGCGGCTTTTCTCGAGAAGCATGCGCCCACTCACCAGGTAGAAATTTTTGAAAACAGCTCGTGGAGCTGTGTACACGGCGTCGAGCGCTGGCGCAACGATTGCGGCTGCAATTCGGGAGGCCATGAGGAGTGGAATCAGAAGTGGCGCTTTCCCCTTCGGAGCGCATTCGACTGGTTGCGTGACACCCTGGCTCCGCGATTTGAGGAGAAGACGCGCGCGTTTCTGAAAGATCCCTGGGCAGCACGCGAGGATTACATTGGCGTGATTCTCGATCGCTCGCCTGACAACATGGCGGCCTTCCTCGCCCGTCACGCTCACCGGAAACTGTCCGAGAGCGACGAAATCACCGTCTGGAAGTTGCTTGAACTCCAGCGGCACGCCATGCTCATGTACACCAGTTGCGGCTGGTTCTTCGACGAATTGTCCGGAATCGAAACGGTTCAGGTGATCCAGTACGCCAGCCGAGCACTCCAGCTGGCGCAGGAGGTCTTTGCCGACCCGTCGCTCGAATCGGCCTTCCTGGCGAAGCTGGCTGAAGCGAAAAGCAACCTGGCCGAACACCAGGATGGCGCGCGAATCTTCGAGAAATTCGTGAGGCCGGCGATTGTCGACTTTCCGAAGCTGGCGGCTCACTATGCCATCCGATCTGTTTTCGAGGAGTACGGAGAGCACGCAAAGATCTACAGCTATGAGGTCGATCGTGGGGACTATTCGAGAGCCGAGACCGGAAAGATGAGGCTGGTCACCGGGCGGGCGCGCTTCACATCCGGCATCACCCACGAGTGGTCGGACCTGACCTTCGGAGTCCTCCATTTTGGAGATCACAACCTCACCGGTGGCGTGCGCCAGTTCCTCGGGGAACAGGAGTACAGGACCACTGCCGATTCCCTGCACGAGGCATTTTCCCGAGCCGATACTCCCGAAGTCCTGCTCTTGCTGGACCGGAGCTTCGACAAGAACATCTATTCCCTGAAATCGTTGTTCCGCGATGACCAGCGGAAAATCATCGACATTGTCCTGGGTGAAACCCTCGCGCAGGCCGAAAATAGCCTGCGACAACGGTATGAGCAACATGCTCCGTTGATGAAGTTTCTGGCTGATCTGCACGTGGAGCAACCGAAGCTGTTTCGAACACTCGCCGAGTTTGCCTTGAACCGTGAACTGCGGGAGGCGCTGCAGAAAGAAGACATCGTCACCGGACAAGTGGAACACCTCTTGCAGGAAACGGCCACGATGCAGGTGGCGATTGATGCGCCGACCCTGGAGTTCATCGTTCGCAAGCGGGCCGAGGAGCGAGCCCGAGCGTTCTGGCAGGATCCGACGGAACTGGCTGGCCTGCAGCGCCTGGAAGAAGCCGTCGGCCTGGCTCGGAGCATGCCGTTCAAAGTGAGCCTATGGACCGTGCAGAACCTGTGCGCGCAGAAGCTCAATGGCACCTTGACCTCAATGAGAGCACTGGCGGCGCAGGGCGATCAAAGCGCACAGGCATGGGTGAGTCACATGAGTTCATTAGCTGACACTCTCGGCCTGCGAGTGAGCTGATGCCAGAACCACGAATCCCAATCTCCACCTATCGCCTGCAGTTCAATCAGCAACTGCGTTTCGCCGACGTGAAACAGCTCATCCCTTATCTCCACGACCTGGGAATCACCGATGTTTATGCATCGCCCCTTCTCCAGGCGAAGAAGGGCAGCACGCACGGCTATGACGTCACCGATCCCTCGCACCTTAACTCGGAGTTGGGCAGCAACGAGGAATTCGACGCCATGGTGCAGGAATTGCAATTCCATGGCATGGGCTTATTGCTTGACCTGGTTCCCAACCACATGGCCGCCAGCGGTGAGAATCCCTGGTGGATGGATTTGCTCGAGGATGGCCCGCGTTCGGCATATGCCTCCTACTTCGATGTGGACTGGCACCCTCCGAGCCGGTCGCTTGAGAATCGGGTTCTTCTGCCGATCCTTGGCAAGCCCTACGCCCAGGTAATCGAAGGACGGGAACTGCTGCTGAGCTACGCACAGAGTGGTTTTTCTCTGCACTACTTCGACTTCGTGTTGCCCATCGCGGTGCGCTCCTATGGCCGAATCCTGGGCTACCGGCAGGATCGTCTGGAGCGCACGCTGCGCCCCGACTCTGCGGTTTTGCAGGAGTTTCACGGAATCTTGGCCGCGGTGGCGCAGATCCCAAGTCCTGCCAGCGCCCTGCTGGAGGCCGCGGGGGAACGGCGCCAGCATCGCGAAGCCATCAAGGAGCGACTCTGGCGACTTTACACCGATGTGGCTGAAGTCAAGCGATTCGTGGACGGCAATATTCGGCTCTTCAACGGCAAGAGGGGTGCGCCTTCTACGTTTCTTCTGATGGACCAGCTGCTGTCCGAGCAGGCTTACGAACTTGCGTTCTGGCGCAGCGCGAATGAAGAAATCAACTACCGCCGCTTCTTCACGATCAGTGATTTGGTGGGAGTTCGCGTGGAGGACCCCGTTACGTTTGAGGCGGAGCATTCGGTGGTTCTTCGTCTGGCCTGCAAGGGCATGGTGACGGGCTTCCGCATTGACCACATCGACGGCCTCCGGGATCCTCTGGGCTATCTCCGGCGTCTGCAGGAGCGCCTTCGCCCGGACGAGAGCAAGGCGCGGCCCAGGGAGTTCTACGTGGTGGTGGAAAAGATACTGTCTGCGGAAGAGAGTCTTCCTGCCGAATGGCCGGTTCACGGCACGAGCGGGTACGACTTCCTGAACGCAGTGAACGGGGTCTTCGTCGATGCTTCCAATCTGCCCATCCTCGCAGACACCTATGCACGCTTCATCAGCGAACGGATTCATTTTCCCGATCTCGCTCACCGCAAGAAGAAGCAGGTGATGGAAAGTCTTTTGTCGGTGGAGATGCGCACGCTGGGGCGGCACCTGAGTGTACTGGCCGAACAGGATCGCTACGCACGCGAACTCTCGCGTGACGAACTGACGCAGGCCCTGGTGGAGACCACCGCCTGCCTGACCCGCTACCGGAGCTACATTCGCGGGTTCGAGATCAAGACTCAGGAACAACTCGCGATCGAAAACGCAGTGCGGGAAGCTCAGCGACGAAATCCGACGGTGTGCCCTGAATGCTTCCGTTTTCTCCGTGAGGTATTGCTGCTTGAGCCCGGTTCGCACCTGCTGCCGGAACAGCGAGAATCGCGCTTGGCTTTTGTGATGAGCTGGCAACAGTTCACGGGTCCGATTTGCGCCAAAGGCGTCGAGGACTCGGCGCTCTACGTCTACAACCGCCTCATTTCTTTGAATGAAGTCGGGGGAGCACCGGAGCGCGACGATGTGTCGATGGCCGGCTTTCATGAGTTTGTCCGGAAACGACGAACAAAATGGCCTTTTACCCTGAACACAACCATGACGCATGATGCAAAACGCGCCGAAGACGTGCGCGCGCGGATCAACGTTCTTTCCGAATTGCCGGTCGAGTGGGAGAGGTGCCTAATCAACTGGAGCCGCTGGAACGAATCCAAGTGTCAGGTCGTCAACGGCGTCCGCACACCCGAGCGCAACGAAGAGGCGCTGCTTTACCAGACCCTCATCGGCTCATGGCCAACGCTGGAACGGAACTGCGCCTGTTACAGGAGACGAATTCAGGATTTCATGGTCAAGGCCGTCCGCGAAGCCATGGTCCACACCCGATGGACCGTTCCCAATCTTGATCACGAACGCGCGCTGGTTGATTTTGTGGCCTCCATTCTGGAAGAGTCCCCGGAAAACTGCTTCTTGCCGGACTTCATCCGGTTTGCCGAAAGGGTCGCGTGGCACGGTGCACTCAATAGCCTCTCCCAGCTGCTGATAAAGATCGCTTCTCCCGGAGTTGCCGACTTTTACCAAGGCACGGAGTTGTGGGATCTCCGGTTGGTGGACCCCGACAACCGCAGGCCGGTCGACTTCGGGATGAGAAAGCAATGGCTGGCAAGTTTGTCCGAGGGCACTCCCTGCTTGTCGGAGCTGGTGGGTCACTGGCAAGACGGTCGGATCAAGATGTATGTGATGCAGAAGGGCCTGGAGTTTCGCAGGGATCATGCATCACTGGTTTTGAGGGGGGACTATCGATCGCTGGCCGTCGAGGGTCCCCAGCGAGACTGCGTGGTCGCGTTTGGACGTCGCTACCGGGGCGACTGGAGCGTCGCGATTGCCCCGCGTCTTACCACCGGGCTGGCGGATGAGGGTCAGCCACCCGTTGGGGCGACGGTCTGGGGCCGGACTCGAATCGTGCTGCCAAAACGTTCGCCGGAGCGTTGGATCAACGTCTTCGACGGGCAAGTGCTGTCTGCCACCGACGATGAGAATGGAAAATCTTTGCGGGTCGGCGACTTGCTGCGGGAATTCCCGGTCGCATTACTCACGAGGGTCCACGAATGAATAGGGAGGGCGACCCTCGATGCTCCAGGAGCAGCCGGAACGGGTCGAGGCCAACCGGTAAAGTTGGCCTCCCGGGCGACCCACTCGGCTTTTGCCTGCGTTTACAGGCCACGGTCTGAGCATAGTGGTGAGAGGGTCAAACAACCATACCGCCCATTTTGTACGTTTCACACAACGAGACCCTAGATCGCCACCTCGAATGTTTGGATCGGCTGCGCCAGCGCGCCAGGGTTCGCCATCAGGAAAAGGAGCGGCTCATGGGACTACCGCGGCGTTCCGCCTGAGTCGCTGTAGTACCCGGCCCGGGTACGGACACGAAGCCTGTGGCGACTGGCGTCATAGGCTTGAACCTCGATGGTGTGATAGGCGTGACCGGAGGTTGGATTCGAGGATTTGTATCCGATCACATATTGGTTGCGAATGTCGGATGCGATGCTTTTCGTGATGGCATCCACGTCGCTGAGGTCCCTGGGAAAATAGGCAGTTCCACCGGTATTCTGGCTGATTGCCTGCAGCGCGCGGATCGTGGAGGTCGCTGTTTTGGTTTCCTCCACGAAGCCAATCACGTAGACCACAGGTCCGTCCCGCTGTTGCAGCTGCTGCACGACTTCTTCGAGCGATTCCTGGCTCGCATTATCGTTTCCATCGGTTACCACCAGAAGAACTCGCTTCTGAATTCTCGCTTCCCGCCGAATGTGCGCGGCCGATGCCACGATGGCGTCGTACAGCGCCGTGCTTCCCCGGGTATCGACCCGCTCGAGCGCAGCTCTCAGCTTGGCGACGTTGTCTGTGAAATCCTGATCGAGGTAGTAGTCGTCACCAAAGTTGACCACGAACACCTCGTCACCGGCATTGCTCGAGCGAACAAGATTCAGGGCAGCGTCATTCACCTTCTGGCGCTTAGGGAGCATCGAGCCCGAGTTGTCGATGAGGATACCCAGAGCAAGCGGCACCCGCTCGTGGCGGAACGACGTCATGGTTTGCGGCTTCCCGTCCTCGGAGATACTGAATTGGTCACGGCTCGCATTCGGGATGAGATGGTTCTGTGAGTCCACCACCACCGCATGAAGAACCACCTCTTCGACCGTTTTCTTGAAAACAAATTGGCCATCTTCGGTCTGCGATTGCTGCTGGGATGCCGGAACCTGGGACCCGGCTTCGTTTTGCGAAGACCCTACCGGTGGCTGGCTCGGCGCCGGAGGAGCCACAGGTGAGGTGGAAGGACTGTCCTGTGCGCCCGCGAGCGCGCCCAGCACCGCCACCAGCACCAGCGGGGCGCCCAGACGAAACAAGGTTTTGATCAAACAAGTCGCTCCCATAGGCTGAATCACCGTTGAGACCGGAGTCTCAAGGATGACACATGGATGAGGAGAATCAGCCCTGAGGTTGTCCCGGCACTGCCGGCGGATTAGAAAGGATGCGGTGCACTCACCGAGTTAGGGAACGGGCGCTCTACGCGAATCACCCGATGGTCCTGCACGCCGTTGGAGTCCCAACACAGCCGTCGGGACTCCCCCGAACGCGGCGGGGCGGAGCGACATCCGGGCACAGGGTAGCCGCGCCGCAGAAGCCGCTCGTCCCGGTCCTAGAAGCAGGCGGTAATGGGCGTCGTCTGTCCGGAAACCACGTGGTTAAAGTAGGTCACATTGTCAGGTGGATCGTAGGTTCCGCCCGCTCCGAGGCCCTGATGCTGCCACTTGACGAGGCCATACGGTTGGGCGAGGTGGAACTCCTCTTTGTGGGCGCAGTTCGCATAGTTGGCATCGCAGGTGTAGCGATAACTGATTACCAGCGTCTGCAGGTTTGCAGGAAGCTGTCCACCAAGCGATTCCTTGTAGGGTCCCCAGACTTCATTGATGACGTGGCCCAGATTTTTTGTGACAAACGAATTGCAATCTGAGTGGATTTGGTAGGAAGAGTCGCTGATCTTGATGCTGGAACCTGGATATCCCCCCTTGGCGAATCGCGGGACAAACGGAAGATTGAATTTCCCGAGCGTCGAACTATTGAACACCTTGAAGGTGCGGGGATTCTGCCAATCGAGCTCGGTCACCCAAAGATAGATATAGCGGCTGTCGTAGAGTTGAATGTCCCAAGGATAGCCGCCGGCGGTCTTGGTCCAAAAGAAGCGATTCCCGGTGACGCTGGTGTAGAGGGGATTGGCTGTCCCCGCCATGTGGTGATCCAGGGCCAGGGTCGGGCTCATGGTCATCCAGGCGAGCATGTCGTAGGTCGTCGCAACCGCAGGATTCGCGGTGGGCGTGAGGTTGGGTGCAGCCGCATTGGGGTTCGCGCCGCAGCCAATCAGACACACGACAAGCGCCAAAAGTGGCAGGAGATTCTTCATGAAAAGAGATCCTTTGGGTGGGTTGGGTCGTTCTGCCTACAACGTAATCTCGAGGGTGTCAATACACTAGATTACGGAAGTGCATAAAAAAAATACCTTAGGGATTTTCCTGTATTCCCTAAGGTAAAAGTGGGACCTGAGAAGTCCCTGGTATTCAATTTTCACGCCGGGGGGAGGTGGTTGAGCGGTTGAACAGTGGAGCGAAGCTGCGCGGCACACATCCGCTTCAACGACTCGAGCAGCGCTGGCGAGGCGCTCGCGAACGAGCGTGCACAGTGCTGGTCGTGGTGGTGCATTCTACCAGTATGTAAAGGTCAGCTTGTCCAGCCAAATCGAATACGGTTGCTGCTTGTAGTTGCCGTCCTGCTGATAGTTGATCGTAATCCCGTACCACGAGGTGGCGGTGGGGCTCTCGTAGTAGTTCAGCGTCGAGGTCTGACCGTTCAACGAGATCGACTTGAACAGAAGGTGGTTATCAGAAGTTCTCTGCGCCTGAATCACCAGATGATTCCACGCGTTGCTGACGGGATTGCAGGCTACACCGGTCGGGTGCCACTTTTGCCCTTGATTGTCCCAGATGTCCCATTCGTTTCCCCCACCAATTCGACATTCGTGTCCCCAGATGAACGACTGACCATTGACGAATTGGTTGATATCGAACTCGAGCGCCTGGGATGCGCCGATATCGGTCGCGTAGAAATAGACGTCGTAGGTGAAATTGTGGACATTGGGAACAATTGAATGGCCGGTATCGGGCAAACCCTGCGAGGAGAAATCGCCGATGAGGTGATTATTCCAGAGCACATCGGAATAGACCATGTTGCCACCCACGTCCATGCGGGCGGAATTTCCGCTCAGCGTCGGTGAGGAAACGCCGGGCGTCATCGCCCAGGTAGTCTGAGGACCGCTCGGCACGCACAAAGGGCAGATGTTGTACAGCGGCGGCAGGAGTGCATAGCCGGTCCATCCCGATTTCTGGTGAAGATTTGCGAATTGGCCGGATTGGCTTCCCGATCCCACCGTAATGGCAACCGGAGTGGTGGCGGCACCACCGCAGTTGTCCCATTCCTCGACCACCGTGTGATAAACCCCTCCGGCGAGCGTCAACAGGGTATTCAGCTTGGCTCCGTTCACCTTGAAGGCCAGCACTCCAGGAGCCGTGTATATGCCCATCGCCGCCACCCCTGCCGGGCAGCTGCTGGTGGCAGAAGCAACAAACTGGACCGTCGGACTCACGGTGCTGTTGTTCGAGGGCGCAGCCACTTGTACCGAACCTGCTGCAGACTGCGTTCCGGCGACCGTGATGGTCACAGGCGTCTTCGCCGTTCCTCCGCAATTGTCCCATTCCTGAACGACTGTGCCGTAGGTGCCGGGGTTTAACTTCAGAACGGTATTCAGGCTGGCACCGCCCACCCGATACGCGAGAACTCCCGGGTCGGTGTAGATGCCCATGGCAGCGACTCCGCTCGGACACTTGCTGCTGGCCGTGGCAACATATTGCACCTGCGTAGCAACCTTCGCATTGTTCGCGGGTGCCAAGACCTGCACCTCGGCCGCGCTGCCGCCCACCAGGATGGTGACGGGCGTTTTGCTCACTCCGCCACAGTTGTCCCACTCTTGCACGACGGTATTGTAGGTGCCGGGACTGAATGTCAGCTCTGTATTGAGCGCGGCCCCACTGGTCGAGTACGCGAGCACATTGGGGGCTGTGTAGATTCCCATCGCGGAGACGCCCTTGGCGCACGACGTGGTCGCGGTGGCAACGTATTGAACGCTCGTGGCGACATTGCTGTTGTTAAGCGGGGCTGCGACAGAAACTCCTGCAATCGCAGGCGTGGCCATCATCAGCGCTGCGAAAAGCGCCAACATCTTCATCGGGGGCAAACCTCTCCGGGAAGGGATTCTGAACGAAGTGATTCTCTTGAATGAGTGCGATGATTCTAAAGCGAATGTTTGCGGAATCTCAAAGGAAACGCGACCCTGGAATTATTCGAAGGTTGTAGAACCACTGTCACCCGCAGTGGTTTGGCCGCAGGTCTCGGTCCAGTGGGTGCGCCGGTCAGGCCAGTGCAACCCTGTTAGGCCTCGAAAGATACTTTTTGGGGGCGGGAGGCGGGAGCTGGTTTGCCTATGGCCACCAACACCCGCCCGAGATGGATGGTCTTTATGAGGTTCACCAGCCCAAAATGGTACCGACCGGCATAGTCTCTGCCTATCCTGCAAACTCTGTAGATTTTGGAAGCTGCCCACTCTATGCGGCTGGTGCGCCCGACCGTCGTCCCCTGGCGAACATTGGAATTCCGGCGTCCCCGCATTGAGGACTTGAATCGCTTCCATCGAATATTGTGATTTGAGAGCCCCGGTGGCCGCTCCCTGCTACAGGAAACCATCTAGCGGAATACCAGTTGAGCCGGATACACCCCCCCTGCCCTCCCGGCCTAGGCTGATTCGTCGCCCGCCAAGGGGCCCAGAGGAGAAACAGACGTGAATACGGACGTCACTGCCGCAGCGCCCGCCAGTTCAGATCTCGGCCTTGTACGCAGAGCATTGGACGGAGACGCAGACGCATTTGCCTCTCTTTTCCAGATGCACAAACACCGCGTGTACGCCGTCATTCTTCGAATGACGAACAACACCGCCGAGGCCGACGACCTGACGCAGGACGTTTTCATCCAGGTGTTCCGAAAGCTGTCCACGTTTCGCGGAGAATCCGCCCTGTCGACATGGCTCTATCGGCTCGCTGTCAACACAGCTCTCATGCATTTTCGGAAACAGGCTCCGCCACAAATTTCCCTCGATGACGACAGCGAAGGCGACGCTGTTCTCTCGACCAGGCGTGAACACGGCCGGCACGACGAGCGGCTGAGGTGCTGCCTCGATCGGATTGCGCTCACCCGAGCGCTGAACGCACTGCCGAACGGATATCGGACCATTTTTGAGTTGCACGAGATTCAGGGCTACGGGCACCGCGAGATTGCAAGACTGCTTAACTGTTCGGTGGGGAACTCGAAGTCGCAGTTGCACAAGGCGAAGCAACGAATTCGAGAATGTCTTGTTCCCCGGTTTCAGCGATTGCGAGACAGAAGCGAAAACCGATCGCAAGCGCGCGCGAACAGGATCTCGGCCACCACAGATTCAGGAACCCATCCGATTCCGAGGCCAGCCATTCATGCCTTTCGGAAGCCGGATCCGCAGGAAACTCAACCGGCTTTGGTTCTCGAATCTTCGGCCCAATGCCTGGCTGAGGCGTTTTAACCCCGGGGGAAGTCACGTGGAAATGGGAGCTCTAGTCGTTACTGCCAGCGGTGAGATCGGCACCCAAGAATCCAGTTTGTGGGCCCCTGCATGGCCCGTGCTCGGCAAAACTGTCCTGGACCGATGGATCAAAATGGTTCAGGGTCTGGGTGTCGGCCTGGTGTCGGTCGTAAGCCGGGATCCGCATGAACCAAACCGGATTCATACCATGATCGAGTGGGCGAAGGAGGGGGTCGAGCAGATCCTTTTGATCGTGCTGGGCTCGTATGCGGAAATCGACCTTGTCGACTTGGTGCGCTTTCACTACCAGGGCCAGCATCCGGTAACCAAGGTCTTTGACCAGGAAGGCCCGCTCGGAGTCAGCCTGATGCACCGTGGTTGTGTGCTCACCGATCAAGGACCCGCCGACCATGACGGATATCAGCCATCGTCTCGCTACGACTTTTTGGGATACGCCGTGCGTCTTTCCTCCACCGTGAGTTATCGACGCCTGGTGAAAGACGCGCTGGAGGGACATTGCGGGATCCACCCGACGGGGACTCAGGTTCGCGAGAGTGTCTGGATCGAACCGAGCGCTCGGGTAGACCCCTCGGTTCAGATTGATGCTCCCTGTTACATCGGCGCCGCCAGCAACATAAAGGCGGGGGTTACGATCCGAGGGTGCTCCTCGGTCGAGCGCAACTGCGAGATCGATCTCGGAACCATCCTGGACCACGCCAGTGTGCTGCCGAACACCTACCTGGCACCTGGTTTGTACGTTCGTGAATCGGTGGTCGACGGAACCAAGCTGGAGCATCTGGGCAGGGGCGTGTCGCTGGACCTTGGAACGGCTGGCCTGTCAGCACGCATCGGCAGGCGAGCCAATCCGCTATGCCGGTCCATGCGGGTCGCAGACGTCCGGCGAACCGGTGCTCCGGGAAGGTGAACCGAAGCGGGGATGATTTTGTGAAAACGGCCGAGTTGAAAAATATGAGCAGGTGCAGCCCCATGAAGAGCACGCCCGTGACGGTGAAGCGATTGCCGGATGCGAGCGATCAGGCTTCGCAAAAGCGCTTTCTTCGCGACATCAAGGAGTTCGTGAGCCGTTCGACCCGGCCACGGCTCGTCCTGGACCTGTCGGGCGTAGAACAAATCAGGCCGGAGTCGGTCGATCTCCTGCTCGAATGCGTCGACCATGCGGAGCGCGGTGACGGCGAGGTGTTCGTTGCGGGCCCCTCAGCGCGAACCACCGTGATCCTCGAACTGACTCAAGTAGCGTCGGTCGTTCGTATGGTCTCCTCGGTCCGGGAGGCCACCGCTGAACATCAACCGAATGACTTCGAATCCGGAACCCAGAGCTGTTCCCTACACGCGGCCTAGGAGTCGATACAGAATGTTGCGGCGGACGGCTCGAAAGGAGGCCTGAAGACCCATGCAAAAGGCAATCACGCAGTTCGTCCGTTGGATTCTGGTCGCTTGGTTATCGACGACGATGATGCTGTCCGCCGAGCCCTTGCCACAAGATCCCCCGGAGCCGGGGCAGACCCAACCGTCACAGGCGCCTGAGGATGCTCAGAAGCCTCAACTGGCGACCGCGAGTCCGAACCAGAGCGATTCGGCGAATGCTCCGGGGGGCGCCGAACTACCGGATGCTCCCAGCTCTGCTCAGCAGAATCCGCAGACCCCTCCACCTCAGCAGACCCCACCTCAGCAGACCCCTCCACCTCAGACGCAAAGTGGTGGATCGGTGCCGTCCGGAGCGGCTGCCGCCAAAGCAGCTGCTGCGAAGGGCGCACCGGCATCGCGTCCAGTCGGTGCTGCGATTGCGCCTGCGAAACAACGTGAGAGGCGCTCATTGCTGATCAAAGTTGGGCTGGTC
>Ga0137401_10000138_pt1 | contig 24422 bp, 20 predicted proteins | sample CZOMad1_1_16fung_FD_108286 | JGI IMG/M metagenome (GOLD analysis project Ga0137401, IMG submission 108286) | Vadose zone soil fungal communities from Angelo Coast Range Reserve, California, USA - CZOMad1_1_16fungal (Illumina Assembly) | ecosystem: Environmental > Terrestrial > Soil > Vadose...
GACGACGAGCCGGCCGTCACCAGGATGCAAGAACAGGTTGGCCAGATATCCAAGCACTCGAAGCGCCGAATTGTTCCCTATAGCGAATCGGGACCGATTTTTGAGCGGTTCGGTATCCAAAAACAGATCGACGACGCGTTTCATCGGCAGGTCTGGCTCAAATGCGGGGGCTATATCGTCATCGATGAAACTGAAGCGTTGATTGCGATCGACGTAAACACCGGCCGCAACAAGGGAGGTAGGGATGTCGAAAAAACAATCCTCCAAACGAACCTGGAGGCTGCCGATGAAATTGCAAGACAACTACGACTCCGCAACATTGGTGGTCTGATTATCAGCGACTTCATCGATATGAAGAACCGCAAAGATCAACAACTGGTTTACAATCGAATGAAAGATCGGCTTAAACGCGACAAAGCAAAGACGCATGTCCTGCCGATTTCACCGCTCGGTCTGATGGAAATGACCCGGCAACGAGCACAGGAGAGTCTCACCGGATCGCTTTTCATGGTCTGTCCCTATTGCCACGGGAGGGCCGTCGTGAAGAGTCCGATGACGATGAGCGTCGAAATCCAACGAACCCTTCATGCCGTGCTGCGGAAGCATCCCGAAATTCACGACGTTCGCGTCATTGTGAACCCGGAGGTCCTCAATCGTTTGAAAACCGAAGACGAAGAGTTGCTCGTAGAGATTGAGCGAAAATATGCCGGACGACTAACCTTCCGGACCGATCCGACTTACCATCACGAAAAATTTCTCATTCTCGACGGACAAACCAATCACGAACTGAAGGGCTGAAAGAAGGTCGTGGGTTGCGCATCCGTCCGGAGAACCCGCACTCGCAACTCGTAAGCCTTCTTAATCATCCCCGGTCCGCAACAGATACGCGGCCACTGCACAGGTCAAAAAAGCGCCTCCCGCAAGCACTAGGAGATCCGGAACGATGTACCGAAAAGGCGCGTTATACATATTGACCTGACGAAACGCATGGCAAAAATGCGTCAACGGAAAAAACTGACTAAACCATTGCACCGGTTCGGGCAATTGATCCAGTGGGGCAAATGCTCCCGATAGGATAAACACCGGTAAGAGGACAAAAACCGAAAATTGAATGGCTTGGGTCTGCGTTTTGGAAAACGCTGAGATCAACAAACCCAGACCGAGCGAGCAAAGCAGAAATAACAGGCAAACCAGTCCCAATAGGTGGATTCGTTGAAAATGCACTCCGAAATGCAGATAGCTCAGGAAAATGGTCGAAGCGATTAACACCAGAGAAATCAGCAAATACGGTATCACCTTTCCAATTACGACCTCGCTCTGACGAAGCGGCGTCACTAAAAGCTGGGACAACGTTCCTACTTCCCGCTCCCGGGTGATGGTACTGGCGATGAGCGTCACGGTCAGCAGTTGCAAGATCAGTCCGACGATACCGGGAACAATGAAGTCGATGAATTTCAAACCGGGATTATAAAGAACCAGTCTTTCCACGATCCACGGCGTCATCGCTGAGCCAAACTCGTTCCGAACTCCGGGCGGCAAAGTGCGCCCCATTTCAAATACCTGATCCGGCAAGTTATCAATCATCTCATCCCGCATCTTCATCTGAAATTCTCCTAAAAGGCCTTGGAGAACTCCCTCGATCGCAGGCGCGGTGTTCGTATCAGTACCGTCCAATACCACGCGGACCGGTTTGGGATCCCCGTTGTGCAGGCTTTGGCCCCATCCCGAAGGAATAATTACCGCGGCGGACGCGTGATTCTTCAGCAGATTCGGCGTGCCGGTTTTCGGTTCCTTCCACTCTCTCCAAACAAAGCTTTTGCTTGATTTCAGTTGCTCAATCAGCTTCGTACTTTCGGTGGTTCGGTCGGCATCATAGAGGAGCGCCGGAACATCCTGCAACGTCTGTTGCTCCTCGAATGCATGTCCAAATATCAGCGTGAAGAATGGCGGCAGGACGATAATTGACAGAAGGATTCGCCGGTCTCGCCAGACGTGAATAAATTCTTTATAAGCGATCGTTCCGATCGATCGCCAAAAGCGGAACCCTATCATGAGGCAGTGACGGTGAGCCTCGGCGACTCGGTCATTTCATTGAGATGGCCTAGCGAGTAGGCCATGAAAACATCTTCCATGTCTGGTGGCACATTCTCATGCCCAAGCCATTTCAACTCCGGATAGGGCCAACTTTTGTGCAGGCCGGCAATAAGCCCTTCCGGATCATCACTCAAGACCCGTAATCGGCCACTACGCAGTTCCACCGTGAGTATGTCAGACCGTTTCCTAAAGGCTGGCAGCGCATCCATTACCGGTTCGACGTGTAGCTCCAGCAGCTTGCCCTCCAATCGCTGTTTCAATCGTGAGGGAGCGTCTTTGGCCATAAGTCTGCCCTCCTGAATAAAGCCAACGTCGGTACAGCGTTCGGCTTCATCCATGTAATGGGTTGTCACAAAAATCGTTCTGCCCCGCTGGCTCAGTTCATAGAGCAAATCCCAAATTGACTGCCGATGCACCGGATCAAGACCTGCAGTCGGTTCATCCAAAAAAAGAAGGTTGGGATCGTGAACTAACGCACAGGCGATCGAAAGCAATTGTTTGAATCCGCCAGATAGGCTCCCCGCGCGCGCGTTTCGCCGAGAGGCCAATTCGAAATTGCCTAGCGCGGTTTCGATCCGCTGGTCCAGTTCCGCCCGCGGAACTTGGTAAGCGCCGCCAAAAAACCGCAAATTCTCAATAACCGTGAGATCGGTATATAAGCTAAACCGCTGGGGCACGTAACCAAACCTTTGCCTGATCCGATGCCGCTCACGCCAGACATCCAGGCCGCAAACAGTGCCTCGTCCAGCAGTCGGTCGAGTCAGACCGCAGAGCATTCTGATGGTGGTAGTCTTCCCAGCACCATTTGCCCCCAAGAAACCAAAGATTTCTCCGCTCTGCACAGACATCGTGACTTGGTCGACCGCGAGCGTGTTGCGGTATCGCTTAACGATTCCGTGTAACTCAATGACCGATTCAGACATTTAAATAGTCGGCACTCTCAAAACTTCGCAGAAAAACTCAACTCGGCAAAAGGCGCCACGTCGAAGGCGGTCACTTTGTAATCGGCCCGCGAAAAATCAAATTTTCTGTACGGCACACAACCACTTTCCAAATCGAGAGAAACCGCACGGCTTACCTTCCAGGAGACGCCCGCCGCGGCGCGAATCTCCGTGTAATCGAGAATGCTGTTATTTAATTTGGGAAGGCCACGGTTGGTCCCGAAATCGTCGTTGACCCGATAGGATCCATTCTTAAGCGAGGCCCCAACATGCAACATCACATCTCGATTCAACTCATATTCGATCTGCGGATCCGGCAGAATTGCATTGATAACCACTTTCGGCCAGATCCTCCAGCGAGCGCCCGCGGCCGGATAAACGCGGGGGCTCCGATTGAGATCTACGCTGAATCCGAATACACAAAGAAAATCCTTACTGACAAAATAGGTCGCACCGACCACAAAGGGAACGTTGAAGTCTTTCTGTCTTAGCTCCCTGAAATCACTGTAGAATCCGGGTTGCGCTTCTACCCGGAGTAAAAGCGTCGGCGTTAGTTGGTAATCGCCGCCGACCTCCAAATTCAGGGATTGGAGTGAACCAGGAACTGGAGCTTGCGCGTCCGGAGTAAACGAGAAACGTTGCCAATTCACGCCGAAGCGAAGCAACGTATTCTGCGAGATTTGGTTCGAGGCGACGGCATTCAGGGTAGTGTCCCATTCATTGAATGACCCGAACGATTCATGTCCCTTCTTTATTTCGCTCGGACCCACATAGGAACCATCAGCGGTCGCTTCAAGCGACCAAGACGAGAGATCGCCGGCAGCCATTCCGTTCGTCAAAGAGCCGATAACAAAGGTTATGATCCCTAGGAATTGAAGACGCACAGAAGTTTTCCTTAAATGAGCTAAACGGCTGACGACCATTATCGTCGGGTCGGCATATCCTTAAGCAAGGCTCGTACGTTTTTTTGGATTTCCCGCAATAACGCCGATCCGGATCCCATCCGCTCAACTCCTCTTAACTCCCCGATCGAGGATGAAGAGATAAGATCACTCCTCCATACCAGGGTAGCTTGGCTTCCGTTAATCGTGATCGGCCACATCTGGTAGAAAACCACGCCCACATTCAGGTCACCACTTGCATAGTATTGAATATCTGCGCCCTGCCAACCATCCCCGACGCTCTTCCCGTACGAGGCGCCCAGCGCTACCGCTGCCTCGTTGTCTCCTTCAAACAAAGTCCAATATAAGCCGGGCGAGAGAGAGCTTCGCCCACCGCCGAGCGGCGTCGACTCAATCAGACTGGAAAATTGGGAACGCACCTTTGCGTCTTCTCGGACCAATCGGTTCAATTCCTCACCCGGCTTTACACTGCCTCCACCGGCGTCGTAAGGAGCTAACGCACTCAAGCCACTCGACAAAAACTCCTTCGCTCTCTGGGTCAGCACCTGGCTCCAGAACGCGACCACTGATGGGGGCACATTCCCTTTGTCACCGCTCGGCTGATATAAGCGAACTTCCTGCTTGCTTAGTTGCAACTTAGAAGAATCGCCCGGAAGAGACTCGGTAGCAGAGACAAAGGCCTTTACCGAAGAGTTATTCGGGGCCGAGCTCAGCTTTTGGAAATCATTCGGTGACGGCGAAGAACTGATATCCACCTGGAGGTATGTGCGAAGTTCGGAGTGCCGGGCTGGGTTAAATTGCTCCAATCCGGCAGCAGCTTGCGGAACTGGAGCGTGGACGACAAACGCCGATTCAATGACGATACCGCGAGATAAGCCCAACTGGGGGCCACGCTGGGCGAGAATTTCTCCGTTAGCGAGACGATTCAGATCTGCATCCTTGAATACTGAAACTCCTCGTAAGTCGCTCAGAGCGTCACCGTAAGCGCTTCCGGCGGATAAAAGAATCAATGCAAATAACGTCCAGATCGAGCCGGGACACTCGGCTCCCTTGAAATAATCACTCACGGGTCTCAAAACGGCGCACGGTAGCCTTCACCGTTTTTAGGGTCAACGGTAATTCCAGAAATGGCGACCCGGCTTTTGGATCTCCGTGAAGGCTTGATGATTTTTTTATTGTGCCTCTAGCAGTGTTACCTATGTTCAACCCTCTTCTCTATGGATGCCGAGCTTCAAACGTCGATCGATTCTGGTAATTTGACACCCAAGGACGCCGCCATACTCGATCAACTAAAGCCCGGCACCTTTTGTCTGCACAAAAGTTGGGGTTTCGGCCAGATCCATAGCTGGAATTTGTTGCTCAACCAGATCGTTATCGATTTTCAGACCAAGCAACAGCACGTGATGCAGCTGAAATATGCTACTGACTCGCTGCAGCCGTTGCCGGAAGATCACATCCTGGTGCGTCGGGCCCTCGATCCCGCCGCCTTGAAGGCGCAGGCTCGTAGCGATGTTCCAGCGTTTTTTGAAAAACTTCTCTCCAGCTTTGGCGGGAAAATCACACCGGATCAAATTCAGAAGGTACTGACGCCGGAGCTTCTTCCCGAAGCCGAATTTAAGAAATGGTGGGAGAATGCCAAGAAGGTACTGCGAAAAGATGGGCGCTTTTCGATCCCGACAAAAAAGACCGAGCCGATCACGATTCGCGACCGGTCCCTTTCCTATGCTGATGAGCTCGTCCAACAATTCCAGCTGGCGCGTCAGCTCAAAACCCAAGTCGGCGTGTTGGAGAAAATCGCGAAAAACAGCGAAGTTTTTGCAGGCGAGTTAGCAAGTCTGCAGCCGATCGTCAGTCAGGTCGATGAGATCGCCGGCCGCAATATTCGACTCAATCCTGCACTGGCCATCGAGTTACTGATTGTCCGCGACGAACTGCTGCAACGTTTCCCGGACCTCGCATCTGGTTCATCGAGCGTAGTTCAACTGTTGCGAGAACATCAAGCCCGGCTGCCGGAAATTATTTCCCAGATTGCAGCTACCAAACAGCGGAGGGTGCTGAACGACTATCTGGAAGCGTTTCCCAGCGATTGGGATTCTCGCTTGTTGCAGGCCTTACCGCATGTTAGCTCGCGCGTAGTAAGTGAGATCGCGAAAATCTTTGTCGAGCAGGATCGGAAGGATCAATTTCACCAATGGCTGGTACGAGGAATCAGAGAGCATTCCAATTCGTCTGAGGTCCTGACCTGGCTGGCCAAGGAACGCGGGGCAACTCATTTCTCCGACCTGGTCGGTCCAGAGTTGGTTCCAGCGATTCTTAGCGCATTGGAACGTGATCAATTCGGCGAAACCCGCCGGAATTCAAAACTGCACGACCTTTTGATCGACGACAAGGAACTCATCCCGGAAATCATTGTCCAGGCAGAGATACCCCAGGCGCGAGACCTGATGCGTCGTTTGATGGCGAGTCCGGCATTCGAGGAACTTAACCGGCGTTCGCTCATGGCCCGCATGATCAAGATTCATCCGGACCTACAGACCATGTTGACTGGCGAAACGGATAGCAAAGATGAAGCACTGATTGTTTCCTGGACGAGCTTACAAAAAAAGAAAGAGGAATACGACGAGCTGATTACAAAGAAGATCCCCGAAAATACGAAGGAAATCGGGATCGCCCGGTCATACGGCGATTTGCGGGAGAATTTCGAATTCAAAGCGGCCAAGGAGATGCAAAGCGTTTTGATGCGTCGAAAAGGGGAATTGGAACAGATGCTTGAGCGCGCTAGAGGATCGAATTTCGACAATGTAGACACTCAGCAAGTCTCAGTCGGCACCGTGGTCACGGTTCGGGACTTGGAAACCGATTCGACACTCACTTATTCAATATTGGGCGCTTGGGATAGCGAGCCGGAAAAAGGCATCCTTTCCTACCAGACTGCCTTGGGTCAGGCGCTTCTGGGGAAACATCTCGGCGAAGTCGCCGAGCTTCCCGCCGAATCCGGTTCTCGCCGGGTCGAGATCATCGAGATCTCGGCTTACCGCGGCCTGGCGGTAGAGGAAGATTTTGTCGCTAAAGTCTGAATATGTCTCTTACAATCATCTCTGAGCTCCGTGCCAGACAGGTCCTCGATTCTCGAGGAAATCCGACGATCGAGGTCGATGCGGAGTTGACTGGGGGCGCCGTCGGCCGCGCCATCGTTCCCAGCGGTGCGAGTACCGGCGAACATGAAGCTTGGGAACTGAGAGACGGTGATAAAGAGCGTTTCGGCGGCAAGGGAGTCCTACGCGCGGTGGAAAACGTGGAGACCGAAATTGCCGATGCGGTCATCGGCATGGATGCGCTCGAACAGGTTTCCATCGACCAAGCTATGATTGCGCTTGATGGCACGGCGAACAAAAAACATCTCGGTGCCAACGCAATTCTCGGTGTGTCATTAGCCGTTGCCCACGCCGCCGCTGCCCAACTCGATTTGCCGCTGTTTCGCTATTTGGGTGGACCAAATGCAAAGATATTGCCGGTCCCGATGATGAACATCATCAATGGAGGCGCCCATTCCGATGCTCCAATCGACTTCCAGGAATTCATGATTATGCCGAAGGGGGCGCCAACGTTCGCAGAAGCTTTGCGATACGGCGCAGAGGTTTTTCACGCACTGAAGAGCGTGCTCAAGGAACGGGGTCTTTCGACCGCGGTTGGGGACGAAGGAGGATTCGCACCTAATCTGAATAGTGTTGAGGACACGCTTGATACGATTGCCAAGGCGATCGAGAAGGCGGGATACAAACTAGGGCCGGATATAGCATTCGCTCTGGACGTCGCCGCCAGTGAGTTCTACGACAAGGCGAACGACGTCTATGTTTTCAAGAAATCCGATCATTCGAAGAAATCAGTCGATGAACTGATTGCGCTTTATCAACAGCTATGTGGCAAGTATCCAATTATCTCCATTGAAGATGGCTGTGCGGAAAACGATTGGGCCGGTTGGAAAAAGCTCACCGATACGCTTGGTCAGAAAGTTCAGTTAGTCGGGGACGATCTGTTCGTCACCAACGTCGACTTTCTTAAAAAGGGTATCGAATCGGGCGTTGCCAATTCGGTCTTGGTGAAAGTGAATCAGATCGGATCACTGACTGAAACTCTCGATTCCATCGAGTTAGCGAAAGAGAATCATTATACCTCCGTGATCAGCCATCGTTCTGGCGAAACCGAGGATACCACAATCGCTGATATCGCGGTGGCAACTAATGCCGGCCAAATCAAGACCGGTTCACTCTCACGTACAGATCGGATCGCAAAATACAACCAACTCCTCCGGATCGAGGAGGAACTAGGTGACAACGCGCGTTACGGAAGGTAAGATGCGCGAGTGAGAGCGGGTTACGAACAATTTGATGAATCCCATCAAGAGTGGCTCAGGCAGTTGCTCAATCGGGTGTTACATATTCTCATCATTGTCGCCGTTCTGATCCTTTTGATTTGTTGGTTTTTGCCGCTTATTAGAGAGAGGCAAAAGCAACAAAGCACGGTTCAGGCGCTGAAGGAATCGGTCGCGCGCGAGCGCGCCCTATATAATAAGCAGAGCAAGAAGCTCGCTCTGCTGCAAAGTGATCCGAGCTATCTGGAGCTTCTTGCCCGGGATAAGCTCGATCTTATGAAGCCGGGAGAAACCATCTTCCGGATGGACTCTTTATCGGAAGGCGATAAGCCGTAAAACCGTGGACGCACCTTTTGCGGTGTGGAAGATCGCACTCTCGAGCGAGTCCTCGTTGCCTCCGCGCTACCATTATCCTTGCCCACGCCAGATCTCCAGAGTTTCCCGGTACGCTGCTTCCAGCCGGTTCACTTGCCGCAACTGCTCAAATGTTTCTGACACTTTAGCGGAAGCCGCTTTCCCCAATTGGCGCCACAATTCCGGATCTGAAGCCAAATGGGCAAGCGCGTCCGCGAGTCGAGCGGTCTCTCGCTCCGCCACTAAGTAACCCTGCCTTCCATCTTCAACCGCCTCTGGAATCCCTCCATGCCTCGTGGCAACGATAGGCAATCCAGTGGCCATCGCCTCCAGCATTGAATTCGGCACCCCCTCTTGATTTCCATCTTCCGTAGTATAGCTCGGATGGACAAAAAGATGTGCCTGTTCGAAAAGCGATCGAAGTCGCAGCTGATCCACAAATCCGGTCAACGTTACTGAGCCATCAATCTGCAATTCGCGAATCCGCTTTTTGATCGGTTCATGTAGCGGACCATCACCGGCGATCGTCAAATGCGCGGAAGGATATGTTCGTCGAAAGAGCGAAAAAGCCTCTAGCGTGGTGAATAGACCCTTCTTGGGAACCAGCCGGCAGGCCTGCACTAATGACCATCGTCCATCCGCTGGAAAAGAGCGCTCCACGAAAGGAAAACCACCCAGCGGAATTCCTGTCCGGTTCATCCGAATTTTGTCCGGATTACAGCCCAATTGCTGCAACCGATCCGCGATCGATTGGCTACGGACCAACACCAGCGGAACGAGTTGCAGCAGTTCGCGCAAACGTTGCTCATAGCCCTTTTCTTTCGGCCGATTTTGCACATCCATTCCGTGGAACGAGACAATACACGGTCGATCCCACCTTCGGACCAGCGGCAACAGATGCACTCCGGTATTTCCGAAATAGACGTGCATCAACGCAGGGTCGCGACGAACCAGGATCTTCCGCGTTGCTTCATACTCCCCGCGGTAGATTAAGGCCGGCGCTCTCTGCAGATATTTGAGATAGCCGCGCCGGATCAGTCCCTGACGAGTGGGCGATAACTTTTCAACATCACGAAACGGAAAAACGCCCGCATTTTGGCGAAATTTCGTGATGATAAAAGTCTGAAAGTCTACCAATCCGGTGATCTGCCGATAAATGTGCTGCATCTCAGCTTTGAGAAAATAAGTGCAATAACTGGCGATTACTGGCTTGGAGGAATTCAAGGAGTTTTAGAAACGTTGATTTCCACCATGTTCATACTGAGCATCGGCCACCACAAGAAAAACACACGGACGAACGAATCCTCAAGGAACTCAAGACCGTGACGGCTAAATTGAGAAAAAAGGAAGAACGCAGCGCGTCAGTGTCGCGGTGTGTGGCCAATCGGCGGTCCGGGAGGGACATCACGAAAGTAGTAGTCCGGTACGAAGTGCCGAGATGAAGTCGCAAAATGCTGCACTGGCCGAAGATACGGAATCGGTTTTCGCCTACCGACCGGAGGCCGGATAGTGCATAATCAATGGATCCCGCATGGCCACGCTCCAGAACAGAATCGCAATCGTTTACGACTACGATCAGACACTGAGTCCTGCGTACATGCAAGACGATGTGATTTTTCCCGCGTTTGGTATTAACGCGGAGAAATTCTGGGATCGTTGCGCGGAACTAGTGCAGACCCAAGGCTTTGATCAGGAACTCGCGTATATGAAATGTCTTCTCGATTATCTCGCGATGGATCGGCCAACCAATGAACAACTTCGCGAACTTGGCGCCAAGATGCAGCTTTACAATGGTTTGCCTGGAATGTTCAAGGAATTCGCCTCGGGATTATTGTCAGCGGATCATCTGGCATCTGGAATTCAGGTGGAGCATTACATCGTTTCGTCCGGATTGAAGATTTTGATCGAGGGCAGCAAGATTCGTCCTTATCTACGGGCGGTGTTTGGCTGCGAGTACGCAGAGGACCCTGATGGCCGGATCACTTTTCCGAAAAGGGTCATCAGCCATACGCAGAAAACGCAGTATCTTTTTCGAATCAACAAAGGTTTGCTCGACCTGTCTCAGGATGTTAACGACCACATGCCCGACGATATTCGCCCCATTCCATTTTCGAACATGGTCTATGTCGGAGACGGGCCAACCGATGTTCCTTGCTTTACCATTATTAAGAAAAACGGTGGCCAAGCGATCGCTGTTTACAATCCCGATGACGAAGGACGATCGAGTTTTCGGAAGTGTTTCGATCTGGCGACGCGAGCCGAACGCGTACGGCATATCGCTCCCGCTGACTATCGAACTAACAGCCATCTCCGGCTTTTGCTAGAAGAGATGGTGCGTGAGATTGCCGATCGAATGCTCGCTCAACAAAAGGCTGCCAGCGAAGTAGGTCTGGTGAGGGCGCCGAGACACGCCGTCTAACCTGGCAATGGTATCTGCGGGAACCGTTCATTTTTTCGGAAAAAGACAGGGCTTTAGATACCGCTCTTTCGCTTATGAGAAATTACCTCCTCGATTTGGCCAAGCGGCAGACAGTTGATGACGTCCTCCCGCTGCAGCCAGCCTTTTCTGGCGATCTGTACCCCAAACCAGAGATCTTCGAGTCCCACTATCGAATGAGCATCCGGATTAATCGAACAAAGAACCCCTTTGGATTTTGCTAAGCGCCAAAAACGCCAATCCATATCCAGTCGCCGCGGATTGGCATTTAACTCTATGATGGTCTTGGTTCGGGCGGCAGCTTCGATAATTGCGGGAAGATCGATTTCCGACGCGTCCCGTGAGAGAAGCAAACGCCCGGTCGGGTGACCTAGCATTGTGACAAATCGGTTCTCCATCGCCCGAATCATCCGGTCGGTCATTTCCTTTTTCGGCAAAGTCATGACCGAGTGGACACTCGCCACGACGAAATCGAGCTGACTCAAAACTTCGTCCGCAAAATCGAGCGTGCCGTCTCTCAAAATATCACATTCGATCCCGGCAAAAATCTTGAAGTCACCGCCAAAGCTTTGATTCAATTCTTTGATGCTGGCCACCTGCTGCACGAGTTGTTTCTCCTCCAAACCGTGAGCCTGAAATGAACTCTTGCTATGGTCAGCGATGCCTAAGTACTGCAAACCGAGTTCGCGCGCCGCGTTAGCCATTTCTTCCAACGAGTTTCGACCATCACTCGCGTGCGTGTGGCTGTGAAACGTTCCGCGCAGATTACTCCACTCGATCAGCCGTGGAAGTTCATATCGTTCCGCCACTTCGATCTCGCCGTTAGCTTCCCGCAGCTCAGGCGGAACAAAGGATAAGCCAAGCGCCTGGTAAAGTTCCTCCTCCGTCCGGATCGGTGGAATCGCCTCGGGCTCCTTTTTCGCTCCCGGGTCTGGACCGAGGCGATACTCGTTAAGCGTCCAGCCGTGTTGCAGTGCCCTGCCACGAAGAGCCACGTTATGTTCTTTGCTGCCGGTAAAGTAAGCTAGAGCAAATGGAAACTCATGATTCGCGACCACGCGCAAGTCGGCTTGCATACTGTTCTGCAGGATCACACTGGTTTTCGTTTCTCCTTTTGCCAAGATCCGTTCGATCAAACGCGAAGTGACGAAATGCTCGGTGATCCGAGCCGGTTCTTTGGTCGCGACCAGCAGATCAAGATCTCCAATTGTCTCTTTGACTCGGCGCAAGCTGCCAGCCGCACTGATTTGTGAAACGTTCGGGTGATCCTTGAAATGGGCAACCAACTGATTTGCCATTAGGCTGGCTTCAGATAGCAAGTACCTTCCCGCCCGTTTTGTTCGCCGCTCGATTGACCGCAACAAATTTTCGGCAGTCTTGGCACCAAAACCCGGTAATTCTGCGATCCGACCATCACGACAGGCTCCCTCCAGATCGGCAATGCTTTTTACCTGCAGTTTCTCCCAGAGTACTTTGATTTTTTTACCGGCCAGCCCCTGTACCTCAAATAGTTCAAATAAAGATTCCGGGAAATCAGATCGCAGTTTTTCAAAATACTCCAACTTCCCGGTCAAAGCGTACTCCGAGATCTTTTTGGCGATCGCCTCACCAATTCCGGCTAGGTCTTGCAATCCGTTCTCTTCCACCAGGTTCGGGAAATTCCCGGAATAGGTTTCCAGCGCTCGAGCAGCATTGGTGTAAGCTCGAATCTTGAAAGGATTCTCTCCCTTCAATTCCAGCAATTGGGCGATCGTCTCCAAAAGATCGATTGTCTGTTCCTTAGTCACCATGATTCTATCTCGACGGAATACCCTCGACTTTTGCGCCAGGTTTCACTTGATGTCGATCGAACCATCCTGCATTCACTTCGATGGCATAGCTAATTTTATCAGAGCGACTCTGGATCAGTGTCTCGTCATACGGTCGCATCGACTTTTCTTCGCTAATTACTCGGTCACTCTCTAAAAAGGCGATTGAAAGGGGAATCTTTGTGTTTTTCATCCAAAAGGAAACTTGCCGTGGTCCGTCGAATATAAAAAGCATGCCACGGTCTTCAGAGAGAGAATCGCGGAACATCAGGCCCATTGCCCGCGATTGTTCGTCCTCGGCCACCTCGGCCTTCATCGTCACACCCCCGACTACCAGGTCCACCGTGTGCAATCCAAACGGATCATTCGTTTTCGCGGAATTACATCCCGCGAAGAACACTCCGAGAAGGAGACAGAGTAAGGGCTTAAAGCGAGGCACGGCGAATTTCCGATTTAATGTTCATAGCGATTTTAAACGCTTCCTCCAGCGTCGGACCAAGCACGCAGTAATGACCCATCTTGCGGCCGATCCTTCCTTCCAACTTACCGTACAAATGCAGTTTGGTTCGCGGTTGAGCCAAAATCGACGACCAATCGGGAGGTACGCCGTCGCTCCAAAGGTCGCCCAGTAGATTCACCATGACGGTCGGCACAAGCAGTTCAGGTGACCCAAATGGATGCCCACAGACTGCGCGCAGTTGCTGTTCAAACTGACTGGTGATGCATGCATCAAACGTGTAATGGCCGGAATTGTGCGGCCGTGGGGCCAATTCATTAACCAGCAATCTCCCTTCGGTCGTGACGAAGAACTCCACTGCAATCAGCCCGACGACATCCAGATCTATTGCTATTGATCGCGCGATCTCGGACGCCTCTCGTTGAATTCGATCGGGAAGCCGAGCCGGAATTACCGAATAGTCGAGGATATGGCGCGAATGAACGTTCTCCGCCGCCGGGAAAGTGCAAAGCGCACCGTCCGCACCCCGAGCAGCTATCACCGATATTTCAGATTGAAAGTTAACCCAGCCTTCCAGAACCGCCTTGCCGCCAAGATATGGCGTGAAATCGGCCTCAGCTGCACTCGCGATTTTTTGTTGTCCTTTGCCATCGTAGCCAAAATCGGCGGTTTTCAACACGGCCGGATAACCAACTTCATCCAGAGCAATCCTCAGTTCGTCTTCGTTTCCGACGACCCGAAAGGGCGCAATCGGATAGCCCTTCGCGCGCAGAAAAGTTTTTTCGCGCTCTCGGTTCTGGCAAATATGGAGGACTTCCGATCGAGGATGAATCGGCTTCTTAGTGGCGATCCAATCGAGGACTCCGGCCGGAATGTTTTCGAACTCAAAAGTGATGACGTCGACCGAGTCGACAAACTCAGCAATTGCAGATTCATTCGTATACGACCCAGTGAATTCGCGGTCGGAAATTTGCCCGGCCGGGCTATCCGGCGAAGCCTCATAGGTATGCACCCGATAACCGAGGCGACGGGCGGCAATTCCAAACATTCTGCCAAGCTGACCGCCCCCGAGCACTCCGATGGTCGCACCTGGTGCAATTCGCTCAATCATCTCAGGACTCATGGGGGAAGAGCCGCCTGAACACAATGAAAAGTTTAGTAGGGCCATCCGACGTGACCCCGGCAGGCCAGGTGTGAGGGCGCGACGGCGCTCATCACTCCGTCACTTCACGTCCCATTTCGCTCCTCAATATTGCTTCTTTTCGCACTTCATGCTTAAAGGAGGCACCATGTTGTCCGAGTGGCAGATCAAATCACGCGCGCATGCGTGCGCCCGAACCTATGCCCCGTTTTCTGAGGGCGACGCCATTTACACGCTGCTTTTTCGTGACGAGTCCGGTTTTCGTCGTGAAGATATTTCTGAAGAGGCATGGCACTCATGCCAGGAGAGCGTCCAACCCTTTTCCTTCTGGAAATCTTCTTACGAAAATCCGCCGCCGCCACCGCCTGAACCGCTCCCGAAGGAGTCGGTGGAAACGCACCTGCGACAACTCATTCAGGAAGACCAACCCGAGAAGACCAACGCCCGCTATATATTGGCTCTCATGCTGGAACGGAAGAAGACCTTGAAGCAAGTCGATGTGCGAGGAACCGGCGCCGAGCGCATCTTGATCTACGAACACGCAAAAACCGGCGAGGTTTTTCTCATTTTAGATCCCAAGCTCCGGCTCGATCAACTTGATGCAGTCCAAACCGAGGTGTATGCGTTCCTTTCGCCTCCGAATCAAACTCTGCAGCCGGAGCAATGAATCCTCATGAGATTGAGCAAATTTCGTCGAGCATTGCGTCCGAGTGATTGTCCAATAGATTAAAAATATGCCGTCCAGTAATCCTGTCTTGAATCAATCCACGTTCGACACCCCGGTGACCGGCGCTGATGTCCGGCCAATGACGCTGGAAGGCGTGGTGCAACGAACGCTTTTGTTTTTATTGCTCGCCATTGGCTCAGCCGCAGCCACTTGGGTCTTTCTGCAAACCCACGAAACGGCAATTGTGCCCTGCCTCATGATCGGCACAGTCGGCGGACTGGTTGCAGCCCTGGGAGCGGCGTTTCTCAAGCGATCCGTTCCCATCACCGGTACGATCTACGTGCTCTTTGAGGGCTTGGTGCTCGGCTCCATCACGCTTTATTTTGAGCGATCATTCCCCGGGATCGCGTTGCAAGCTGTCTGTCTCACCTTTGGCATCGCGTTTGCATTGCTTGCGGCCTACCAATGCGGCTGGATCAAGGTGTCGCAGACCTTCCGATCAATTGTGATTTGCGCAACTGGAGGCATTTGCCTGTTCTATATCATCAGCCTGCTTTGCCGGACACTGTTCCACTTTTCAATTCCGCTGATTTACAGCTCCGGACCGGTCGGTATCATCTTTAGTCTCTTTGTCGTTGGACTGGCCGCGATGAACCTTGTGCTTGATTTCGAATTCGTAGCGACCGGAGTCGCCAATCGCGCCCCGAAATGGATGGAGTGGTACGCTGCTTTTTCATTAATGGTGACGCTCATTTGGCTCTATCTGGAGATCCTGCGACTTCTTTCGAAGCTATCGCGAAACCGATGAGAGTCGGGCGAAAACCGACTCCGCCGGGCCGCTGCCCATGGCAACTGCGCGTCAACTAACGTGGCGTTCTGGCGACCCTTCAGTCTCGGACGCGAGTAAAGAACTCAACCCGTCCCTAATTCGATCCTGCCGACGCCTGGGCCGCGTTCTCAAGCGCGTCTTTCCGCGCGCATCGGCCCTTCTCCAAGAGCTCGAGACAGGCAGCTTCAACGCGAACGGCTAACTTCAGCGGCTTGAAACCCAGGCTGTTCGCCAAGAAGCGTTCACGCAACGTGATGCACTCATCCTGAACTTGCAGTACTTGATGACAATCGCTGCAAACAATGTGAAATGCCGCTGGCGATTGTTCGCGATTGACTTCGTAGTACCGATGCTCGCGGTTTAGTTCGACTTCCCGAATCAGCCGGCTATCGAGGAGCATCGGTAACGTGCGGTAAACCGTGGCTAGCGAAATCAGTCGATCAATTTTTCGCGCTGCGGAAAGCAGATCCTCGGCATTGAATGGTTCAGAAAACGAAATAGCGGCGCGAACAATCACTTCTCGCGGCTTCGTGACTCGGAATCCGCTCTCTCGGAGGTAGACCAGGGCTTCCTGGAAAAGCGCGTCGGGATGCTTTGGCGTTCGTGCCGAGCCACCAAGCGGCACCGGGGGCCCCGGCCGTCGCACCGGGAAAACTCCAGGAGATAGTCTGTGCATCGCACACTCTGTACGCTCAAAAGTCATACGCTCCTCCTAACCTGCCATCCCGACCACATTGCTCATCTATGCACTCGAAGCAGGCCAAACGCAAACCAATGCGGCGGAGGCTTTTGAAATCGTTGTCGAACACATTGGAGCTACCGAAATTTGTGCTTCCGCAAAAAGGTCGGTACGTCAAGATCCTGCCCGTCTACAATGGTTGGCTCGCTCTTATCGAAGCGGCCACGGGAAACTGGTTCAAAAGGAAGAACCTCCTGCTTCGCTTCGACCTGCTTCGCCGCCGGCGCGCGAGAAGCGGGCTTGGGACCCTCTTCTTTCGACGGCGGAGGAGGGGTACTTTCCTTTTCTTGAATCGGCTCCCTTTCGGGGGGACTAAACCTTTGATCCATCTCCGGCAGCAGAGCATCTGCCTGGCTTGGATCCGGCCCTGGAAGTTCGGCTGGTTTAGAACTTGGGACCAACCGGTCAGCGCCGGCGACAACTTCTGGTTGTCTGTCCGAGATCCGTTCGCTCAAAGCGGCTTGAGGCAAGAGCGACGGCTCCGGTTTAACCGGGCTCCCCAACGAACTGATAATGCTTACCGAAAGTCGCTGCCCCATCTCTGGATCCACTGAGATACCCATAAAGAGTTTGGTGCGATCATTGATGTGCCGATTTAATTCCTCCATGATGATCTGCACTTCGCCGAGTGTAACGTTGCTGCCGCCGCGAATGTAGATGATCGCGTGATACGAATCGTGGAGCATTTCTCCGCGGTTCATTAACGGATTTCTCAACGCCAGAGCCAATGCTTCGTGCGCCCGATTTTCACCAACCGCTTCGCCGAATCCGAAAAGGCCTCGGGAATCCCTGCCGCGCAGCACGGCCCGGACATCATCAAAACCCATCTTCAGCAGCCCAGGTCGGCGGAGAATAGCGACGATTGCGCGGATACATCGGCTGATTGTTAGGTCGGCCGCGGCAAATGCTTCGTGGATACCCATCCGCGGCAGCGCGATTTCCGCCATGCGATCATTCTCAAAGCAGATGACCGCATCGGCGCTGGTACCTAGTTGCTCTAGACTGGCCGTCGCTTGCGCGCATCGCCGCCGCCCTTCAAAAGTGAATGGCAGAGCCGCAATTACTAAGACCAATGCTTTTTCTTCTTTGGCCAGCTCAACCACCCATGGAGTTGCTCCCGAACCGGTTCCTCCGCCCAGCCCGGCGCAAACGATAATCACATCTCCACCTTGAACCGCCTGGCGAACTTCTTCAGTAGCTTCTTCCGCCGCCGCCAACCCGAGTTCCGGATCGCCGCCCGAACCGAGCCCACGCGTGAGGGTTCGACCCAGTTGCACCTTGTGGGTGGCAACCGATCCGGCAAGCGATTGCACGTCGGTGTTGATTGCAATCAGTTGGATTTCCTCAGATCCATCGAGAACCATCCGATCCAGGATGCTGGATCCTGCGCCTCCGATACCAACTACTTTGATACTGATCGGTGGTACCGCCTCCTCATCCCGATCATACTGACGATTGAGCTGGACCATATTCTTTAAGCTCGAAACATTCCGCTGAGTTTTTTGATTGCCCGACTAAACAAGCCACCTTCGAGTGGGCGATCGAGGTGAGCTAGGTGCGCGTATTTAACCAAACCTAATGCAGTCGCAAATTGAGGATTCTCGAATGCGGAAGTCACACCGGCCAACGGCAGCGCGTGAGCTACTCGAGCCGGCATACCAAAAATCTCGGAGGCGAGATCTTCCAGCCCGCCAATTTGACTCGATCCCCCCGTCAGAAGAACGCCCGCCCCGATGTAATGGAGATTTTGTTCTGCATCGACCAAGCGGCGAACGATCTCCAGGATTTCACGGATGCGCAGATGCACGACCTGGTTCACCAGCTCTCGTTCAATTTCCCGGCCAGCAAAGCCCGTTTCATCTCGCAAAACGATGGTTTCGCCCGGAAACGCAGTCCCCAACATGACGCTCCCTTCTTCGACCTTTAGCTTTTCGGCTCTGGTGGTTGGTATCTTTAATCCGATGCACATATCATTGGTAATATGGTCGCCGCCCACCGCTAAAACGCCGCTCTGTTTCACGGCGCCATCCACGTACACCAAGAAATCGGTCGTACCTCCACCAATATCGATCACCAAGGCGCCGAGCTGCTTTTGCTGCTTGTCCAGAACCGCTTGGGCCGTCGCAAAGGAGTTAATCACTACGTCCGTGGTATCCAATTCCAGCTCTTTCACACAACGAATCGCATTTTGAATTCGGGTTCGAATACCGTAGACGACATGAAAGTCTGCCTCGAGTTTCTTCCCCAAAAGCCCGACTGGGTTCAGAACTCCATCCTGGCCATCCACGTAGTAGTGCTGGATGATGGTATGAAGAATACAATCTTCAACCGGAAGGCTCACCTCGCGCGCATTAGTCCGCACGTCCTCGAGGTCATGCTCGTCTATTTCTTCTCGACCTTCTTCGAGGAGCACGACTCCGCGATTATTGAAACTCCGAATGTGGCTACCGGTGATTCCGAGATAAACTTCGCTGATTTCGACATCGCTTTTCTCTTCGGCGTCGACGATCGCGTCATGAACGCAGCGTTTCGCGGTCTCGAAATCAACGATCTCTCCTTTTCGTACTCCCCGGGACGGCGCATTACCAACTCCCAAGATCTTGAGCGTTCCGTCGTGATGCGCCTCGGCCACCGCGACGCAGATCTTCGAAGTTCCTACCTCCAAACCAACATATATATTTTCTCTGCCCATATTATAATTTCCCAGCCATTGGCGTCTTCGTTGGCTGGGAAACCTTTCGTCCACGACTGTTCTTTGACGTCTTCACTGGCGGATGTAACGCTTCACCGCTCGGCTTAACTTGTTCCGGCGAAGGAGTCGGTCCCGCTTCGGGCTCCAGCGCCGTCGACTGTACAAATGTGACTGGAATATTGCGCTGCACCAATAAATTCACGGTTTGCAGCTCTTTGCTGTTCTTTTCGCAATAGTTCATTAAGCGCTCGAGACGTTTCAGTTGAATTACCAGATCGTCAGTCCCAAACGTAAGGACTGACCGCTGTTTATCCGTGACGATCAGACAATACTCCTTGGAAACGTCGATGCTCTGGATCTGCAGACGCGTTTGCAAGATTTCGGCAGCATCCCGAAGCAGTTGTAACGCAGCTTTAACTTCTTCTTTTTCGAGCGCCTGACCAGCTACTAAAGACGACGTCTCGACGCCTAAGATCACCGGTAAGCCGGCGTACTCGGGAGCAGAACCTTTCGGCTTAAGCAGGATACCTCGCCGGTCAACGAGAAAGGCATTTTCAAAAGTCGGAGGGACTCCGTCCGATGCTACTACCCAGGCCACCGGTCGTCGCTCTTGAATGCTGATCACCAGCTTATTGGGGAGGACTCGTTGAACCCTCGATTCTTCGACCTGGGGCAAGCTCCGAAGTCGCTCTTGCAGCTGAAGCAGATTGACCTGGAAAATATTGGCTCCCTCGGTGATGTCGGCAGTTTTGAGAATCGCGTCCCGGTTCAACTTACCATCGGTCGTTACATCAATATTGCGCACCGCGTAATCGGGATTCTCGAAAAACCAGGCATTCAAGGCTCGCTTCGCGCCGAAAACGATTCCGGCAATCAAGGAACCGACAATTAGCAGCACCGAAAAAAGAAAAAAGATCTGTTGGGTTCGGCGGGCGGCTGCTTTTCGAGTGCGAACCCTTACATCCAGAAGATGCTGTTGTCGTCGCTGCCACGACGTCGATGTTCTTCGGTTTTGCTTGCGCGGTTTCTTTTGGATTGTCACTGCCAATTTGCCACGCTCCTTCCCCGAACCCGTTCTTTCCTCGCAACGAACAACTCGATAGGTGCGACACCCAAACGTTTGGCCGGCCAAAGGTTAGTTTCGCTTATCGTAACAAATTTCGACAAAAGATCCAAGGTTTGCCCGTCATAAATGCGAAATATGAGCAATTTATTGCTCCAACTAACATTCGGCGTCGCCGCCAACCCCCTGCCTGGCCGTCCGCTTTTCCCAGGATGAGTTAACCGCCTATCATTTGGACGAAGAATTGATGACAACAGGCAAAGTTTAATCATCGTCCACCCCCACAATTTGCACCTCGGTTTGTAGGTCGATTCCGCGTTCGGCTTTGGCCCTTGCTTGAATTTCCGAGATCAAGTGAATGACATCTCGTGCCGTTGCTTCGCCTTCATTCACGATAAAATTTCCGTGAATTTCGGAGACTCGCGCAGCGCCGATCGTCTTATTCTTGAGTCCGAGTTCTTCGACGAGTTTGCCGGCCGCGCATTCAACTGGGTTTTTGAAAATGCAACCAGCACTGGCCGCAATTGGTTGTGTACCCCGCCTTTTCTGGCCAGCGATATCGAGGCGCTTTTCGATTTCTTCGAGTCTAGCCCGGGTACCGCGAAATACGGCCGACACCACAAACCGATCCCGCAAAGTCGGAACGTTGCGGTAATGCACTTGCATCATTTCCGGAGTCAGGATTTCGAACTCCCCTCGCATATTGACGACCCGCACGTTTACCACCTGCTGAAAAGTTTCTGCGCCCATAGCTCCAGCATTCATGCGCAGACTGCCACCAACACTGCCGGGAATCCCTTCCATCCATTCAAATCCTCCAATCGTTGCTTGCCGCGCAGCACCGACTAGTTGTTTCAGGCGAACCCCAGCACCGGCCTCGACCTCCAAATCGTTGGTTTTTACGATCGAGAAGTCCCCTTTAGCGAGATGGATTACGACCCCTGGAATACCGCCGTCACGCACCAGCAGATTAGATCCTCGACCAATGATCATCACGGGCAAGCGGTTGGCTGAACAAAACCCGAGCACGTTCGCCAATCCACCATGCGTCTGAGGTTCAATCCAGAACTGAGCAGGTCCGCCCACTCGCAAAGTCGTGTGGTCTGCCATCGGCTCGTAGAGTCTGATCGCTCCGGCCCCCATCGCCTCCCGCAGTCGGCGCGCAATCTCCAGATCCTGGACTAGCTTGGACGCTTCCTCATGAATGTCCCCTGCCCCCAGACTCAACAGGAGATCCCCTGGGCGAGCGGCCCGGGCCAGCGCTCGATGTAGGCGCTCCCTTCTGGCAATGTACTGAACCGGTGGGTGCCCCTGTTCGCGAATCGCGCTCACAATGGTCTCGCCGGAGATGCCCGGGATTGGCTCTTCGCTAGCCGCATAAACATCGGTAACAAAGACCAAATCCGCGCTATCGAATGCCGCGCCAAACTCCTTCTGCAAAGCTTGAGTTCGGGAGTAACGGTGAGGCTGAAACATGACGACAATCCGTTCTCGCCCGATTGCCTGAGCGGTACGCAGAGTTTCCCGGATTTCTGTCGGATGATGAGCGTAGTCGTCTACTACCAGAAAATCTTCATTTTGTAGCTTCACCTCAAAACGTCGTCGCGCCCCGCGAAATGAGGCTAGCGCTTCAACGATTTTGGGGAACGCAATGCCGAGTTCTATGGCTAGAGCGGCAACCGCTACCGCATTACTGACATTATGCCGTCCCGGTACGCCAAGATCGATCTCACCAAGTCTGGTATCACGACGCCATACCTCGAAGCGTGAACCGAAGTCAGTCGAGATTACCCGATCGAAACGATAAACAGCGCTCCGAACTTCTCCGTAACTGATCGAATTGGCGAGATCCTGGCACAATCGAGCAGCATGGAGATCATCTGCACAATAAAGGATATTACCGCGAGTCTGGGCAATGAAATCGCCAAACACGCTATCGATCGCCGCGAGATCCGGATAGTAATCCAAATGCTCAAGTTCAACGTTGAGAATGATCGCGTGTTTGGCCTGATAAAACCGAAGCGTCCCATCACTCTCGTCCCCTTCCGCTACGAAGTATTGTCCATTCGGATCCCAATGTGCGTTGGTGCCGAGGATTGGAATTTCTGCCCCAACATAGTGTGATGGATGGAGGCCACCGACTCGCAGGACATGCGCAGCCATCGCTGACGTGGTGGTTTTTCCGTGCATACCGGCGATGACTATCCCATCGCGGATTGCCAGGATCGCCGCCAGCGCCTCCGCCCGTCTGACCATCCACTGATCAAGTCGAATGGCCTCATCATAGGCAGGATTTCCAGTTCGGATCGCGGAAGAATGAATCACGAGTTCTGCTCCGTGAACCGTCTCTGCGGTTTGCGGAAGATAAAATTTGAGACCGGCCGCTTCCAGCCGACGTGTTTCTAGCGAGCTTACACGGTCGCTTCCGCTCACTTCATGGCCTAACGCCAGAATCAGTCCTGCAATTCCGCTCATCCCACTCCCGGCCACCCCAATCAGATGGATGCGCCTGGGCGGAGAGAGAAGGAGTTGCTGCAATTCTTCTCGCGTCCTCATTTACCTTTTGCCTCCAGAAGCTCGGCAATTTTATCCGCAGCGTCAGTGATCGCCATCGATCGCATCCTCTCCCCCATCAAACGCCGTCGTTTCGTATCCGAAAGCAATTCGTCGATCAAATTGCCAAGCTTTTCACCGTTCGCGTCGGTTCCTTCGAGAACCTCAGCGGCATTGTTCCGGCTGAATATGGCCGCATTCAAGGATTGGTGATTATCGGTCGCAAACGGGTACGGCACCAAAATCGTTGGCAGTCCGAAGTAAGAGATCTCACTCAGGCTAGCAGCTCCGGAGCGAGCAACGATCAAATCTGCCGCTCCATATACATCCTCCATCTGGTAGTGGAAAGCAGCTACGAACGCAGGAATTCCCTCCTTCTGATATCGATCGTAAACAAACTGGTGTTCCTCGCGTCCAGTCAGGTGGATGAATTGCACCGGCTTCATTGCGAAATGATGCAGGCCAGCTACGACAGCTTCATTAATACTATGGGCACCCTGGCTGCCGCCAAAGACGGCAACAGTCTGTAGTCCAGATTTTAAACGAAGATTTCGCGTTGCCGTCTCGCGGTCGATGGTACTCCGCAGACTGGTTCGAATCGGCGTACCGGTTACCTGGAATGGTTTTGCGGGGAAGTATTGCCCACATTCGGCGAAACCCAAGAGAACAGTATCTGCCAGCTTCGCGTTAATCCGATTCGCTTTCCCGGGAATTGCATTCGACTCGTGGATAAACGTAGGTGTCTTCAGCAAGCGTCCAGCGAGAATCGGTGCGGTAGAAGTAAATCCACCCATGCCGAGTACAGCCGATGGTCGCCAGGACCGAAATAGATTCAAGCAAGTTAAAAAGCCGCCGACAAACTTTGCTGCAAAAGGAAAGATCTGCGGCGACCAAATCCGCGGCATCCCAATCGATGCTATCTTCTTAATCTCAAAATCAGTGCGGTTCCGGACCGCAATAGCGTCAATCTGCTTTTCGGAAATCAAAAGCAATACTTCATGGCCACGAGCTCGAAGAAGTTCGGCAACCGCTAACCCTGGGAACAGGTGACCACCGGTTCCGCCGCATGCAATCGCAAATTTCATGGAATAGAATTCAGAACTCGGACAGGTGTCGGACGCGGACCATCATCGCGGTCTGGCCGATTCCTCGCTCTTCCTTTCCCTGCCGGTAGATATTGATCAAAATGCCAACGCAGATAAGACAGAAAAACAGATTCGACCCTCCGTAGCTGATGAAAGGCAAGGGTAAGCCTTTGTTAGGCAGAAGTGAGGTGGTGACACCGATATTGACGAGCGCTTGGAGACCCACCAGGAAAGTGCAGCCGAAACCCAATAGCATGCCGAATCGGTCTTTTGCATTCAAGGCGATGA